>Ga0307512_10002245_pt1 | contig 25098 bp, 26 predicted proteins | sample 14_EM_MG_FD_200267 | JGI IMG/M metagenome (GOLD analysis project Ga0307512, IMG submission 200267) | Populus trichocarpa ectomycorrhiza microbial communities from riparian zone in the Pacific Northwest, United States - 14_EM | ecosystem: Host-associated > Plants > Roots > Unclassified | place... | reverse complement strand
GTCACCCTGGACGAACTGGCCACCGGCAGCCCGTTGGTGATCACCCGCGAGGTGGTGCTGCCGGTCGAGTTCCAGCTCGCCGCGCCGCGATTGATTCCGCTGGCCGAGATCCGTTCGATCGCCGCCCATCCGCAGGCGTCGGCGCAATGCCGCAACTGGCTGCTCGCCCACCTGCCGGACGCGGTGGTCGTGGACGTGCTCTCCAACGCGGCGGCCGCGATCGCCGCCGCCGCGGGCGAGCACGACGCGGCCATCTGCGCCCCGATCGGCGTACCGAGAAACGGGCTGACCGTGCTCGCCGACAAGATCGCCGATCGCGCGGACGCCGTGACGCGCTTCGCGCTGCTCTCCCGGCCGGCGCCGCCGGCCGCCCCGACCGGCGACGACGTGACCTCGCTGGCCGTCTCGATCCGGCACGACCAGGTGGGCGCGCTGCTCGCGGTGCTGACCGAGCTGGCGGTACGCGGCATCAACCTGAGCCGGATCGAGTCCCGCCCGACCGGCGAGCAGCTGGGCACGTACGTGTTCTTCCTCGACTGCACGGGCCACCTCGCGGAGCCCCGAATGGGCGAGGCGCTGCAGGGCTTGCGCCGGATCTGCGCGGACGTCCGGTTCCTCGGCAGCTATCCGCGGCACCGCTGGTCATCGGCGGCCCGGGAGGAGCCGATCCCGGCCGCCCCGGGGCTGACGGACGCCGACTACGCGGACAGCAAGGCGTGGCTGACCCGGCTGCGCGACGGCAACCCGAGCTGAGGGATCGCGCCCGCGATCCCTCAGCCGCCGCTGTTACTGGCCGAGCAGGCCGCCCAGCAGACCGCCCTGCTGCTGCTGGCCCTGCGCCGCGCCGGCGAGGCCGCCCGGGGGCTCCTCGGACGGCTGGACGATGACGAAGCCCTGGCCGGCGAAGCTCATCGTGAACCGCTCACCCGTGTTGCGACCCAGCAGCGTGCCAAGGCCCAGCTGCTCGGCGCGGTGGTAGCCGGTCTGCAGGTTCGCCGACCAGCAGATCGCGGCCTGCGGGTCCACGTACGTCGGCTGGTCGACGTTGAGCACCACGGGGGTGCCCTTGGTGGTGACCGCGATCCGGCCGTAGCCGCTGAAGACGCAGTTGAACAGGCCCGCGTTGGACATCATGCCCGCGCCGCCGACCATCTTGATGTCGTACTGCAGGGTCGAGTCGAACGCGAGCACGTTGGCGCCGTTGATCGACAGGGCGTCGCCGGGCTCCATGTCGATGATGTGGATGTCGGCGGCGCGCTCGGCGAGGAAGACATCGCCCCGGCCGCTGACCCGCATCAGGGGCACGCCCTCGCCGGTGAGCTTCTGCTTGAGGAACTTGCCGATGCCACCCGAGCCGAGCGCCTCGAACTGGACCTGGCCCTGGTAGGCGACCATCGAGCCGGTCCGGGCCATGAACTCGCCGTTCAGCTCGGCCTTCAGCAACTTCGAGTTCTGCAGTCGCAGGCCGGGCTGTGCCGACTCCTTCTCCAGGTTCTCGGCCGAGAAAAGTTCGCTGCGCATGAACGTCCTCCTGTGTGGGTTTGCATTAGCGTATGCGCAGCCCACAAGGAAGGTGGCTGGCCCGTTCAGCCCCACCCCAGCTCATGCAGACGGTGATCATCGATGCCGAAATGGTGGGCGATCTCGTGCACCACGGTGATCGCGACCTCGTCGATCACGTCCGTCTCGGTGGCGCAGACGTTCAGCGTCGGCAGGCGATAGATGGTGATCCGGTCGGGCAGCACCCCGGCGTAGTCCCAGCCGCGGTTGGTGAGCGCGTGGCCCTCGTAGAGACCCAGCAGGCCCATGCTGCCGTCCGGCGGGGCGTCCTCGACGAGGATCACCACGTTGTTCATCACGTTCAGCAGGTCGGCGGGCACCTCATCGAGGGCCTCGCCGACGAGTTCCTCAAAGCGTTCACGGCTCATCTCGACCGGCACGCTGACCATTGTGCTCCACCCGCGCCCGGTTCCCGCCGAGCGCGGATGGCGCAGCGGGGCTCAGGCGAGCTTGGCGGTCAGCGAGATCTCGGCGCCCGGCGACAGCAGGCGGGAGATCGGGCAGTTCTCCTTGGCGCCCTCGGCGATCTTCAGGAACGTGCCCTCGTCGATGCCAGGCACGTCGCCGGTCGTCTCGAGCTCGATCCGGGTGACGCCGAAGCCGGCGTCGCCCTTGTCCAGGTGGACCTTGGCGATGGTGTCCACCGAGTTCGGCGTGAACCCGGCGTCGGCGAGGCCCTTGGAGAACGCCATCGAGAAACAGCCGGCGTGCGCGGCGCCGATCAGCTCCTCCGGGTTCGTCCCCTCGCCCTCCTCGAAGCGCGACTTGAACGAGTAGTTCCCCTGGTACCCGCCCTTGCCGGTCTTGATCGTGCCGGAACCCTCGGTGAGGTTGCCGGACCAGCGGGCTGAAGCAGTGCGAATAGGCATACCCGTGACGCTAGTCCATGTCCCAGCCGCTGGCCGGTCGACCAGGCACGGGTCATCATTGAGCCCATGCCGCCGGACCAGCAGCCCGCCAGCGCCGAGCCGACGCCGATCGAGATCGGGTCCGTCGTCGAGTTCGGCACGGACGACAACGCCTCGGTAGCGGCACAGCCCCGCTTCGGTTTGTCGCGCTGGGCGGCCGCGCTCGCGGCCGACCGGCGTCTCGTGCCGCTCGCGGCAGCGCTCGGCGGCGTGGGGCTGTTCGCGTCGGCGGTTTCGGAGTGGCAGGTCACTACGGTGGACGCCACGATGCTCGCGGGCGGGCAGGTGGGCACGAGGCCGCTGGCGGCCACCATCGCCGACCTGGGCGCCTGGGGCGGCGGCTATCTGGCCGGCGTGCTGCTGCTGGTCGCGGCGACGGTGTTGCTGCTGTTCGGGCCGGCCGCGGGCCGCCGCTACGCCCGGCTGATCGGCCTGAGCACGGGCGGCGTGCTGCTCGGCATGCTCTTCGCGATCGGGTCGGAGCTCGGTGACACCAGCCGTCTGCTGGACCCGGTCTTCATGGCCCAGGTCACCCAGGCCCAAGTGCAGATTTCGTACGGGCGGGGGCTGTGGTGTGCCTTCTTCGGCGTGGCCGCCGGCATGCTCGCGCTGATCCTGGCCGGCCGGCACCTGTTGCCGCCGGAGGTCGCCGCCCACCCCGCGACGGAAGGCGCCGAGCCGACCACCGACGGCGTGCCGGCCGTGTGGTCGTGGCGCCGCCCGCCGGGTGCGGAGGACGACGAACCGCAGCCGGACGAGCCGTTCGATCTGACCGTCAGCTCGGCGAAGCCGTTCACGCCGTCGAGCGGCGATCGGGATAAACCGAACTGAGCTTCGCGGGCGGGGATATCCGGGTGAAGTCCGGGCGCCGCCGCCGGTAGGCTCGACAATCGTGATTGACCTGCGTCTGCTTCGCGAAGACCCCGACCTGATCCGCGCCAGCCAGCGACTGCGCGGCGAGTCCACGTCGGTCGTGGACGACCTGCTGCGCGCCGACGCGGAGCGCCGGGCCGCCACGCAGCGGTTCGAGGCCGTCCGCGCGGAGCAGAAGTCCCTGGGCAAGCAGGTTCCCCGGGCCAGCGGCGACGAGCGGGCCGAGCTTTTGGCGCGTACGAAAGAACTGGCTGTTGCGGTGAAGGCGGCCGAGGCGGCCGCGACCGAGGCCGACCAGGCACTGCGCCGGGCGCACCTGGCCGTGCCCAACGTCGTCGAGGACGGCGTGCCGCCCGGCGGCGAGGACGATTTCGTCGTGCTGCGCGAGGTCGGCGACATTCCGGCGATCGCCGACCCGAAGGATCACCTCGAGATCGGCGAGGCGCTCCGGGCGATCGACACCGAGCGCGGTGCGAAGGTTTCCGGGTCGCGGTTCTACTTCCTCACCGGCGTGGGAGCGTTGCTGCAGCTGGGGATGCTGCAGCTGGCCATCCAGCAGGCGGTCGAGCACGGGTTCACCCCCTCGATCACGCCGTCGCTGGTCAAGCCCGAGGCGATGGAGGGCACCGGCTTCCTCGGCGCGCACGCCAGCGAGGTCTACCGGCTCGAAGCCGACGACCTGTTCCTGGTGGGCACGTCGGAGGTGGCGCTGGCGGCGTACCACTCGAACGAGATCCTCGACCTCGACGGCCCGCGCCGCTTTGCCGGCTGGTCGTCGTGTTATCGCCGGGAGGCCGGCTCGCACGGGCGTGATGTGCGCGGCATCCTGCGCGTGCACCAGTTCGACAAGGTCGAGATGTTCTCGTTCTGCCGGCCGGAGGAGGCGCAGGCCGAGCACCAGCGCCTGCTGGCCATGGAGGAGGAGATGCTCGCCAAGGTCGAGGTGCCCTACCGGGTGATCGACGTGGCGGCGGGCGACCTCGGCTCGAGCGCGACCCGCAAGTACGACTGCGAGGCGTGGGTGCCGTCGCAGGGCCGCTACCGCGAGGTCACCTCGACGTCGAACTGCACCACCTTCCAGGCGCGCCGGCTCAACATCCGCTATCGGGACGAGGACGGCAAGGCACAGACCGCCGCGACGCTGAACGGCACCCTGGCGACCACCCGCTGGCTGGTCCCGATCCTGGAGAACCACCAGCAGCCGGACGGCTCGGTACGCGTGCCGAAGGCGCTGCAGCCCTACCTGGGCGGCCGGGACATTCTCGAACCCGTTCGGTAACACGTTATCAACCGGCCCGCTACCGGAAGTCATAGCCGCTGGTAGCCGGGCCGGTGTAACGTTTTCCTTCCGCCCTCCGCGGGGGTTGTCGCCCACGGAGGTTCTCCATGACCCGGCCTGGACTGCCCAAGCTCATCGCGACCGATCTCGATGGCACCCTGGTGCGCAGCGACGACACAGTCTCGGCGTACACCCATGAGGTCCTCGAGCGGGTCCGGGCGGCCGGCATCCGGCTCGTCGGCGCGACCGGCCGCGGCCCGCGCTTGACCGGGATCATCCGCAACGACATCCGGGACGCCGACTTCCTCGTGCTCGCCCAGGGCGGCTGGGTGATCGACCAGGTCGAGGGCCAGATTCTGCGCAGTGCGACGTTGCCGGGCGCGGCGGTCGCCGGTCTGCTCACCGATCTCGAGGCCGAGATGGGCCCGTTGTCGGTCATGGTCGAGGCGCTGGCGCATGAGGACGCGCCGCTCTGGGGCGACTACGACCCGCACTGGCGCTATCCCGTGACCGTCGACCAGCGGCCGCGGGCCGAGTGCCTGACCGGTGACGTGATCAAGGTGTTCGCGCGCTCGTTCGAGCACGACGTGGACGACCTGCTGGCCGCGGCCGAGCGGATCTTCCCGCCGAGCGTGGCCTCGGTCACCCAGGCCGGCCTGAACTACATCGAGATCTGCCCGCCGAATGTGGACAAGGCCACCGGTCTCGCCGTCGTCGCCGAGGCCGTCGGGGTCGACCCGGATGACGTGCTGGTCTTCGGCGACATGCCCAATGACCTGCCGATGTTCGCCTGGGCAGGTTGGGGCCGGGTGGCCGTCGCGAACGCACACCCGGCGATCCTCGCGGTCGCCGACGAAGTCACCGCGAGCAACGACGAGGACGGCGTGGCCGTCTATCTGGACAAGCTACTGTCGAGGTGATGCCCCCCTTTCGACTCGTCGCCTCCGACATCGACGGCACCCTGATCCGCGGCGACGGCTCGCTCAGCAAGCGCACTGTCGCCGTCATCGACCGGCTGCACAGCCGTGGCGTGCCGGTCGTTCTGGTCACCGGCCGTCCCGTGCGCTGGCTCCGGCAGCTCTACGACCAGATGGACGAGCCCGTGCCGGCGGTCTGCGCGAACGGCGCCGTCGTCTACGACCCCGACACCGACGAGGTGCTGGTGGCCAACCCGCTCAGCGTCGACCTGCTGCTCGAGGTGACAAAGAAACTTCGCGAGGCCATTCCGGGCATCGCGTTCGCCGTCGAGGTCGAGGACGGGCGGGGCTTCTGGTACGAGCAAGCCTGGCCGCTGCGCTGGGACGGCGAGCACAACTCCGTCCGGGTGCTGGCCACCCCCGCCGAGTTGACCTCGGCGCCGGCGGTGAAGCTGCTGGCCCGGGCGGCCGACCTGCAGCCCGACGACTTCTACGACCTGGTCGGGCGGACGCTCGGCCCGCTGGCCGAGAGCACGCACTCGTCGTCCTCGGCGCTGGTCGAGATCTCCGCGGCCGGGGTGACCAAGGCCGCCGGGCTGGCGTGGCTCTGCGAACGGGAGGGATACACGGCGCAGGACGTGATCGCCTTCGGCGACATGCCGAACGACGTGCCGCTGCTGACCTGGGCCGGGCACTCGGTCGCGATGGGCAACGCGCACCCGGCAGTGCGCGCGGCCGCCGACGAGGTGACGCTCACCAACGATGAGGACGGCGTCGCCGCCTACCTCGAGCGGGCCTTTGATCTATAGGTATTGCCCCGTGCGACCGCTGCCGTCGCCGCCGCCCTGGGGTGGCATGCCGGGGATGCCACCGTGCGGGCCCACCGGCAGCGCGGGCCGGCCCTGGCCGCCGCGCATCTGCTCGAGCTGCAGCCGGGCCGCCATCTGCTGAGCGACCAGTGCGGCCTGGATGCCGTGGAACAGCCCCTCGAGCCAGCCGACCAGCTGGGCCTGCGCGATCCGCAGCTCGGACTCGCTCGGCGGGGTGTCCCCCTCGAACGGCAGGGACAGCCGCTCCAGCTCGTCCTGCAGCTCGGGCGCGAGCCCGTCCTCCAGCTCCTTGATCGACCGCTGGTGGATCTCCCGCAGCCGGGTGCGGCTGGCCTCGTCGAGCGGGGCCGCGCGCACCTCCTCGAGCAGCTGCTTGATCATGCTGCCGATCCGCATGACCTTGGCGGGCTGCTCGATCAGGTTGCCCGGCTCCTCGGGGCTGAGGCTGCCGTCCGCCTCGACCGTGCCCATCGGTCGCCCGTCGGGGCCGACCACGATCACGGAGCCGTTGTCGTCTGGGTTGCGGGTGTCGTCGGTCATGCGATCCATCTTCCCGCATGGGTGCGACTTACTCGTCAGGGGCGTAGCTCCGCCACCGCGCACTTGACGCTGCCGCCGCCGCGTTTGAGCTCGGAGAGCTCCACCTGGACCGGGACATATCCGGCCGCGCGCACCTTGTCGGCCATGCCGACGGCCTCGGTGTTCAGCACCACATGCCGGCCGTCGCTGACCAGGTTGAGGCCGAACGCCTCGGCGTCGTGCCGGTCGGCGATCACCGCGTCGGGGAAGAGCTGCCGCAGGACGCGCTGCGAGGCCGGCGAGAACGCGTCGGGGTAGTACGTGATGTGCCGGTCGTCCAGCGCGGCGAGCGCCGTGTCCAGGTGGTAGAACGCCGGGTCGACCAGCTTGAGCGAGATCACCGGGCGGCCGAGCACCTCCTGGGCCTCGGCGTGCGCGGCCGGCTCGGTGCGGAAGCCGTGCCCGGCCAGGATCATCCCGCCGTACGCCCCGGGCAGGTAGGCGAAGTCGCCCTCGCCCTCGTTGACGTGCATCGGATCGGCGAACATCCACGAGCGGGACCGGTAGAACAGCTGGTGGGCGGCGGCCTCGGCGGAGCGCTGCGGGTGCTTGAACCGGGCGCCGTAGACCGTGCCGTCCACCGAGAAGGCGCCGTTGGCCGCGTAGACCATGTCGGGCAGGCCCGGCTCGGCGGCGAGCACGTGCACGGCGTGCCCGAGGCCGGTCAGCGTGTCGTGCAGCAGTTGCCACTGCCGGACCGCCAGCGCCGGATCGACCGCGACGGTGGTGTCCATCCACGGGTTGATCGCGTATTCGACCGTGAAGTGCTCGGGAGGACACATCAGATATGTCCTGTTTCGCGGCAAGCGCTCCATGTGGCTCATGAGGTAAAGGCTATGTAGGCTGGCACGATCGAAACAGCTCGAAATCTTGCTCGTTGGAGGCGAATCGTTGCAGATGGACGCCGTTGACCAGCGAATCATTGCGTTGCTAGTGGCCGATGCGCGGTCCTCGTACGCCGAGATCGGGGCAAAGGTGTCACTATCCGCCCCGGCCGTGAAGCGCCGGGTCGATCGCCTGCGCACCAGCGGGGTGATCAAGGGCTTCACCACGGTCATCGACCCGGCCGCAGTGGGCTGGACGACCGAGGCGTTCGTCGAGCTGTTCTGCACCGGCCGCACCACCCCCGCGCAGATCACCGTCGCCACCCGGCGGCACCCCGAGGTGGTCGGGGCGTACACGGTGTCGGGGCAGGCGGACGCGCTGGTGCACCTGCGGGCGGCCAACATGGGCCACCTCGAACAGGCCCTCGAGCGGCTGCGGGCCGAGCCGTTCGTGACCTCGACGCGCAGCATGGTGGTGCTGTCCCGGCTGGTCGACTCGCCGACCGCGGTGCCGGCGCCGAACTGATCCCCCGTTCGGTTCGGAACCGACCGCCGCCTGCCGCCGTCCCACCCTTCATGTCGCGTCGAACGCTGTTGGGCCTCTCCATCGCCGCCACCCTGCCCCTCGTCGGTTGCACGGCTTCGCCGCCCGCGCCGAAGCCCAAGCCGATCTCGGCGGCCGGCGCGCTCCGGCTGGTCGCCTTCGACTCGTGTGAGCAACTCCTCACCGACCTGCGCAAAGCCGCGGTCGAGGCGGTCGGGCCGTGGGGCTTCGGCGGCGACATCCGGCCGGAGGCCGGCGGCGCGATTCTCGACGGCGCCCGGACCACGCTGGGCGTGACGAGCGAGAAGGCCGTGCCCGTGCCCGGGGCCACCTTCTCCGGCACCAACACACATGAGGCGGACGTCGACGAGCCCGACATCGTGAAGACGGACGGCCGCCGGATCGTCACCGTTCAGGACGGCGTGCTGCGCGTGGTCGACGCCGCGGCCCGCAAGGAGACCGGAAAGATCGATCTTGGCGTACGCGGCGGCGACCCGAATCTGCTGCTCTCGGGCGATCACGCGCTGGTGCTGATCGGCCGCGGCTACGGCGGTTACATCGCCGACAAGATGGCACCGGCCGGCGACGGATCCGAGGTGCTGCTGATCGACCTGAGCGGCAGTACGCCGAAACTGGTCAGCCGGTATCAGGGCGAGGGCACGCTGGTCGACGCCCGGCAGACCGGGACGGTCGCCCGGGTGGTCCTGAAGAGCACCCCCAAGATCACCCTGCCCGACCCGGGCGACGTCTCGGAGCAGAAACGGCTCGACACCAACCGCAAGGCCGTCGGCAAGGCGAAGCTCGACGCGTGGCTGCCCGCCTGGTCGGTGACCACGAACGGCGCGACGACGAAAGGCACCGTCGGCTGCGAGCGGGTCAGCCGGCCGGCGTCCTTCTCCGGGACGTCGATGGTGACGGTGCTCACGTTCGACCTGGCGGCGGCGGCGCTGGGGAACGGCGACCCGGTGTCGGTCGCCGCGGACGCCGACACCGTCTATGGCACCGGCGAGAGTCTCTATCTGGCCGCCGACCAGCGCTGGCGGCTCAACGTCTGGCCCGGACGGGCGGCCCTGCCGGTGGCGAACGAGACCGAGATCTACCGCTTCGCCCTCGCCGGCGCGAACCCGCCCGCGTTCGTCGCCTCGGGCAAGGTGCCCGGCTTCCTGGTCAATCAGTACGCACTGTCCGAATGGGACGGTCATCTGCGGGTGGCCACGACCAGCGAGGGGAAGTCCAGTTCGTCCGCGGTTCGGGTGCTCACCGAGCAGGGCGGCGATCTCAAGCAGACCGGCGTGGTCAACGGCCTGGGCAAGGGCGAAAAGATCTATTCCGTACGCTTCATCGGCGCGCGCGGATACGTGGTGACGTTCCGGCAGACCGACCCGCTCTACACGATCGACCTCAGCGATCCGGCCAAGCCCACCGTCACCGGCGAGCTGAAGATCACCGGCTACTCCGCTCACTTGCAGCCGGCCGGCGACGGGCGGCTGATCGGGATCGGCCAGGAGGCCAGCACCGAGGGGCGTACGCAGGGCACTCAGGTCTCGCTCTTCGACGTGTCGGATGCCACTGACCCGCGGCGGCTCGCGCAATATCAGGTCGAGGGCGGCCAGTCCGAGGCGGAATGGGACCCGCACGCCCTGCTCTACTGGCCGGCGACGCAGCTGCTCGTCGTACCGATGTCGCAGGTTGAATTCCGGACCTACCAGCCGACCGATTCCGCGCTGGCGCTGCGGGTGACCGACACCGGCCTGACCTTGGTCGGCTCGATCAAGCAGCCCAAGGTCGAGGGCGCGGCGCCGACCGTGCGGCGGACGCTAGTGGTCGGGGACGTGCTGTGGACGATGTCGGACTACGGCCTGCAGGCCTCCGATCTGTCCACCATGGATCGGATGGCCTGGCTGCCCAACTGATCGCCCGCGTCGGTTAGAGATACATCCCCGTGCGGTGGTCGTCGCCGTCACGCTTCGGGGCGGTCGGCTTGTCGCCCTCGCCGAAGAAGCGCTTGCCGCCGAACTCGCCGTGCAGCCGGTCGTCCAGCTCATCGGCCAGGCCGGTCATCACCTGCACGGCGAGCATGAGGTGGGTGGCCTGGAAGTTGCGGCCGAACACCGGGATGGACGCCCAGACCGTGTCCTGCGCGCAGTAGAGCCGGCCGATCGGCATCCGGTTGGTCAGCTCGGAGAGCTTCACATAGAGCTGCTCGGTCGGCTCGACCTCGGTCAGTATCGGCGAGAAGACGTCCACCAGCGGCGGATTGTCCCGGACCCGGACGAACACCATCGCCGAGCCGGCCCGGATGCCGATGTCGCCGTCGGTGTCGAGTTGCAGCTGCTCGACCGTGGTCTTCGACATCGTCGCGACGACCGTCTTGACCCGTTCGTCGAGCGGGATGACCTCGTCGGCGGCGTTCGCGAGGGCCTCGGTGAGCACGCCGTCCTCGTCGAGGTCGTCGAGGCTGAGCTCGGCGTCGATGCTCGGCTCGTGCCGGGCCGTGGCCAGCGGGACGGACGGGATCGGCTCGTCCTGATCGTCGTGCACGAGATAGACCAGGAAGGCCGGGTGCGGGGCGCCGTAGACGTCACGCAGGGTGCGGGACACGATGGTGGCCAGCTTCTTCGCCTGGCCGACCTCGGTGCGCAGGCCGAACGAGTCCCCCGAATCGGGCAGCACACCGGGCGGCGACCAGCCGAGCGCGACCAGATCGGCGACCGCGGACCGGTCCATCCGGTAGCCCTCGGGCAGGGCGGCGTTCCCGACCGCGAGCCCTTCGATCACGCCGTCGTCGAGGACGCGGAGGCTGACCGAGTAGACGGCGAGGCCGGTGCCCGAAGCGGTCGGGTCGAGCGTGATGTCGACGTAGGCCCCGGCGGACAACCCCGGCAACAGGGCAGCCAACGCGGCCGCGAACTCGCGCCACGCCTCCGTGACCTTCGCGCGCAGGTCAGCCGTGGTCGGCTCATCCAGCAACACGCCTTCGGGCTGATCGCCCGCGTCTTCCGCCGTCATGATCGTCACCTCCGTCCCGTCACCCTATCGAGCTTCCGTTGCGCCCGGATGGTCAGCGGTCCCCGCTTGGGACGCGGACGGATGCGCTTCGCCGGGCCGGGCTCAGGATGCCCCTTCGCGCGCCTCTGCGCTGGCTTCTTCTTGGGCCTCGGTGCGGGCGGGCCAGGCGCGGGCCAGCGCGCTGATCCGGGCGGCCGCTTCCGTCGGGTCGGCGCCTCGGCCGACGGCGATTCCCATCAGGTACGCCGTGACCGGCGCGCCCGGGCGCAGCACCTGATGCGCGACGTCTCGTGCTACGTCCAGCACCGTCTTGGCCTCGACGTCGGCCGAGGTCAGGCCCAGCTCGCCGCAGGCCGCCTCAACCCAGCGGTCCAAGTCGTTCACCGGGCCCGCTCCTCGCTGCTCGTCCAACCGATATTTCGGATATGCCCGCTCATCGAACCCATTCCTCGGCCGTGCGCAGGTCGTCGTCGGTGTCGCAGTCGAACCAGGGTGGCGGGCCCGGACGCCGCCAGGACACGTCGATGAACCTGAGGTGCTCGAGTAGCTCACGCATCGGGGCGCCGTGCAGGTCACCGCGCTCCGCGGCGAGCTTGTCGAGCGCCTCACGCAGCGCGGCCGTCCGCCAGACCCCGCACAGCGACTGCCGGCGGCCCTCCGCGTCCCGATAGAGCGCACCCTGCATCGGCGCCGACTCGACCGTGAGTCGCAGCACATCTATCGCCTCGCCGGTGAGCAAGGGCAGGTCGGCCGCGAGAAGGGCCGTGAGGGTCACGTCGGTGGGGACGAGCTTGAGGCCCGCCGCGGCCGCCGCGACCGGGCCACCACCGGGTGGATCCTCCCGCGTCGAATCCACGTGCACCGGCAGGTCGGGCGGCACCCGTCCGACGACCACCCGGGGGTCCGCGTCGTGCACCGCGGCCAGCACGCGGGTCAGCATGGACTGGCCCGCGACCGGCAGGGCCGGCTTGTCCGCCCCACCCATCCGACGCGCCGCACCGCCGGCGAGCACCACAGCTGCAAATCCCCCCACGTACGTACCGTATCCCGGCGACGCCCTGAGCGTGACCACGCGGACGCTCCGGACTACAGGAAGCCGCGCTCGACGGCGGACTGGGCCATGCTGCTGACCCGTTCCCGGCCTACGCTCGGGGCATGGCTCGGACGATGAACCGGCGACCGGTCGTGAAGATCAACCTGGACACCCTCGCCGACCCCCGGCGCCGCCCCGACGACCTGGCCGCGGAGGAACCGCTCGAGATCCGCGTCCGCAAGGCGCCGCTCGCCGTCACGATGCGCACGCCGGGCCAAGACATTGACCTGGCGATGGGGTTCCTGCTGACCGAGGGCATCATCCGCGGGGCGGGCGACGTGGTCACCGCGCAGCTGTGCGCCGGAACGGACACGCCGAACACCTACAACGTGGTGGACGTCGTGCTCGGCGCCGAGGTGCCGCCGCCGGCGACCGACCCGAGCCGAAACTTCTACACGACCAGCTCGTGCGGGGTCTGCGGCAAGGCCAGCATCGACGCGGTCCGCACCCGGTCGCTCTTCGACGTGGCAGCAGACCCGCTGGTAGTGCCCGCCCAGGTCCTCGCCGACCTACCGGACCGGCTCCGCGCCGCGCAGCGGACCTTCGACCGCACCGGCGGCCTGCACGCGGCCGGCCTGTTCACCGCGGACGGCGAGCTGCTCGTGCTGCGCGAGGACGTGGGCCGGCACAACGCGGTCGACAAGGTGATCGGCTGGGCGCTGCGCGAGGGCCGGCTGCCGTTGACCGGGCACGTCCTGCTGGTCTCCGGGCGGGCCAGTTTCGAGCTGACCCAAAAGGCGTGGATGGCCGGAATTCCGCTGCTCGCCGCCGTCTCGGCACCCAGCACGCTGGCCGCGGAGCTGGCCGACGAGGCCGGGATGACACTGGTCGGTTTCCTCCGCGGACGGTCCATGAACGTCTACGCCGGAGCCCACCGCGTCACCACGTGAGTACCGCTTACGGTCCGAGACGCCAGAGTGCATCCAGCGGCACGGCTCGGATCTTGTCACCGAACGGCAGGGTCTGCTGCCCGGTGTAGAGGACGTAGCCAGCGAGGAACCGTTCGCCGAGGGCATTGGCCAGACCTCTTAGACCTGTGAGGTCCTCGGTGCGTACGGTCGCTCCTGCTTTAACCTCGACACCAATTACTCGCCCGTCCGGTGTCTCGATCACCGCGTCGACCTCGGAGCCGTCCTTGGTTCGATAGTGATAGAGGGTGCCGCGCTCCTCGGACCAGGTGAGCTGCCGGGCCAATTCCATGACCACGAAGTTCTCCATCATGGGTCCGGCGGCGCCACCCGGTTCACCGAGCCGCACCGCGTCCTGACCGATCAGGTGGCAGGCCACACCCGTGTCAACGAATGCCAGTTTGGGTGTTCCGACCGCACGTTGAGTCAGGTTGGAGGCCCAAGCCGGGACGCTCTTGATCAGAAAGACCGACGCAAGCAACTCCAGGTAGCGGACAAGTGTGGTTCGCGGGATGCCAGATTGTCCGGCCAGGGTGCCCGGCACAACGAGCTGACCCGCTCGGCCAGCCAGCAGTGCGAGCAGCTTCAGCAGGTCTCCCCGACGCTCGATGTTCGCCAATTCGAGGACATCTCGCTCGATCAGGGTCGTGAGATAGGAGTCGAAGAACGCAGCTCGACGGCGCGCGGCGCGACGGACCGCCTCGGGAAAGCCTCCGATCACCACGCGCTCCAGGTAGTCCTTGCGGCGCAAGTCAGAGGAGTGGTTGACGCGCGGACCACGGCGGAACGCGGCATCAACGAACCGATCCGGTCCCCCGGTCATCTCACCCTGGGAGAAGGGCCAGAGCTCAATGATCTCCATGCGGCCGGGTAGGGCATCGGGGAGCGTTCGGAGCGCCAAGATTCGTGAGGAACCGGTGAGGAGAAACTGTCCTGGCTTTGGGTCGAGGTCGACCTTGACCTTGATCGGCCGCAGCAACTCAGGAACGAGCTGGATTTCGTCGATCACCATGAGCCCGTCATGTTCCACGAATCCCGTGGTGTCGTCCTGCGCCGCCCGCAGCGTAGCCGGGTCGTCCAGAAGGCGAACGATCGTTCCGGGGACGTCGGAGGTCGCCAGACGGGTGAGCGTGCTCTTCCCAGCCTGACGTGCGCCGTTCACCAGGACGACTCGGGTATCGGCTAACGCCTCGCTGACAGCTGCTTGGGCATGTCGGGGGATCAGGGCGGGCATGGTCCTCAGTGTGCCTTAGTTGGGTGCTCAGCGGTCACCTGGACGGTACTTTCGTGGTCACTTGGACGGCATCTCTGTGGTCATCTGGACGGTAGATCTGTGGTCACCTGGACGGGGCAGAGCGGGCCTCAATCACCAGAACAGCCGACGGGAGCCCCGGGCTGCGACCGGTTGCTACCAGCCGCGGGCGCGCCATTCCGGCAACGAGTCACGCTCCGCGCCCAGCGTGGTGTCCTTGCCGTGGCCGGGGTAGACCCAGGTGTCGTCCGGCAACGGCGCGAAGAGTCGCTCGCTGACGTCGGCGAAGAGTGACGCGAACCGGACCGGATCCTTCCTCGTGTTGCCGACCCCGCCCGGGAAGAGGCTGTCGCCGGTGAAGAGGTGGGCGACGCCCTCGGGGTCCCGGTAGAGCAGGGCGATGCTGCCCGGCGTGTGGCCGCGCAGGTGCCGAGCGGTCAACTCGACCGCACCCACCTGGATCACGTCGCCGTCGTCGACGTTCACGTCGGTCGGCACCGGGATGCCCTCCGCGTCGTCGCGGCCGGCCAGGGTCCGCGCACCCGTGGCCGCCACCACCTCGGCCAGGGCACTCCAGTGGTCGTGATGCTGGTGCGTGGTCACCACCTGGGCCAACGGGCCGTCGAGGAGCCCGAGCAGAGTCTGCGGCTCGGCGGCGGCATCGATCAGCAACTGGGCTCCCGTGCTGCGGCAGCGCAGCAGGTAGGCGTTGTTGTCGAAGGGGCCGACCGCCACCTTCGTGATGATCAGGTCCGTGGTCTCCCGTACGTCCGCGGGTCCACCGACCTTGACGTCACCGGTGTAGCTCATGCGGTGCCTGCCTTTCGCCTGCTCTCGTGGCCCTCGCCTGCGAGGTCGTTGTCCGGCACAGGCGTGTGCCGCTCGGTGCGCTCGTTCATGCGTACGCCTCCCTGGTTTTGTGCCGGGTCTGCTGATCGCCGTCGTCCCGCCGAGCATAGGAACGAGCCGCCGTGATGACGAACCCGACCTCGCCCAGCGCCCGGTCATCCGGCACGGCGCCGGCGCTTCGGGCGACGCGGTCCCCGCCCGAGCCGCTCGTCCACCACCGCCCGGCCCATCTGGGGCACTTCGATGCGCCAGGGCGGCAGCGCGTGGCCCCGCAGGTCCGGATCTGTCCGGTGCCCTCGGCCCGTCGGCCGCTCCGCGATCGGCATGGCCGGGGGACCACGGAACGGCTCGACGTCGGGCCAACTCGCGACTGCCCGCGGGTGCACCCCGAGCTGCAGCAGGTCGCCGAGCAGGGACGCCATCGTGTACTGCGGCTCCTCGGCGAACGCCCGGTCGACCGCCGCCCGGGCCAGGGCCCCGTGCCCGGTCCGCCACGCCGCGAAACTGAGCAGGCAGGCCGGCGCCGGCACGTACATCGGCTCGACCCGGCGCAGGACAGTCGTCCACAGCCCCACCCACCACGGCTCGTCGCCCGTGCGCTCCCAGGCGTAGTCACGCACCGGGAGGTGCACGAGCAGGGCGCCCAGCCAGGCCACCTCGTCGTCGGTCAGGCGCTTGCCCGACCGGTATCGGCGCTCGGCCTCCCGGACCGCCGCCCGGCCGGCCCGGCGCACTTGCCGGACGAAGCCGGCCTCGTGCGACTCCCGGTCATAGAGCGCGGCCAGCCGGCGCTCGGCTCGGACGGTCGCCGCGGCCTGCTCCGGGCCGCACGCTGGGGCGATCTGGTCGACCAGGGCAGCCCGGTCCGGCAGGGCGACGGCACCCGTGTACGTCGCTGCGGCCGCGATCGCGCTGTCGGCGGGTAGGCACGGCCGGCCCTCATCTGGGCAACAGCCGCGTTCGGTGCAGAGATAGGACCAGAACCGCCCGTCGGTGACCCTTAGCTGATCGAGGACCGGGACATTCGCCCGGCTCAGCGCCTCGGCCACCCGGAACGTCGTCGGTGCCACTCGGGCCGGCTCGCCGTACCCGATCACGGTTGCGGCCGTCACACCTTGACTGGCGACCACCGAGGCCACCTCGGCCGCGTCGGCCCAGGCGAGGTCGGCCGGCAGCTCCCGCTCGGGCAGGTCATGCCGGGCCGCGAAAACCACCTTTTTGCCGCGTACGGCGACGACCGCGATGCTGTCGGCCGGGTGGAAGCCGATCAGGTAGGGCACGGCCGCGATGAGCTCGGCGGGGGAACTGACCTTGAGGGTGCATTCGGCTGTCATGGAGGCAGCGTGCCGGGACCGGCCCGGTCGGCGAGTGCCGAAAAATCAGCCTGTGGACGACGCCGTCATCCGTTATCCACAGCCCGGAAATTACGAGCGGAACTGGAGTTCGTGCAGCTCTAGGCTATCGCTCTGCCAGTCATGCGGATGCCGGTCCAGATCCAGGGTCAGCTCGATCGAGGACACCACGTCATAGCCGGCGGCGTGCAGGCTGCGGATCGCGTCCACGTTCCGCGACTCGGGAGAAATCGTCAAGGAGATCATATTGCGCTTCTTAGCCTCGTCGGCCACGTGCCGCAGCAGCTTGCGCCCGATGCCCTTGTGCCGGTGCGACGCGGCCACCACGATCGGCTCGACCTCGCCGGCCCGGCCCCGCATGACCAGGCCGACCAGCCCGATCACGCCGTCGTCGGCGTGCTCGGCGACCCAGAGCCCGCTCAGGTCAAGCCGGGTCAGGTATTCCTCGAAACCTTCACCGTCGTCGGCCGCGCTGTTCGCAGTGCCGTACATCTGGTGGTGCTGATGGGTCAGCTCCGACCACAGTCGGCGACCAGCGCTGTGGTCACTCGGCCGATACGAACGCACTACGACAGGGCTCATGGCGACATTTTGACTCCGATTCGGGCACGCCGTAACCCGAAGTGGAAGATAAGCCGGTGGATCTGGCGTATCTGCGCGCGCACCCGCAGCACCTCCCGACATTTCTCACCCATCAACGCATCCGCGAGACGCCGGTGGGTGGTGGTCACGTGTCCGCCGCGACCCGGCTGACCTTGGACGACGGCACGTCACTCTTCGCGAAGACGTGGCCGTCGGGCGCGCCGCCGACAGGCTTCTTCGAGGCCGAGGCGAGCGGCCTGCGCTGGCTCCGCTCGGCAGCGGCGCCCGTGCCGGAGGTGCTGGTGGCGCTGCCGGAGATGATCGCGCTCGAATGGCTCGAGCCCGGCGAGCCGTCCCGAGCGGCGGCCGAGGGGCTCGGCCGCGACCTCGCCGCGCTGCATCGGGCCGGGGCCGATTGCTTCGGCGCGCCGTGGACGGGCTACATCGGCCCGCTGCCGCTCGACAACACGCCGACGACGGGCGCCTGGGGTCCCTGGTTCGCCGACCGCCGACTCCGCCCCTACCTGCGACAATCGGCCGACAGCGGCGCACTCTCCCCGGGGGACGTCGCGGCCGTCGAGCAGATCATCGAGACCATTGAGGCGTACGGCGGGAGCGAGCCGCCGGCCCGAACGCACGGCGACCTGTGGCCGGGCAACGTCCTGTGGGGTTTCGACGGGCGGGCCTGGCTGATCGACCCGGCGGCGCAGGGCGCTCATCGCGAGACGGATCTGGCGGAGCTTGCGCTGTTCGGTGGCGCCCCGCACCTGCCGACGATCCTGGCGGCCTACGACGAGGCATACCCGCTGGCCGACGGCTGGCGGGAGCGTGTCCCGATCCATCAGCTGCACCTGTTGCTCGTGCACACGGCCGCCTTCGGGAGCGGCTACCGGGGCGCGGTCCGGGCCGCCGCGGAGGCCGCGCTGGGGAGATAGCGCCCACTGGCGTCGGCCCCGCGGAACGCCTGCCACGCCAGGGCACCCCGATGACGCACGTCGTCGGGGATCGGGGTGGGGCGGATGACGATCGGAAAGGCTAGATTCAATCGGTGAGCGAACTTGCCGCGTCGACCGGTCGGCTCCGTGGAACTGCCGAGCCTGGCGACTCGCGCGCGCTGGTGGATAAGTTCGGGCGGGTTGCTACCGATTTGCGGGTTTCGTTGACCGACAAGTGCAATTTGCGGTGCACCTATTGCATGCCCGAGGAAGGGCTCGCCTGGCTGCCGCGCGAGGAGCAGTTGACCGACGACGAGGTGAACCGGCTGGTTCGGATCGCGGTGCAGCGGCTTGGCGTGACCGAGGTGCGGTTCACCGGCGGGGAGCCGCTGATCCGGCGCGGGCTGGTCGGCATCGTCGCCGCCGCGGCTCGGCTGGAGCCGCGGCCGCAGCTTTCGGTCACCACCAATGGCATCGGGTTGGAGCGCCTGGCCAAGCCGTTGCGCGAGGCCGGCCTTGATCGGGTCAACGTCTCGCTGGACACGCTCTCCGCCGCGCGCTTCCTCGAGCTCACGCGCCGGGACCGGCACGCCGATGTGCTGGCCGGCCTGCGCGGCGCGGTCGCTGCCGGGCTCACCCCGGTGAAGATCAACACCGTGCTCATGCGGGGCATCAATGACGACGAGGCTCCCGAGTTGTTGCGCTTCGCGCTGGAGCATGGGTACGAGCTGCGGTTCATCGAGCAGATGCCGTTGGACGCGCAACATAAGTGGGACCGGCACGAAATGGTCACCGCCGACGAGATTCTCGGGTCGTTGGCCGGCTTCGGCCTGCAACCCGATCCTGTTTCACGTGGAACAGCGCCGGCGGAAACCTGGCTGGTTCCGGACTGGTCGGCGATCGGCGGCGGGCCCGCCCGGGTCGGCGTCATCGGCAGCGTGACCAGGCCGTTCTGCGGTGACTGCGATCGCACCCGGCTGACCGCGGACGGCCAGGTGCGCAACTGCCTGTTCGCGACCGAGGAGTCCGACCTGCGCAAGCTGCTCCGCGATGGCGCGCCGGATGACGAGATCGCTGAGGCCTGGCGGGTGGCGATGCGCGGCAAGCGGGCCGGCCACGGCATCGACGACCCGACGTTCCTGCAGCCTGCCCGGCCGATGTCCGCGATCGGGGGATGACCGTGCTGACCGTGCGCTACTTCGCGGGCGCCCGCGCCGCGGCCGGCGGCATCCGAACCGAGCCGATCGCGGCCGCCTCGATCGACGAGCTGACCCGGATCCTCACGGAACGGCACGGGGAACGCCTCGCGGTCGTGCTCAAGGCCGCCGCGTATCTGGTCGACGGCCTCGCCTGCCACGATCGGCAAGCGGCTCTGCCGCCGAGCGCGACCGTCGACGTACTCCCGCCCTTCGCCGGCGGTTAACTCCCGACTCGCCGACCGCCAAGTCCAGGCAACCGCCCGACCCGGCAAACTACACAAAAGCCCACAAAACCACGCTCAAGGAAGCCCAGACAGCCGGAGGTCAGGAAGCATTGTTGGCGTTCGTCGGGCTGATCCTGGTTGTCGTGGTCTTGATCCACTTGTATCTCTGGAAGCGCCTAGTCCGCGATCCCCTGCACCCCGGCAGGTCGCGCCGCCTCGGCGGGTTGGTGGTCCTGCTGCTCGCGGTCCTGGTCCCGGCGACGCTGATCGGCACCCGCAGCGGCTACGCCGAGTGGCTGGCCTGGCCGGGCTACCTCTGGCTGGCGCTGATGTTCTACCTGCTAGTCACCCTGGCCGTCCTGGAAATCCCCCGCCTGGCGGCAAGCTGGTGGATCCGCCAGTCCAAGCAGCCGAGCAACAAGGCCGAAGCCAAGCAGCCGAGCAACAAGGCCGAAGCCAAGGTCCATAGCGTGACCGGGGCACGGATCACGACGGATCCGGTCCGGCAAGAGGACCAGAAAGATCAAGAGGACCAGAAAGATCAGGAACCGCACGACCCCGGCATCGACCGGCGACTGCTGCTGGCCCGCGGCGCGGCGATCTTCGCCGGCCTCACCGCCGCCGGCGTCACCGGCTACGGAGTCCGGACCGCGCTCGGCCCGCCCCAACTGGACCGCGTGCAGATCCCCCTGGCGAAGCTTCCCCGCTCGCTCGACGGCACCCGGTTCGCCGTCGTCTCGGACATCCATCTCGGGCCGCTGACCGGCTCGCACCACGTAACCCGGATCGTGGACATGATCAACTCGACCAATCCGGACGTTGTCTGCGTGGTCGGGGACCTGGTCGACGGCACGGTCGCCGAGTTGGGCCGGTTCGCCGCGCCGCTGGCCGGCATCAAAGCCAAGCTCGGCGCGTACTTCGTGACGGGCAACCACGAGTACTACTCCGGCTTCCGGCCGTGGATCGACGAGGTCACCCGGCTGGGCGTACGGCCGTTGCGCAACGAGCGGCTCGAGCTTGGCGCCCTGGACCTGGCCGGCGTCAACGATCTCGGCGGCGAGCAGTTCGGCGACGGGCCCGACTTCGCCAAGGCCCTCGGCGATCGCGACCCGGCCCGGCCGGTGATCTTGCTCGCACACCAGCCGGTGGTCGCGAAGCAGGCCGCCGAATACAACGTCGACCTACAGCTCTCCGGCCACACCCACGGCGGCCAGATGGTGCCGTTCAACCTGCTCGTCCAGCTCGAGCAGCCCGTGGTCAGCGGCTATGGCAAGGTCGACGGCGTACCCGTGTACGTGACCAATGGCGCCGGCTTCTGGGGTCCGCCGGTCCGGGTGGGCGCCCCGCCACAGGTAACGCTCGTGGAGCTGCGTACGCCATAGATCGTGGATCGGTTATGTCACTTCGCGCGTGGCGGTGCGCGTGGCGCCGAACGCACGTGACAGGATGCAGCGTGCCCTCGGTTAGCGCAGGGTCCTCGGTCGCCGCGGACACATACGTCGCGGATCTGCACATCCACTCGAAGTATTCGCGCGCCTGCAGCCGCGATCTCACCCTGCCAAACCTGGCGTGGTGGGCCCGCCGCAAGGGCATCGCGCTGCTCGGGACCGGCGACTTCACCCACCCCGCGTGGTTCGACCACTTGCGGGAAAACCTGCAGCCGGCCGAGGAAGGGCTCTTCCGCCTCGGCGCGGAGGCCGACAAGTCGGTCGTGCAGCGGCTGCCGGGCTCGTTGCAGGACAGCCCGGAAGCCCGGTTCATGCTCAGCGTCGAGATCTCCACGATCTACAAGCGCGACGACCGTACCCGCAAAGTGCACCATCTGATCTATCTGCCCGATTTCGAGGCGGCGGCCCGGTTCAACACCGCGCTGGGCCGGATCGGCAACCTGACCGCCGACGGCCGCCCGATCCTCGGCCTCGACTCCCGCGATCTGCTCGAGATCGTCCTCGAGGCCAGCCCCGACGGTTACCTGGTGCCCGCGCACATCTGGACGCCCTGGTTCTCGGCGCTCGGCTCGAAGTCGGGTTTCGACGCGATCGCCGACTGCTACGCCGACTTGGCCGAGCACATCACCGCCGTCGAGACCGGGCTCTCCTCCGACCCCGAGATGAACTGGCGAGTCTCCAGCCTGGACCGCTACCGGTTGGTGTCCAATTCGGACGCCCACTCCCCGGCGGCGCTGGCCCGAGAGGCAACGATCTATTCGGGTACGCCGGACTACTTCGCGATCAAGGACGGCCGCACCTTGAGCGGCACCCTCGAGTTCTTCCCGGAGGAGGGCAAGTACCACGCCGACGGCCATCGCGTCTGCGGCGTCAACTGGGAACCCGCGAAGACCCGGGAGAACAGTGGCCGCTGCCCCGAGTGCGGCAAGCCGCTCACGGTCGGAGTGCTCAGCCGGGTTGAAGATCTTGCCGACCGGGAAACGCCCCGGGAGCGGCCGCAGCGGGTCGAGCACCTGATCCAGCTGCACCAGGTCCTCGGCGAGATCAACGGCGTCGGCCCGAAGTCGAAGACCGTCGAGGCCCAGCTCAACCACCTGGTCGCCGGCCTCGGCTCGGAGCTGGACATCCTGCGCACGCTGCCGCTGGACGCGATCGGCCAGACCGGCGGCGAGCAGCTGCGCGAGGCGATCACCCGGCTGCGCGCCGGCGACGTGCGGCGGGTTCCCGGCTACGACGGCGAGTACGGCGTCATCACCCTTTTCGAGCCGGGCGAGCTGCGAAACAAGGCGAGCGCGCCGCAGGTGGAGACGCTGTTCGACGTGCCGGCCCCGGTGCCGCAGCAGCGCAAGGCCGAGCCCGCCATCGGCCGCGCGCCGGTGCCGAGGGTCAAGGAACCCAAGCGACAGCAGGCCGCGCCGCCGATCGCGCCGCCGCCGTCGCCGCACGAGCCGTTCGAGCCGATGCTGGCCGGAATGGAAGAGGTCGGCACCGGGCTGCTGGACCGGCTCGACGCCATGCAGCGGGTGGCCGCGTCCGCGCCGGGCGGCCCGCTGCTGATCGTCGCCGGGCCGGGCACGGGCAAGACTCGGACGCTGACCCACCGGATCGCGTATCTCTGCGCCGAGATGGGTGTCTTCCCGCACCGCTGCCTGGCGATCACCTTCACCCGGCGGGCCGCCGAGGAGCTCAAGGACCGGCTGGACAGCCTGCTGGGCGAGGGCGCCGAGGACATCACAGTCGGCACGTTCCACTCCGTCGGGCTGTCGATCCTGCGGGAGAACGCCAAGGCCGCGGGGCTGCCGGCGAAGTGGCGGATCGCCGACGACGCCGAGCGCACGGCCGCCCGGGAGCAGGCCGGCGACGACGACGCGGCGTACCGGAAACTGCTCCGCCAGCAGGATCTGGTGGACCTGGACGACCTGATCACGATGCCGGTCGAGCTGCTGCGCGACGAGCCCGCCTTGGTGGAGAAGTACCGGCGGCAGTGGCAGTGGATCTTCGTGGACGAGTATCAGGACGTCGACGAGACCCAGTACGAGCTGCTCCGGCTGCTCAGCCCCGCGGACGGCAACCTGTGCGCGATCGGCGACCCGGACCAGTCGATCTACTCGTTCCGCGGCTCCGACGTGAAGTACTTCCTGCGCTTCAACGAGGACTTCGTCGACGCACGGCTAGTTCGGCTGACCCGTAACTACCGTTCGTCGGCGCCGATCCTGGCCGCCGCCGTGCAGGCGATCGCCCCGGCGACCCTGGTCAGTGGGCGGCGCCTGGACCCGGCCCGGCTCGATCCCGAGGCGCCGCTGGTGGGCCGGTACTTCGCGGGCAGCGTCGCCGACGAGGCCGACTTCGTGGTGCGGACCGTCGACGAGTTGGTCGGTGGCCTGTCGCACCGCTCGCTCGACTCGGGGCGCATCGACTCGCGCGCGGTCGCCCCCGGCACGCTCTCGTTCTCCGACATCGCCGTGCTCTACCGCACCGACGTGCAGTCCGGCCCGATTGTCGAAGCGCTTTCCCGGGCCGGCGTGCCCGTGCAGAAGCGCTCACACAACCGGCTGCGCGACCGCGCGGGGGTCCAGGTGATCGCCCGCGAGTTGCGGCACGAGGCCGGCCTGGGCGGTTCGCTCGCGGCCCGGGTCAAGCTCACGGCCCAGGTCCTGGCCCAGCGGTTCGCCGCACCGACGCTCGACGCCGAACAGGTCGCGCCCGAGGATGTCTGGGCGGCGGCCGAACTGCTGCTGCCGCTGGCCCACCGGATCGGCGACGACCTGCCGCGCTTCCTGCAAGAGATCGCCACGGGCGCCGAGGTGGACGCGCTCGACCCGCGCGCCGAGGCGGTCAACCTGCTGACCCTGCACGCCGCGAAGGGCCTGGAGTTCCCGGTGGTGTTCCTGGTCGGCTGCGAGGACGGGCTGCTGCCGATGCGCTGGCCCGGCTCGACGCCGGACGAGGACGAGACGGCCGAGGAGCGGCGGTTGTTCTTCGTGGGGCTGACCCGGGCACAGGACCGGCTCTACGTCACGCACGCGGCCCGCCGCTTCCGGCACGGCAGCGAACGCGAGCAGTCGCCGACGCCGTTCCTGGACGCGATCGACGCGGGCCTGTTCGAGCGGATGGGCGACAAGGTCCCGTCCCGCCCGAAAGACCGCCAACTGCGTCTGCTCTAGCTGGCGATTCCGCCCGGTTTGACTGCATCGCCGACGCCCCGAGTCGACCCGCCGCGCCGTTCAGCCGCCGAGCGCGACCGCGAGCAGCGCCCCGGTGAGCAGCGCCGGCCCTAGCGGCACCGCCGAGCGTCGCCCTATCCGGCCCCGGGCCAGCAGGAACAGCGCGATCGGGCCGTTGATCAGGTGCGGCAGCGCCAGGCCGAGCAGCAGCACCGGCCAGCCGAGAAACCCCAGGACCAGGCCGAGCGCCGCGGCCAGCTTCACGTCGCCGAACCCCAGGCCGCCGCGCGGCCAAAGCGCGATCATCGCGTACGCGAAAAAGCTCATCGCCGCCGCGAGCGCGCCCCGGGCGACCTGGCCCGGCTCGCCGAGCAGGCCCACCGGAAAGCCGGTAAGCAGCGCCAACGCGGCCACGAGCGGGTTGGGCAACCGCAGACACCGGAGGTCGATCACCGCGAGCAGCACCCCGAGCACGGCCGCCAGCAGCAGCACCGGCAACAGCGGCACAGCCCCGACGGTCGCGCCGAGCAGCCCGGACGCGGCGCTGCCAGCGGCGATCGTGCGCCAGGGCACCCGGCGACAGGCGGGTCGATCGGGCCGGAGAGTGCTGACCCGGCGGCGAAATGCGGGTCGATCGGGCCTGGGGGTGCTGATCCGGCGGCGACAGGACGGGCCGGCGCGCACCCAGCCGTCGGGTCCGGGCGGAAACGCCGTGCCGCAATCGGCGCACGACGACCGTGGCGGCGCCCCGGACGGGACCGCCAAACGA
>Ga0307512_10002244_pt1 | contig 25103 bp, 35 predicted proteins | sample 14_EM_MG_FD_200267 | JGI IMG/M metagenome (GOLD analysis project Ga0307512, IMG submission 200267) | Populus trichocarpa ectomycorrhiza microbial communities from riparian zone in the Pacific Northwest, United States - 14_EM | ecosystem: Host-associated > Plants > Roots > Unclassified | place... | reverse complement strand
CTGCCCGTTGTTCACCGAGAACGACTGGGAAGCCTTCGAGTATTTATTGGGTACGTTATCCCACCTGATTAAGCACTCACACCCACGGTACTCTTTCTGACTCACATGCCCGCGCAGACCTTCAATTCTGGTACGGTAATGGGCCTGGAAACCCCACTGTCGCTGCACAGGGTATCGGTTACGTCTCCGAATTCATCTCCCGCCTTACTCGGACACGCATCACGAAATTCGATACCTCGGTGAACGGCTCCACCGTTTCGAGTGATACCCCCTTCCCGTTCGACCAGCCAATCTACGTCGATGCCACCCACGATACGGTCATCACAGCTGGTCAGTGAGCCAGACATTTCACTTCCCCTGCCTTTCACTTCAGGAGTGAAAATTCACACAAATGATAAATGGTTCTGTTTTCGCAGTTGTTGTTGCTTTGAACCTAACAAGCCTCGCTTCGAGCGGTCCTTTACCCACGGACCATATCGACAAAAACCGCGTATGTCAAGCAATCCCTCTGACCTCCTTTTTTCTTCGTTTAGCTTAGATATATGACATTCATTAAACAGAAATGGGTTGTTAGCCACATCGCGCCCTTCGCCACAAATCTCGTCGCACAGGTGCTAACCTGCCCAAACACGCACTCCTACTCAAGCTCCTCGTCTTCAACACACATCCGATGGATCCTCAATGATGCCGTCGTCCCGCTGACTGGCGTCAAAGGCTGCGCACCCGACAAGAACGGTCTGTGCGACCTGCCGACTTACATCAATGGGACGAAAGAACGGATCGCGCAGGTCGACTACCAGCACGATTGCTTCGCCAACTACTCGATTCCCGACCCGGATACGATCATCGATGGTCGTTACCCGACGACAGCTGCTTGAGGGGATTTGTTGTGTTGGCTGGGGTGCTGGTCGGTCATTGGCGATCTTTGTTTGTTGCGTCGCGTCGTTTCCTTTTTTCCCCCTTGTCTCTCAATATCGCATGAAAGTGGCATGAGTGTGTCGAAATGGGAATATGTCCGTGAAGAAGAGTGAATGCGAATAATGAAGATGCGATCAGCTACACTTAGCGTGTCACGGCATTGAATCTGCAACACAAAATGATTGCCACTTGGAACTACTTAAAGCTCGGGATGCCACTCGTTCAGGCACGGCGACAAGTCCTTAACCTTCAACCATCCCACTAACCCCGTCTAAAATATCTACCCTCAAAAAAATACACGGAGGACGAATATCGAAAAATTCATGACGCTGTCCGAAAATTCAATTTCTCCAGGTCAAAAGTCTATCTCAGGCGGCCCCCGTGGTTCCTCTACCTTCGTCTCCGGTTACGGCGTTCCACCGCCCGGCAAAGGGTCAGGCGGGTACTTACCTAACTTCCGCGGGCACACACGCCCCATCGCAGTTCTGCTCCACCATAACCGGGTGCCATGCATATTATTTACCCCACAAAGGCCCCACAATACCAAATGAGCAGGCGCACGGGGATCCGGGTTGTAGGTTGCACTACTATGCAGCGACGCCGCAACCCTAGTCCAGCGCCACGTATGCATGTGCGCGATGTTCCCACAACGTAGGTATGGTACCAATCTCCTAAGCACGAGTACGCGTACGTCCAACTGCATAATTCTACCATACCGAACTGGTGGATAGGAATCCAGAAGGTGGATCATGCGATAGGTGAGGAATGACGTTCTCGTGTCCATCTCTTGAGACAGTTGCCGTTGACTTACATTTGTTCTCAGTTGATGGAGACTGGTATACTGAATCGATGGAATCGTCCTACGAGAATCTCTCTGCCAAGTGGCCCTCGCAGATACTTTGATAGGAACCACATCCATAAGACTCGAAGGGCAGTACGAGTAGGGATGACGAGGATGAAAACGTAAATGATGGGTAGAATGACCTGGTGGCAGCGAGAGAATAGAAGCGCCACAATAACAGAAGGACCGTCTGATCGGTATCATTCAACTGATGGAAACCGATATAGGGCGTTGAGGTAAGTTAGCATGAACCCGGCCAGGAAGTCCATAGCCAACGTTGGTCTGGACATAAAGAGGGGACCCGGTTCTCAACTCACTGCGTAGTCACTAACTGACTTCTCAGTTCGTCACTCATGTCCCACGGAATTGCAGCTAATACTCGTCTCGCTGGCGCTGCTCAAGGCAACTTCCTTGACGACCTCACCAATCGTATGTCATTTCCGACATCGAGTCTTGTCCTGCCGTTCTAACACTTGTATTCATATATTAGCCAATATCGGGCAATGGCCCAGAGATCAGGCCATCCGCAGAATCGCCAAAATCGCTGTTTATTCTGGGGGGGTTATTGATTCAATCAGGATCACTTATGAGATGAAGGGCGATGGGCCCATAAGGGCCATAACCGTCCAACATGGTGGCAGTGGTGGGGGGGAGTCTCTAAACGTCGAACTTACTGGTAATCTCATTTTAATTCTGGATGTTAGAGATTGCCCACTCCCTCGGAATTACAGAACGACAAAAACTCATCGCCGTTTATGGTCGCCGGCTCAACAACGCTAGTTGTCACGGCGAGAAAAAGTATGTGTTCTGGATGATTGCCATCACTTTTATTCAAATAATGTGTTTCAACTATCGTCATTCAGCATAGTCCAGTTGTCGTTCATGATCGCAATGAGGCCCCCTGAGGAAAGCCAGGATCCTGCTACAGTTTCTATTCACAGTATAATTCAAAAGTCATTTGCATTGTCAATATATTCAACACAGTCTCGATAGCTGTTTCTGCAAATGACGTGTCGCTTCCCACCACTCCATTTGAACTCACTTGGGCTCTCGCGGCGGTCACTTCATATACTTTCCAACCACGTAAATGACCCCATCCTTTACGTCAATATCTCTGCTGATGTCGTACACAGCTGGTAGCCCTACTAGCTTCTTGCAAGGCTTAGGGTTCTCTAAGGTTCTGGGCCATGCTGGACCACCGATGTCTCATCCAAACGATGATTGATTCTGAGTTTAGTAGAGCTCTCCAATGTCATGCTTTGCCATCTGTCTATAGTCGACGTTTAGCACAAATCCAAATTTGTGAATGGCAAGTTCGATAGTGTGAGGAATTAAAGGATAATCTAGCCCTGTGACCGTACAGTGAGCCGACGCATATCACGTGAGGGGCACGGGTCCAAAATGGCTCCGACAGCGTTCGGTTCACCCAGGGTGTCTTAACATCGAACGCTTCCGTTTTTGCATCAAAAATGGTCCCCACTTGCAACAGAACAGACAACTTGAAGCTCAGCATGCGGCTCGTGCACTGGCCCTTCGCCTTTGACCACACTACTGAAATCCCATCTAAATATTCTACCCACAAAAACACATGGTCTCTTGCGGGGTAAAAGGTCTGAGGATGAATATCGATCGTTACAATGACACTGGGCGAAAATACAACTTCTCCGGACAAAAAAGTCCCTCTCTAATCTACGTCCATCTCGGGCGGCCCTTGTGGCTCTTCTGCCTTCTCCGGTTGGGGCGTGCCACCCTTCGGCGGAGGGTTCGGTGTTTGTGCACCGCTACGTGGCGTGTCCGCACCGTCGACCTTCGGGGGCCTGGGTTTCGGTCGCGTGAGGATCGGAGTCGCAAAGTAAATTAGCTCGTCTCGCTTCTTCGAGATCTCAGCAGCGGTCAGCACCGGATCGACGTTCTTCGGGCGTTCGGACTGCCGCACGGACTGATCCTCTAGCCACTTCTGGATTGTCGCGGCCTTCTCGACGATAGACTGTTTGTCCTTCTCGTCGATGTGCGCAAACCGCTCCTCTGCTGAGCTCGCTTGCGCGGCATACTGGTTGATCGTCTCGCGCAACTGGGCTGCGGTCTTCGGTCGCTCCTCGGCTTCACGCCAGCGCGTCGTAATGGGATCTCCAAGCTGCCTGGCTGCGTCGATGCGGGTGACATAGGCAGATTTCGTTGCGTCCTCGCCCTCCTCCGAGTAGAGCCAATCTTCATCCTTGGACAATTCTGCGAGCAATGCATCCTTTTCTTGAGGCTGCACAAAGTGTGCATAGCGGTCCTCCAGCTTGGACCGCATGTCATAGATGTATTCCTCAAGCGCATTCTTGCATTCCTGTAGCAGATTTCACATTACAATGGGAGACCGTCAAAGTGCAGGCAACGTACCTCGGTATCCTGTACGAGCTTGTCGGTTGAATACATCGTGAGCTCCTTCTCCCTGTATCTCTCTACCACAGATGAGTCGAGCCCTCCGTATCCGGGGACATAAGCAACGGGGTTCTTCTTGACGACCTTTTTCTTTTTTGGCGGTTCCGTTGTCTCGCCATCGACTTGCATCTCCTCTTTTTCCTCGACCTCCTCTGTATAGACCGCTTCGAAAGATAGGATTCCGTGCAGATTGAGGCGTGCCTTAACACGAACGGTAGAATAATCACCCGTTGGGGATGGGCCGACGTCTTTGACTGTGACGCGACCAACCCAAGGATTGAAGGAACCAGGGAGTGCGCCAGGATCGGCGTACACCGCCTCGATGTCGAATGGGGCTTTGCGGTAGAAGGTGAGCACCTTGGTTGATGGTATGCCATTACCGCGAGGGAAAACGACCAGCTCTGTGTCTTCCTCCTCGTCCGCGAGGCTCTTCTCCCAGCGCACCTTGATGGGGTAGACGGCGATATCGTGGATCGCGAAATCGCGCACGCGGAAAACTGGTGAAAGGGTCGCGCAGGAAAAGGTAGCGCCACGAGCGCATGCTTCGTCCTGATTGAGCGTTGTCGAAAGCGTCTTGGAAGGAAATACGGATTGAATTTTAGAGCGAACAGCGGGGATACGTGTCGAGCCACCAACGAGCTCGATCGCGTCGATCTGCTCAATGGTCAGGCCGGATTCCTCTATGGCACGCTGAAGTGGCGCGGGAATGCGGTCAAGAACCCCGGCGATGAGCTGTTCATACTGCTCCCGCGTGAGTCTCGACGAGGCATCAACGTCGTTCATGATGGATTCAACGCTGAGAGGTGCCTCCGCGTTCGCCGAAAGGATCTTCTTCAATTTCTCGGCAGAAGCATACAGCCGGAACGTCGCCTTGGGATTCGAAAGCACGTCGATCTTATATTTGGTCTTGAACTCTTCCGCAAAGTGCCGGACGAGAGCGTAGTCGATGTCGCGACCACCTAGATGCGTGTCGTATGTGGCACTCTTGACGGTCAACTGCCCCTTTGAGAAGGCAACGACAGCGACAGACATGCTCGAGTGACCGATGTCCACAAAGATGACATGACGGGGGTTTTCGGCTTCTGGGAGGTCAGACTTTGTGATACCGTACCCAAATGCGACGGCGGTATGGTCGGGGATCAATCGGAGAGGGTTCAAACCCGCGATGGCCGCAGCGCTCAGCAAAGCCCGTCTTTGCACGTCGGTGTACCAGCCAGGAATAGCAATGACGACGTCAGACACCCCAGTTTTGAGTTCTTTGGCAGCGGTATCACGGAGTCGGCCGAGGTACATCCCTACCAACTGGGTGGCGGAGAAGGTCGCCGGTTCGCCTAGATAATTGACCTATATGGGCCGAAAGTGAGTGGAAACTAACGGGAGAGACGGCTATCGGCCACGCTCACCTGGACGCCTACGGATCCGTCTACATCCACTAGGTTCACATGAGTGAACCTCTTCTCTACTTGTTGAATCTCGACATCATTCAGCGTCCGGCCTAGGAGACGTTTCAAAGACCCGACCGTGTTGCGAAAATTTGAGATCTCCTGGGTTTTTGCTGGTTCGCCGAGCGAGCGCTGTTTGAGACCGAAAGACACGAGCGACCTGAAGGTCGGCGATTAGCGAGGTAACAAGAGGGGTGACGGAAGAGTGCTCACGGTGTTGCACGATTTGAGACTTCATTCGTAATGATATCGATACCTCTGTGCCTCGCAACACCGATCTATATTTACGCGTAAAGCATGAAGAAGAGTAGTAATGGAGTTGAGGGGTGGTCGACGTACCTTGCTGTGGAGGGAACCAAAATCAATACCAACGACAGACATGAGGGAATATCAAGGAAGGGAGATGGGGGATCGAGAAAGAAATATTAGGGCAAGGGCACAGCGAGGTTGTGCGGGAACGTGCTGGAGTCCCGTTTTATTTTCTTTCGTGGTATTATCAACATCGATGATTTTTTTCGCGAGCCTTCCACGCCCTTCCACTCAGTTCCATTTCCATCTAAATCACCATACCACACCTTTTCTTAAATACTACATCATACCTGATCCCAACCTAATTATAAACAATGAACAGGGAATGTAAAAAGAGCTGTCCCAAAAAAACAGAGCACGTGAAAAGTAATGATGTGCGATGGCAGGGAAATAGAAAAGAAATCAAAGAATGGGGGTGAACGGTTGGCGCACCAGTCGCACTCTGCCATGCACAAAGTTCCTAAACGAGGGTGGATCCCAGACCTCCACTCTACTCTTTTCCCTTCGTCGCACTTTGCATGCGGATCCTTGGCTGGTGGTACAAACATTGCTGGCAAGTAGCGGACAAAGCGAGATCAATGTAGATGATAGCAATCATGCGGTATAGTGATATATGATATCGTAACAGCTAATAACACGGTGTCTCACCAGACATCAAAGGCACTAGTAGAACGGGTATGCTATCATCGTGCGCGGCCAATTTGCATCTCCATTGGTTGCTGGGGGTATTGTGGTGCTGGTGACGCTAAATCATGATAAGGCTGCTTCATTTTGTCATCGGTTATACCCGTGTCTGCGGCTTTCGTGGCGGCGGTAGGGTCACCAATGCCGGCGCGGGTACCCCAACCAGTCTACAAAGGATATTCAACGCTGGACTTTAATCAGGGCTGACCATCCATCGTACCTCATGAAGGGTGAACAGGGCGTATATCTTCATTATCGAAAAGTAGTACCCGAACAGAATGAATGCAGGGACGTGAATGATATCCTGCGGGCGGTCCCAGAGATGCGGGAGGAGCTTGGCTGTTCGCGTGGCGGAGAGCCAGACGATGTAGCTCAAGATTACATTCCTAACGATAATCAGTGATAAGTGCATCGACGATAGTCGTAATGTTGAGTACGTACCACCAAGGCAGATGGAAGCCTCCTTTATCTGTAGGAATCGTACTCTTGTAAACAACGTACCCAACGAGAGCAGGGCCAGCAAGAAGAGTGAAGGGATTGAACAACTTGTCAACCTGTACAGATGGCCGTCAGCACTACACAAAGTGGAAGAGTACAGACAAAGGCTTTACCATCGTGTACGCTACATATGGATGAATGGTCCAGACGTTCCGTTCCATGAAAAGTGACCGCAAATCGGATCTCCAAGTGTTTCTAGTCCATCGAAGCACTTGCTTCAAGAACCGCCAGTTGGGCTTCATTGTACTGAGCAATTCTGCTTCCTTGCAGCACTGCACATAGGTACTCCAACCATGGCTGACCATCCAGCGTGTAAGAAACTTGTCATCGCCCGAGTTGAGTTGGTATTTGCCAAGCCAATAGTCATGAGTGAATCCGTGTAAGAACTCGGGGTCCTTCAGGATGACAGTGCGATATGCCGCTGTTCGTCCGGAGAGACATGGAAGGCCACCGTCGATGTGGGTCGATGAGGAAATCTCGATATTGCGGATAGTGAGGCGGAATGCTGCGAGTACTTCCCAAACCGTCATATGTTTACCGATGGATTTCACACGCTGTGACGTGCCGACACCGCCAACCTTCTGATCCTCAAAACATGCCAGGACATACGGAAGGAGCGTTGGGGGCCAAATAGCATCGTCATCGGCAAAGACGATGATGTCTGTTGTCGTATTTTTGATACCATGGGCCATTTGTAAGCGCTTATTTGCAAATGGGACCGTCAAGACACGAATGCGCTCGGGGTCGACGGCATTAGCAAGTTCTTGTAGGGGGCCGAGCATCTTCTCTTCCGTAATGATGATAATCTCCTTGGGTTTGCCAGCAAGCCAGCTATGAGCAGCCTCCTTGAACTCCTCGCCGGCATCGATCGTGGGAACTATGATGGTCACGTCCTCGGAAGCGACATAGGTAGGGTTTTCAGGAAGGGGAACAGGACGATATGCAAAGGACGCAGAAATGCGGATTAGGTACCAGAGATAGCGATAGAATCTGTGAAAGCAGCATGCCCATGTGAGAGGCTGACGAGGCTGAGAACTGGCTGAGGACTAACCCAATGACGCCAAAGGGCACAACTAATGGCAAAGAAGGTCAGTGAAAGTACACTGAAGGGACAACTCTGTACATACATATAGGAAAATCGTCTCTTGTCAAGTATAGCATTGAAGGGCCTCACAAGGGACTTAGGACGGGGGAAGGGGGTGGGGAGTTGGTTCGGACAGCGTAATAAAGGGGGTGATGGAATATACAAGTAAAGGAGTGTGATATGGATCGTCTGACGACGAGAAAGATGCTGTGGAGGAGGGTGGAAGGGAAAAACAAAGGACGAGGTGGGAAGAGGAGACGAGAGAGAGAAGGCAAAACTACGGACACGGCAACGGCACCCGCACTGGCTTTGGCTCAGTTTAGACAAACTGAATGGACTCTCGCGCGCAATCCCGGGCCGACTATATGGACGGCAACCGGAGCGTCACCGGTTCACCGCCCATTGGGCGGAGTTAAATTTTTTCTTTTTTTTTTTTTCCGTGTTCCTGCCAGTCTGCCACTGCGGACGGCGCTATTACGTCAATTAAGCCTCAGGAATTGATATTGATTCTACAGTACACATGGGATGTATGGGAGGAAGGTGATGAGCAATGGATACATTGCGAATGGGGGGTGAATAGAGCGAGCACTGAGGGAATGGAGGATGTGGTGAGTCCTATCAATCAAGTGGTTTATACCCTCACGAGTCACAGTGTGTCGACGACGGCGTCGTTCCACATCCATCGCTCCTCGAGGTATCCTTTCGCAGTATCCTCGAGAAGAATCTCGTTGCGCTTCTGAACATAGACGGACTTGTCTGTCACTTTCTGGCGCAACACTGGGATATATTCATTTTCGATGGGCTGTTCCAATAATTCAGAAAGATCCTCGACGGCTCGCTCAAGGTCACTGTAACTAGCCAATAAGAGCGCGACGTTTGGGTAGAGGGAGACACTGACCGCTGGTTGTCTTCGAACATCGCTTTCTGGTTGCCGTTCTGAAGATAATAGGCCATCGCATACGTCCACTTCAGAGTCGTGCGGCAATTCTCGACGATGTCAACAGCTTTCTTCATGAACTGGACTTCAATCCAAGTCAAGTCCGTTGTAAGCTGCATCTCTTCCATCTTCTTCTCTGTCTTCATATAGAGCTCGACAGATAGCTTTGCAGATTGCTCATGGTTTGCCCAGCGGTTATAGTACTGGAACGAAGGGGATAAACTAGGTCCAAGAGAAAAAGGACGGAGTTGCCCTCACATGGAGATATCTTTCCAAAGAAGCGCGGCTCTTTGATTGGGCGTCACGGGCATCCACACCTGACTTGTCATCGTACCGATTGCAAGAATACCAGGCCGTGCCATGTTCGGCCCAGGGACCTGTGGACATAAGATTTGGGATCAAGTCATGGTTATGCGTAGCGAAATCATACCCATGCACACCCAGCAAAACTCGTACTTGCACTTTTTGCAAGTCATGTGACTGGATGCGGGTATTATTAAGCACCCCTGGTACTAGAACAACAGAAGGATGAAATGGACATACTTGCAGCCACCATTCTTCTCAATGGTGCTTTGACATTTGCTACACTCCTTCGTATTGCTTTTGATCCAGTTTGCCGTCTCGCTGTCATCACGGCACTTCTTCAGCCACATCCTGGCGATAGCACACAATACAGGTCGATGGTCGCCGTCGATGTTGCAACCAAAACAGAACTTGTGCTTCGGGTCCGCCCCACATGACACAGTTGGAACAGTGGTAGACAATGCAGAGCGCGATGACGCCGATGGGCACGAGACACTGCGATCGCAGGACGGGAATGGGCAATATTTGAGGTTTTTGTTACAGGCGACATAATTGCGAACCAAAAGTTCGTCATAGCGTGCAGCAGTGTCTTGATCTTCGCTGAGGACCTTGTGGACAAAGGAATCGAGAGCGACAACTCCACAACTCTCCGCCATGCACAAGATACGATGCTCGCCTTCGTCGCGAATCTTACTGACCGCGTACACAGTCCAGCATCCGGTGCAGAAGGCGTGCCCGCAGGACATTGCGAGCGTGTCAGTGGCGGCGTCATCGAAGCAGATGGGACAGAGAAAGGGTTCGGAGAAAGATGACTGCTCTAACTTCTTCGAGGATTTACTGGAGCGTGTGACACGTTTGGAGCGGTCTTGTGTCGGAGATGAGGGTTTGGGGGCAGAAAAAACGCCTGCTGCAATAGAGATCGAGGAGGCATTATCCATGTACTTCTCGGTGAGCCGATCTTTATTCCAGTCCAGGTGACGGAGAAGGAGCGCTGCTACTTCACTCTGCACGATGCGTGGTATACAAATTATAAGAATGGCTCCGTCATAGGCGAATACGCATAAAACTTACTTCGACGCCGAAAATCGTACTAATATAATCGACATCGGCCACCATGAGATCCTTGACCTGCTGGTGGGTCAAGGGCTTGTAGTCGACCTCGTATGTCTTCTTTCCCTCTGACACAACCTTAATGTCGTCATCGTAAACGTCGTCCAATTCTATGTCATCCTCGGAAGATGCAGAACCTGTCATTTAGGTAGGAAATGAGCCAGGATAAGGTTATTGAGAACCGGGAAGAGGGAGGGGTATGACGGACCGCCTTCGACATCCATGGCCTCCTCATCGTCATCGTATTCGTTGTAGTCCTCGTCGTCAGAGAATTCATAATCGGAAGACATGGTTAAATGGGGTCGTGTGGTGGTGGATGTGGGGTGAGGGCGTGCAGCAAGCAAGTACGGAAGTACGGCCACCCTTTCCTGTCCAAGTGTCACACGGAGTCACGGCGTCCGGGGCAGATTTAAACTCAGCACCGGGCAATGCCATTTGACTCCTTTTTCAATCTGCGCGAGTCATCTTTGGGCGAATGCTCAGATTGGCACTCGTTCGTACTTTCCACTTTGCGCACCCATCCCATCATTATCATTACCATCGTCATCCAATTCGTATCTTTTCCAACATGGCAGCAGAATCTACAGGCACTCACAAGGACCCCGTTACGGGAGAGATGATTTCCAAGCAGTGCGTGCTTATCCCAACCAACTGCCGTCCCTTCTTCTCAACGCTCTATGTTGTACAGGGAACTCAAGCGTCGCCAAAAGCAACGCGAAAAAGAGGCGAGGAGGGCGGAGAATTCCGCGAATCAGCCTCCTGCCCAGTCTAATGCTGCAGACGATGTTACGAATGAAGAAGACCTTTCGCCTAATGTACGTTCCGTCCAAGTGATCTCTGCACTGTGGTCAATCGATGGCCGATGGGCGGATGCTTTTTTTTTTTTTTAGTTTCCTCCTTTCGCGTGTCATACTAGATACTAATAACCTGTGTTTCGTAGCAATATTTTGAGCTTCGCTCACGTCAAATCCAGAGACTTCGAGAGACGCAGTCCCCAAACCCATACCCGCACAAGTTCGAGGTTTCTCGTTCTCTTACCTCTTACATCGACAAGTACGGTGGCGAAGGAATCATCGCACCGGGAGAGAAGGTCGAGGGCGTTGTTGAGGCACTCGCTGGTCGCATCCACAGCATTCGGAGTTCAGGTCAAAAGTTAAGGTTTTATGACCTGCACAGCGAAGGGAAGAAGGTACAAATTATGGCAACGCTACAGTGAGTTTTTGCATCTTGTCGTCGTTCTATCATTTTATTGATTAAATTCAAGAGACGCCGCAGACAAGGACTCTTTCGTAGAGACGCATGAGATATTCCGTCGAGGCGATATCGTTGGCGTGATTGGGATGCCTTCTCGCACAAAGAAGGGGGAACTCTCCATCTCACCTTCCACTATAGTTCTTCTCGCTCCGAATCTGCACCAACTTCCTTCTGACCACTTCGGTCTAAAGGACCAGGAAACGCGATATCGAAAGCGCTATCTCGATCTCATTCTTTCCGAAGACACCCGCCGCGTCTTCTATACTCGCAGCCGTATCATCAACTACATCCGACGCTTTTTTGACTCTCTGGGCTTCCTTGAGGTCGAAACACCGATGACAAGTATGATTGCTGGTGGCGCGACAGCAAAGCCCTTTATTACCCACCACAACGACCTTAATCTTGACTTGTACCTCCGTGTTGCCCCAGAGCTGTATCTCAAACAGCTGGTTGTCGGTGGCTTCGATCGAGTTTATGAGATCGGCCGTGTTTTCCGGAACGAGGGCATTGATCTTACTCATAACCCCGAATTTACGATCTGCGAGTTCTATATGGCCTATGCGGACATGTACGACCTCATGGACCTCACCGAGAGCTTGATCGAAGGGTTGGTGAAGTACCTCACTGGTGGCAGTACGACCCTTACCTATCAACCAGAAGGCAAGGACATCCAGACCTACAACCTTGACTTCAAGCGCCCATGGAAACGGTATGATATGATCGGGACTCTCGAGGAGAAGCTTGGTGTCAAGTTCCCCCCTTGTGAGACACTACATTCTTCGGAAGCGAACGTGTTCCTTCGTGATCTATGCAAGAAGGTATTGTTTTCGATTGCCGCTGGCCTTGAGGCTTCTTGCTAACTCCTGGACTCCAGCATAACGTCGAATGTAGCGAACCACGAACAAACACCCGTCTCTTGGATAAGCTCGTGGGAGAGTTTATCGAGCCCTTGTGCATTTCCCCCGCTTTCATTGGTAAGCCAACCTTGTCATCGTTGTTGCTCCATTCTCAACACTTGTATCAGTCGGCCACCCGCAGGTCATGTCCCCCCTGGCCAAGTGGCACCGATCACGGCCCGGCCTCTGCGAACGCTTCGAGGGCTTTATGTGCGGAAAGGAGTTTTGCAACGCATACACTGAATTGAATGACCCCTTTGAGCAACGGGCACGCTTCGAGGAGCAGATGAGACAGAAGGCACAGGGCGACGACGAAGCACAGGACATCGATGAGACCTTTGTTGATGCGTGAGTGCCACTTTCTTATCATTCATTGACGTGTAGTCAAGTAGACTGTTCCAGTCTTGAACATGGCCTTCCTCCAACTGGTGGCTGGGGCATCGGCATCGATCGTCTCGTGATGTTCCTTACTAACTCTACAAGTTAGTCCATCTCTCTTGACTTTTTTTCACTTGCTCACGCCGTGGTCCCTATAGACATCAAGGAAGTTTTACTCTTCCCCGCGATGAAGCCAATTGAGACGGTTTCAAACACAAACGCCGCAAACCCAGGGCCAAGCGGCCAGGTTTAGAAAAAGACGATCCGTAGAAATCGAGCAAAAGTAGGCGTATTACACGTGATGGCAGTTAATGTACGCATCACCAACAGCCATCGTGGGATGCGTTGATACCGGTGGGCCATGGCAAGAATGAACAAATTGTAGAATAGATTGGTCGGTACACACAGCATCGCTCAGAAATCATCAGCGCATCGATGGTCACAGTCTGCAACGGCGCAAGTTCCGCGCGACTTAGCCCCAGCCTCGCCGTAGAACCACTCGAGAATGTGCGCAGCGTGTCCGCCATGCCTGCAGGTCTGACAAAACACGATTGCATCGTCGACACTGTCTGTAAAACACCATCCGCCAATAAGCTGAGATGCGGGAATTTGATTCGGGGCAAAGCGTACCTCGCATCGGCGCATTATGGTGTGTAAGTTGTCCATTGCGCGCCGAGTCGGGTATAATGCCCAAGGTCATCAGACACACCGAGCAGCGCGGCAGGGGACGATTACAGAACGGACAGGCGGTAGCCTTCATTGGCAGGGAAGCCTCAGTGGCTCCGTCGTATTCTAAGCACAAATGGTCGCACTCACCCTGTTCGCCGCGCTGGCAGCCCGCCGCTCACTGATCACGTTGTTGCAATAATTACAGCGGATGAGGATTTGCGGCGGGACGAGCTGGATCGGTTCTCGGTCGGCGTCCTGCGTAAACTCCTGCAGCATCCGGCCCCGGTCAATGTCGAGTTGGCACCGGTGATGGAAGAACTTCCATCCGTCCAGGAGATCACGGTACGTGTCCAGCCACCGCTCGACTCGAACGTCCTTGAGCTGATGCGGATGCACGTACGCGCCCAGGATCGCCGCGGTCTGCACGTCTCCTGTCCGATCGAGGTAATTCTGCAGGAGCTGTATTCCGGACGCGGTCAGTCCCGTGACGATGATGCCTTCCACGTCGCCGTGCATCACTGACGCCTCGGCTACTCGGCGCAGGTAAGCAGAAAGCGCGTCGTCTTCGAGAAATTGTAGCGCGATCGCGAGGCGTTCGCGGAGAGGGATGTGCTCCTCCTCTAGAACGTCGGCCCAGTCGCCGAGTGCGAGATACGTCAACATCGCCCGAAAATACGAATCCTCCAGGCGCATGATCAGACGCTCGTACTGGTGGCGCAGCTCTGGAGTTTTGACAGGTGCAGATGTCAGAGCAGCGAGCGTGCCAGACATTATATTATGTGAACTATCTGTCGTTTCACAGATGAGCCCAAGTCAGATTCCGAGGTGAAAGAACATACCTCTACTTCGCATCAGAATATCTATCGCCTTGCCATGTCGGCCTAGGAAAACAAGCCAGCACGCTGCCTGTGACTGCCTACCATCTTTCTCCCACCTGAAAAAGGTCCATGAAACACATTCCATGGGCGTTTAGTGATAAAGCTTACTGGTTGATGACAGCAGATATATCTTCATTTTTCAGACTCCAACCACATAATTGTAATGCAAACCGGCGTTGTGTCAACATGGCTGTTGAAACAGTCGGTTTCCAGTCGGCTGACTCTAGAGCGGCCGTATCTGTCTTGTGATATGCACTTAGAAGTAGCAGAGCTGCGGCAAAGTCGGATGGCATATCAGCCCTAGGCTTGCCACGGCGTGACTGAGACCGTGATATCGACTGAACGCCTTCGACAACGAGAGGGTCAAGTAAAGGGCCTGCTTGAGGAGAACTCGAAGGAGCTGTATCGGTGATAGAGGGTAGAAATCCCTCCCAAATCCCCTGTATGCCCTGATTGGCAAAATTGTAGCCATTGAGGCGAATAGCAGGTCCCTCCAGCATTTGGCGAGCATCTGTGAGAATGCGGTGAAGCGGATGCCATGAGATCCCAAATTCGCACGTACGATCAAACCAGGACCACATCTCGACGAGTGCCCTTCCATTCTCCTCCTCTTTCGCTTCTTTGAGGATCGCCACGTTATGGGCAGGCTACCATTTAGAAGCACGATATGAGACGGGGTCGTTTGGTTCAATTAGTGACCATAAAGCGTACATGACTCAATCCGTACCCCTTGATGGCACGCCGTCGCATGATCATCGATATATCCTCGTCAACGAGAGCTTGCGTACGATCAATGATACGTCGCCAGGGACGTCCGCTGGCGTTTCGCGCACGTGACGAAGATGCATTTCTCTCGGATGCTCTCGAAGCACTAGTCATATTCCTCGAACCGGACGCCGGGGATGGGGGCGCGAGAGACGCGGGACCTGGGGAAGACGGAAGTTCTACAGTTCCTTTTGTATAGGGGGAAGCCGGGACACTCCGGTGTGCGGGACTGACGGTACCCTCCTTTGACTTCGAAGCTGGTAAAGAAGACGGTTTAGAGCGCGGGGATGGTCTCGGAGAAGGCCTGGCCGATGAGAGAGCGGGGAATCCATCCTCGTCCCCGCGTCCGAAAGTTGGCTGTGGTAGGCTTGGTCGTGACGATCTACCTCGAGACACCTCGATGGGAAAGGGACTAAAACTAGTGCCATCAATTCCTTCAGACACAACGGTATACTGGATTGACCAGGGTTCGGGGACAACCTCTCCCGGTCGCACACTAGAAAAGATGCGATACGCGGTGCCGACTGCGATCGCCATAGTACCCCGTGCGCTCCATTGCACATGGAGAGGCGTATCGTGGGTGTTAGCTGTCTCCAACTCGTCATCTTTAGTAATCGCCATGAGCGGAATGGACAAAGGGTTTGAACTAGTGGCGGGCATCAGCGCAAAAGAATCAAGGTTTGCATGGAAGCGCCGAGCTATTAATGCTACATAAAATTGATCACACGCGATTGCGTTGAAATCACTTACATTTGCGGGTATCAGATAGTACAAGGGAATAAGAGGAATTCGGGGAGGACTGTGGGTTGTCAGTCGTCACACCAGGTGTTCCCCCTGAAGCGTTCCAAGGCAACATGCTGGTCGCGTTCGACCATGACATCTTTGGTGTCCGGGAAACATCACTTGCGCGAATTGTAGGGGGCGCCTCAAATGACTCCGTTTTGGTGATATTCCAAAGACGAACATATGAAGCGTCTTGACCGAGGGTTGCCAGAACTCCCCTCCGCACGGAGGAAAACGCTAGGTCTGTCACCCTACGCACGCCACTGCTCTGGATAACGGTGCCATCAGCGAGCGCGTCTCGCTCAGAAAATATCAACAAAGGAGTGGGCAGCTTCCGTGCGTCCCACACGGTGACGACGCCATCCCCAGCAGCGGCAAGATGATGAGGCTCAAATGGGTCCGGAGACAAGGCATAGACACGTCCTTGGGCATGGGCGACAGCGGGTGCGGAGCTGCGGAGATCAAACAACCGAAGTAACCGCTGTGACAAACCAGCGACGAGGAGGTGGTTACTTTGCGGTAACCAGGCCAGTGAGTGGACAGATTCGTTTTGCGAGTGTGTCTGTAAAAGACGCGGGTCTACACGAGGGCCAAGTTCTGTGCGGGGAATAGGGTGTGGTGAGCGGGGAGAAGGAGGTAGTCCAGTCGATGGCCGGGCTGGAGAGGGTGGAGGGGCGACGATGTGAGTCGGTGATGATGCTACCGGTGTCAAAACATGAGTGGGAGTGTGGGAGTGAATATCCCATATCATCAGACTGGGGTCGTTACGTAGCCTCTCGAGACCAACGGCTAAATACCGAGGAGTGACCCCACAGAAAGCGAGCGAAGAACAGGCGCGAGGTGATTTGGGCGATAAAGGTGTATGGCCGCTACGGCTAGTTGCACGGATGTGGCGTGTCGACTCGAGGCGTATGAGGCTCACTCGACCACTGCTGAACCCAACTGCAAAGAGGTCGTCTAATGCTGGGTCCGGAGACCAAGCAAAGCACTGAGTGCCGACACCAACGTCAGGACTGAAGACAAGTAGAAGTACGGAGCAACTCCACCCTCATTGATTGTAGATCTTGTCGGGATGCGACATGAAGTATCGAGTCCTCAGGAGACCAATCATATAAAGTGAGTTGAGAATTGCCGCCAACAACGAACCTGTTCTGTCCGAGAGGGCTCCAGGCAATGCGCTTCTCGGAGTGGGAACCCGAGGCCATACTTCGAAAAGGGGACCGTGGTTTTTCCTGGATATCTATAGTAACTTGAGCTCCAACACAAGTGGATGAGGTTGAGTAGTGTTGAGTGTCCGTTGGGGGAGTGTTGGGGGTTGGGTAGCTCCAGCCAAACGCGTCTGGCATCGGGGCGGGTCGGTGCCACCACCACGGCAACGGCAACGATATGGAAAACCCTCACTCAGAACGTCAGGCTGTCCTTCTAGAACGTATCGTCAAGAACGCTGTGAGTGTTACATCATAATCGTGAAATAATGATAGACATTCTTATGCCATCAGGACAAATGCACAGAACTTATTCTCGAACTGAACCATTGTGTTGAGGTTTGCCAAGAACTCTACGGAACCAGAGGGGCCACATTTCTCATCACCCTGCTTCCTTTTTCTTCAGGAGATAGTTCGCGCGAACGCTTACATCAAGACTGCTGCCGATCTGGAAACAAAGTACCGCAAAAATGTACAGTACAACCTGGGGGCAATGTCGGCCACGGATAGCGAATCTCACCAAACTTTGGACACATGATGATACTGTAAGGTCTCATTTGAACGAGTGAATCATGGTATTCACGGACTTGTTAGTTAAAAGACTGGGATTCGTGAAAGGGAACCCCTTTGAAAGTCGTTTACATCTCATTGCATCGACATAGCCGATGAGCCACTGCGTACAATCTACCAGAAATCTGTGTTCAAATGTGCGCAGGCCTGGAATTACACCACGTTGAATGATCACCAAATATATCTACTTCCAGCTTCGCTGCCTCTGAGCCAAGCTGAGCCAGAATTATGCGAAGCTGAGCTGGAGCCAACCATGGGCCATGGCAACACTAGGTCTTATGCTGTCATGATTTGTCTTTGCATGCATAGTTTTGTGCTGAATTATGCTCTCTTACATTGGACATTACAACACACAGTTCCTACTCTACACCATTACATTATATATGACTATGGTAGCATTGGAGGTTAGTCCAAGCTAGTGAGTTCAAATGAAGGTAAGGATAAAAGAAAGCCAAAATCCTGAGAGTCCGAGAAGGCCATAAACCAATGGTTTTGTTCATACCCAGTAAACTGGGTGGTCTGCTGAGTCCAGACCACATGGGTGCAGAAGACGGTTGTGGTTCAGCAGGAGACATGGGTGGCGGTGACGATGCAGGCGGGGGAGACTCGGAAGGGGCAGATAAGAGATGACCGGACTGTGGCAACACTAATCCGCGTCCCTGAAAACTCCTTAAAACATCTTCCCCAAGTGCAGCCAGCATGGCAACCTCAACCTATGAATTATGCTGCCTTATTGCAGGAGGCAAATCTCCTTTCTTCGTCACTGCATCATATACCACACCCATCTGCGAAGTGAAAAGACTCATCCGAGAACCGCTGAAGAATGGCGTTTTCCGAGATGTCGACGCTCGCTATCTCATTCTCAAGAAGGTGAAGATACGCCATACCACGAGTCCTGTATAATCGTTAGTGATGCCAACAACCTAGCTTCCTTTTCATCAGCAAAAAGTCCAGATTCCGATTAGGCCTCATGAATTAATACCATGCGTTGTGAGTTGCTACAAACGGTGCAAGTCAAATAGTACCAGCCTGTATTGGCTTGCAATGCTTGACCCATGGAAATGTCTCAACGAAGTATGGCTGAACCCGCCTCTCAGTGGCTATCGTCATATACTTGTTTGCCTTTCTAATGGTGAGTAGAGAGCTAGATTGTCTGTTTAAATGACGCGTATTCTGCTAGGGTTCCGCCGAGGCCCAATCACAATCTCTCCACACCCTGAACCGGCCAGGTACCTGCACCAAGAGTTGTGGGGGAGGGATCTCCATTCAACTTTAGACAAAGTCCCTGGCCGCCGGGAGACATGTGTCCCGCAGCCAAGTCACTTCCCTTCAGCTCCATGGCCTTGGGTTCGACGCGCAAGCGCTCCTCGTGCGCAATGAGTACGTCACCGCCCTCAGCATGTCGACGCCATGTCACGTCACCGATACCTACACTTGTACCCCCAGCTGTATGCGCCACCCTACTTGCTACCTTTCTGGTGTGTTCTAGGAGAACTTGTCACGGTTATATGGTGGCAATAGAATTTTGGTCTTCTCTTCCCCCCCCCAAAAAAAAAAAAAAACCTTGTGACGTTTGATGTATTGCATCAGCAAGATGACACGCTAGGCTACTGGAAGCTAGGGTGTAGGAGCCCAATCCTGGTTGATTTCCATCGCTTCCGGCCATTCTAGTTCGACCTAATGTCTGTGGTTCAGGCCCACTCAAATGGATTCCAAAAAAAGTTGAACCCTACTGTAGAGTATGGGATTGCTAGCCTCGGAATCGGCCCCTTTCGCTGACCACGTGACAGCCTCTGCTCCGCCTCCATCGCCTTGCAATCGATGTTCATTCTTTGTCCTTTCCATATTCTGACATATCTTGCATCAAATCTCGCTGCCAACGCTTGGATCGCCAGCACAACAGCCGCGTGCCACCTCGAGGACGGCGAACTAGGTCCAAGCACCGCTTGTGCAGCACCTCGCCGGAGACGCATTTTACTGTATAAGAGCATTCACACTCCTTTGTACGTTCCATTTTTGTTGTCCTGTCATTAGAACACTGCCTCGCGCCTAGCATACATGTACAGTATATAACCCCCTTGCCTGGCCCAGAGCCGGCATCGAATCACAAAGCACCACCGAATCACAGCACTCCTTTCCCCCCTTTTTGCTTTCGTTTGCCTCAAGACACTCTCCACGCCCGTCCGACATCGCTCAAGTGGCTCGCGCGGAGCCCTCTTGCGTCCCCTCTGCATACACACACACACACACACACTCTCTCTCTCTCTCTTTTCTTCCCCTGCCGGCGGTCGTGCGATTAATAACCGCCAATCCGCCATCCCCTCTATTCAATCTTGTCTATCCCTCCCTTTCTAACTCACACGTGCGGACCATCGGTCCGCCATACACTACTACCATCCAATCGTATCGTAACTGCACCCTCACCCGCACACAACCTCTGCACCCGCCATGGCCAACGACGGAAGTTATCTAATCTCTTATCTCATAGAGGGAGATAAGGAAGTTCGGTTCGACGTACTCCGGTTTTCAAATACAGCATGTACTTGATTTAAAGATGCGGATAAAAGAAGTAAATAAGGATGGCGTCCTTCGAGGAATCGACGCCCGGTATCTCACCCTCGGGAAGGTGGACTCGGAGTGCCACCACTGGGCGACGGAGGTACGCCACGTCAAACGATTGCGACTCGTCTCCAAGATCATTAATTGTCATGAGGATTGGGTCCGAATCCTGAGCAACTGGGACACTTGCCCCGACAGTCATCATAGGGTTCTCTTCCCGATTTTGCTTATCCTACGGATTATAGCCTCCGTTTACAGGAGGCCGATGCTTCCATATCATTCACGTCGTTACGGATAGCTTGGCAATGTCAATGCCCAGCCATAGTTGTCCTCTGCCTGGCGCCGGTTGTCAGCACCCATGAGGGGTTGATAACGGCACAACTGGCAACTCCGAGGGGTGGTTGCTGACAGACGGTTTTCCGGTACGGCGACAGTACCACCCCTACCGAGTAAGTGTCTTTACAGGACTGTGCGACACACGTAAATTGGGCACAGAAGCGCCATGGTCTGTTGGCCGACCGCGGCTTGGCACTCACAAGCTTCATTCGTTTTCAATCTAGGGGTCGTACCGCCCAGGAAGTGCAGGGATTGTCAAATTGCACAGCCTTAGACTTTGTTCGCGGTTAGTGGTGACCGAGCGCCATGGTTTTGTCAAGTGGGGGTCACAGAAGGTATGAGGAGGACGGTGTTGGATGCTAACAACGATAGTTGGTCTGTTTTGAGGGGGCGGTATCAGATGTGGCTAAGGGACGGAACGACCCATCATAAATATTTACGGACTTCAAGTCGTTGGCCAAATGACTGGGATTCGTGGGAGGGAACCCCTTTGCAAGTCGTTTACATCTCGCATTGCATTAACGTAGCCGAGGGGCCACCGCATAGAATCTACCAGGAATCGGTGTTCAAATATGCGCACCAGGCCTGGAATGACACGCATGGGAAATGGCGGCGGTAGGGGTGTCATCATGATGTGGTATACTATATTATCCCTTTCAATGAGTGGAAATGCGGTGTTAGACGGTGGTACGTGTGAAATGTCATGGCACAGGTGACGGTGGGGTGTGCAGGGGAGGGGTGCAGGTGATTTTCAACGTGTGTGGAACTTTGAACAACTTCAAGTAGCTTGGACTGATCAGAGCCCTGTTAGTCGAGCGAGTCTGCATCTTGTTGGGATGAGCTGTGGTGCAGACGCGCGTGGCTCGAGTGGCTGTGTTAGATTTAGGAGTGCTTGTGGCGTGGATACTCATCCGTTTCCGCCCCTGAAAACTCCCTGAAAGTACACCACCCTTTTCCTACCCAGCCCCTACAACAGGCACTGCTCCTGCGACAAGCTCTGGCAACACAACGGCCAGGTCCTATATCCCGGGCAAATTCGAACTTCCGATTTCAGCTAGCATGGCAACCTCAACCTATGAAATATGCTGCCTTATTCAAGGAGGCAACGCTCCTTTTTCCGTCATTGCATCATGTACTGCACTCATCCGCCGAGTGAAAGGACTCATCCGAGAACGGTTGAAGGATGGTGTTCTCCGAAATGTCGACGCTCGTTATCTCATTCTCACGAAGGTGAAGGTATGCCATACCACGAGTTCCGTATAATCGTTGGTGATGCCAAAAACCGGCTTCCTTTTGGTGTCCCATAGGATGGGGTGGAGCTTGGAGCGTACAAACATGACATTGATGCTGGCAAGTTCCGACCGGAAACAGAGAACGTTCTTGATCCATGGAAACAGCTTGACGAAATATGGTCGAACCCGCCCACCAGTGGCCATCTTCATGTACATGTTAGCGTCTCTAATGGTGAGTAGAGAGCTAGATTGTCTGTTTAAATGGTGCTCATTTTGCTAGGGATCCGCCGATGCCCGTTTACATTCTATCCCTACATTGAACCAGCCAGGCACCTACACAGAGAACTGTGGGGAGAAGACATCCATTCAACTCTAGACAAAGTCCCTGGTCGCCAAGAGACATATGTGTCCCGCAGCCATGTGACTTCCCTTCGGCTACGTGATCTTGGGTTCAATGAGGAAGCACTCCTCGTGCGCAATGAGTACATCACCGCCCTCAAGACACTGGAGGACATGTCGACAAGGTGTGAGGGTGTAGTTGTCACTGGCCAAAGAGGAGCTGGTACGTCATTCTTGCTGTTTGTGATCACCTTGCTCAGAGCACATAAATATTACTAACGCAGGAAAGTCCTGTTTTCTGTTCTTTACCCTCCTGCACCGCTTGTGCAGTGGAAAGCCCACGGCATTTCAAATATCCAACTCAATCATTGTCTTTGAAAATAATGGTGTCACGGGATACGATACTTTAAATGCAGACCCAAATGTGCTCCCGGAGGGGACTTGGGCGCTTCTGGATTCCGAGGACTTCGAGACAATGCCATGTGGCACTTTTCTCATGGCCTCCAGAGAGAGACGGGCACTCATCGTGCAAGCGACCTCGCTGACGACATCCGACTTTGAATCTTGGACAGTCGACGACGGTCGTGTAATCCCTTATGCCATGGACACATTCTCATTTTCGGAGTTTATTTCACTTGGGTTGGTACAACCTACCGTAGGAAGTGTCCCTTATCACTGATGTTTTGCTGACAGCAAGGTGCTCGGCATCGATGGGGAAGCCCTCGCCAGACATTCGAGACAATGGGGCCCTTCTGCCCGCATTTGCGTCGAGTTACAACGGGATCCGTCGATGTTTCCTTTGCTCACATCCAAGGCGAAAACTGCTGCTGCGGCATTCGTGGACAAATTCGAGCAAATCGATGAACTTCAGGCGATGACTTTCTTAGATATTCTTTTTGCTGTCCATCCTGAGGGGCCAGATATGCCTCGTCGAATCAATGGGATAGTCACAGTGGCAACTGACTACTTCAATCAGGTCCTCACGGAGGCAGCTGCAGCTGCAGACCCTTTCCGGAGAGTCAAATTTTACAAAATGATGACCATTCGCCCGGGTTTTGAATCGTCAGCCCTTTACATACTTCAAAGTTTCTTCTGCGCTTGGTTTTTCAACTGTCAAAAGTCACCAAATATCCGATGTTCTGCTGCACCCGGCACAAGGCCCAGATTCTCAGTCCTTCCGACTTGCGAGGATGTACATCGAATTACGAAATTTTCATCTTTGAAGAAAGCGGACGACCTCCAGACACCATTCGGATGGTTACCTATCTTCAAGTCGTTCGCGTTCGCCGATGCAATCATTTGTACGGACAAATATATCATTACCATCAAAGTTACTGTGTCCTCCGCCATTAAGGTTGATCGAATTGGCCTCAAGCATATGAAGAACAATCTACCCAGCCAATTCCAGGCAAACCGGAAATGGATCCATGTCTTCCTTATTGACGACGAAGATAAGGCTATTCGATTACACATCCGACCATTCAAGGGCCTTGCGGATAAGGACATTTCTGTCTATTCTGCTGTTCTAGACATCCGTCAGGTAGACTTGAGTATGGAAGACCTCAGACGTGCTGAGGAAGCCAGGCAACAGTCAATGTAGCTCCATTGTAATGTAGCCCACAAAATGTACAATTGTCTGTAACAATGTACCACTGTGAATTCAAGGAACTCCTAGAACAGCACAACTGCTGTAAACATTATAATGTACATCCCCTCATCAGCAAGATGACAATGAGTAGAGTGAGTAGAGAGAGTAGAGCAAGTAGGTCTACTCATTCTACTCATGTTCTACTCACTCTACTCCAGATTCTAATTCATATTTGAGTTCTACTTGTTCTAGTACTTGATAGTAGTGCTACCTACTTCTAGTGACAACAATATGTTCCCTACTCCTTCTGGCTTTTCTACTCCTGCAATAAAACTGGTGACTCATGCTGCTTGTACACTACTCCCACTGGTCCTCAACTTGACAAATCAGTCCATTCATGTTTCACTGATAATGCAATCACAACTAATCGCATCACTCTCTGTGAACAGTCCTGCTGATACCTTTTCTTGCATCTTGAACATGTTTACCTTTGTATGGCAGACAGATGGTCTACCTGTGAGTTCGATAAGGAAGGGTGTATGGCAATAGAACCAGTGCAACACCCAAAATGGGGCATGCGATGGAGCAAGAATGGGGGTGGCAGATTGACAGTTGTTAGTTGCGTAACCACTGGTGAGTTGCGTGGTCTCAGAACGCTCTAGAGGGGTGAGATACTGACAAGGGAAATGAAACATATGGATGGGCGAACAATGTCATTGGTCGACAGTGGCGACACCATATGTCGAGACCTACTACTGTTTATGGGCAGCAGGCAGCGACGACAATGTATTTGTGGTGGAGGTAACTGATCCAAAGGATGACTTGAGATAAGGCAAGGAGTAAGACAACGAAGTGCAACTGAGGGGACTCAATGGTGGGGGTAGACAAGAGAACAGTCTGAGGACTGTTCGCTCAATTTCGCAGGTCTTATATACTAATACAGGGTGGTCTGTGTGTACATGTTTAGGGTAGGCATACATACTCAAACAGGTGGCCCATACTTTAGGGCAGGTACAAATACAGGTAACAGGTGAGCGACTTTACTGCGCTTCCAGGTCTTGTGACTTGCTTGTTGACTTGTTGATCTGTCGATCGTTC
>Ga0307512_10002243_pt1 | contig 25131 bp, 29 predicted proteins | sample 14_EM_MG_FD_200267 | JGI IMG/M metagenome (GOLD analysis project Ga0307512, IMG submission 200267) | Populus trichocarpa ectomycorrhiza microbial communities from riparian zone in the Pacific Northwest, United States - 14_EM | ecosystem: Host-associated > Plants > Roots > Unclassified | place... | reverse complement strand
CGCCAGCGTCCGGCCTTGTAGGCATACGTATGGTAATTATAGGTATACGGTTGCAAACGTGGACTCGAGTGATAGTAAATAGGTGTATAGGTAAGATTATCGCTAGAGATCTAAGTCTCGTGGCGTGCTGACTATATTGAATGGCCGTTACCCGGACCTGGGTCACGTGCCGCCGTTACAGCTATATACCGAGATCTTGTGGAGGTTTTCAGTGGCGCAAAGGCGGAGACACCTCCCCCGCATCGATCAACTCACCCTGCAATTGACTTTGAGCCAAGCAATAACTTGCCATATGGGTGGATTTACAACCTATCGGAGTTCGAGTTGAGGACTTTAAAACCTGACATTGAGGCAAACCTAGCCAACGGGGTTATTCAGCGGTCATCATCGCAGGCAGCAGTGCCGATTCTCTTTGCAAAAAAGAAGGACAGAGGACTAAGACTGTGTCGACTATCGTGCGCTTAACAAGGCGATGGTGAAGAATCGGTATCCCCTTCCGTTGATTTCAGAGATGCTTGACCTTGTGTGCCAGGTTAGAATATTAACGAAGCTGGACCTCCTTGGGGCTTCTAACTTCATCCGGATCGAGGAAGCCGATGAATACAACACGGCTTCCCCAATGAGTTACAGTTGATTTGAATACCAGGTCATGCCATTCAGCCTAACAACCGCACCCGCTACTGTCCAGTGTTACATCGATGATTGCCTACGGCCATACATGGACAACTTCGTGGTCTGCCACCTCGATGACATACTCATCTATTCAGCCAATGAGAAGGAACATGAGGACCAGGTGCACCAAGTGCTGCAGCGACTCAAGGAATTAGGTCTCTATTGCAAGGCCGGGAAGTGTCAATTTGGAGTTTCGGATGTCGGCCTCCTGGGGTTTGTTATCACTCCCGATGGAGTCGGCATGCAATCAGACCGGATCTCCACTATCAAAGACTGGCAGACACTGAAATCAGTCAGAAAAGTCCTGGTGCTTCCTGGATTCACAAACGTCTACGGAAGCTTCATCCGGAAATATGGCAAGGTGACCCTCCCTCTGACGGAATTACTAATCGAATCAGAGTCATCCTGCAGCAAGAAGTCGGCAGGCTCGTCAAAATGAGAATGCACTTGGCAAGCCGACTTGGCGATCCGGCAACCGAACAGGACATTCACCATGGCACTGATCCTCCAGCATTTCTATCCGGCCAAGCCAATCATTCTCCAAAACGACGCGAGTGAATTCGCGATTGCAGGCATACTTCATCAGTACGATGTTTTCGAGGTTCTTAGGCCAGTCAATTGCTACTCCCGGAAGTGCTCTCCAGCCAAACGGAATTACGACACATATGAAAGGGAGCTATTGGCCATTGGGGAAACACTTAAACAGTGGCGGCATTACCTCGAGGGCGCCAATTTCAAGGTCTTAATTCGGTGTGACCACAAGAATCTCGAGTACTTCCAGATATCCAAAGTACTCTCCAGAAGACAACCCAGGTGGTCGGAAAGTCTTTGGGCCTAAGACGATGTCATGGAGCACTTGGAAGGCAGCATAAACCTGGCCGATGGCCCATCCAGATGGCCCGACTACGAGATCGGCTACGAAAGGCCAGTGGCACGACTTTTGGCAACAGCCTCATTGGAACTATACGACAATCTCAGGCCAGCAAGTATCGCGGCCCAGACTTCTGATAATTTGGCTGTCGAGGGCTTGGCGAAGCTTGTCTACCAACCAATGATGGACGGCACAGATACCCCCACAGAGAAGAGGCAATGGGAAGTCGTCACGGGGGTCTTGACTTACAAGGGGAGGATATATGTTCAAGCGATCCATTCTCTATGCCAAACAGTGATAAGTCTATTCCATGACATCGCTGAGTCCGGTCATTTTGGAGCTGCTAAAACTACTGAGCTGGTATCTAGGGATTTCTACTGGCCAGTGATGGACTCGCATGTACATAGGTATGTCAGCCGCTGCGAAGTATGCCACCGAATCAAAGCACCTCGGCATGTCAAGCACGGAATCAACATGCCCTTGAAGACACCATCCCGGCCATGGGCAGGCGTCATGATGGACTTTGTCACTGACTTGCCATAGTCAACGGCATCGGGCTACACCGGGATTATTGTCATCCTGGACCGACTGACATAAATGGCAATCTACTTACAGTGGGGGAAGGATATCGACTCGCCGGAATTGGCCCGGCTGTTCTTTGTTCACCTCATGTTCAAGCGCGGCGTCCCAGATAACATAGTCACAGATCGCGGCACCCGGTTGGCAAGCCGATTCTGGACCCGGGTATGTTCTCACTTGAGTACTGACCATCGGCTCTCGACAGGCTTCCACCCACAGACGGACGGGCAGACAGAGCGTCAAAACCATGCGATGGAGCACTATCTCAATGATTTCTGCAACTACGAGCAGGACAATTGGGTCGAACTGTTGCAAGTAGCCGAATTCGCATAACGTGACATGTTACACGCGTCTACGACGATGACTCCATTCTGGGCGAATTACCACTACCATCCAGTGATGTAGTTTAAGGCCCCGAAGCAACCACCCAGCCCGAATTCGGAAATCCAAGCAGACACTTTCGCTGCTGGCTTGGAGGAGACTCACCAAACCCTCCGTCAGAACTTGCAGGAGGTTCAAGCCAATCAGACGAAATACGCCCGGGGCAAAGATGTGGTTTTCAAGGTTGGAGATAACGTCTGGCATTCAACGCAGCACTTCCTGACAACAAGACTGTCAAAGAAATTCAATTACAAAGGGACCGGACCATATGCTGTATGTAAGGTCTGCCATCAGAATGCTTACAAATCAGACCGTCCGTATACAATCCGGAAGCACAACGCTTTGCACCTCTTGTTGCTCAACCGCTATTCACCCTCTATCGCCGGCCAGCCGCCATCTGAACTGCAACGGACGTTCGTCGATGACTCTGACAAATGGGAAGTTGACTGAATCCTGGACTCTAAGTGTCGCTACCGGACGCTGCATCATCACGTAAAATGGGCGGGTGACAGTTATGTACAGAATAGCTGGGAACCACCGGAGAATCTCGGGAATGCGCAGGAATTGGTTGATGAGTTCCCCCGTGCGGATCCGAGGAAGCCCCGACGGTGATTGGACCGGAGCAATGCGATCGAACGATTTATGGAGGTGTTACTTTGCTTACTTCCCAATGGATCCCAGCATAGTACGAATGGCTTCAGCACGGGTTGTGACCACCTCCGGAGACTAGTCAAGTGGAAGTGGAGATTCCCCATTCACCGAATACACCGTGATGCAGCTCATAGGGCCCTGATCGGTTGTGGGACTTATTCAAGTCGTGCGGAGGCATATGCATCGGTGTTGTTTCATTGTGTGGGGTTTCCTTTGTTATATAAACATATGTGGCAGCCCAGGGGGTCTGCTCCTGAAGGGGGTGGTGATGTAATGGCTGTCATGATTAGATTCTCGGCAATGGCACGAGACGTGTCCAGGGCCGGGTAACTGCAACCTGATATAGACGACTTGCGATCTCTCTGAGATCGTCAGCAATAATCTTACCTATCAACTACTCCATTATATTACCACATCCACATGTGCAACCATATCTTCCCTTATACTCTCATACATAGCCATATACGGATATACAGCCTTACAGAGCCAATTGTGCAGACTTTTCCAACGTATCCTTCCGTGCGCAGTTCCGGCGACTACCTTCCGCCGGCAACCTCCATGCATCTCCAAGTGACGTCTCAAGACCTGGCAATCCTCCTGACTTCTTCTTCGGCTTCGGAGGTATCTCGTCGTCCAATGAATCCTCAGTTTGATGTTCTGTTGGTTCCTTCTCTATGACTTCAGGTTCCTCGATGGCATCTCTGTAGAAGTGCTCGTTCAAGATCGCTTCGTCTGCAGCATTCAGTGCTGTGTACCACTTTCCCTCCCTGAATACCACATAGGTGGAGCGGTGAAGCGTCTTGGCCAATGGGTCGTATACGAAGTACTGCTTGGTCGATATGCTGTACCCACTGAATATGCCGGGAGTGACCCTGTAATCCAGCGTCTGTCCGTTCTCTTTCGGAACTTTGACGAAAGCCAAGCATCCGCACACACAGGGATGCTTCAACGATGGCCTCCTCCCAGGCCAGGCCTTGTACGGAGGCTTACCAACCACCGAGCATGTCGGAGTGTGGTTCTTGAGTTAGACCGGCACTGAGACGGCAGAAGCGTAGTACTGCTTCAAAAGTCCGGCAAAGTCCAGAATGCATCGTGCGCACTCCACGATCGTGCAGTTCACCCGTTCGAGGACTCTATTTGACTGAGGTGAATAGGGCGTAGTCGTTTCCTGTAATATGCCCTCTGATTGTAGGTATTCTGCGAATTTCTGGGTGGTATACTCACCGCCTCCATCTGTGCTAAATCGCTTCACTTTCTTGGCTGACTCTTTTTCTCAAAGAGCCTTCCATTTGGAATTTCTCAAGGGCTTCCAACTTGTGCTTTAATATGTACTCATCCGTATGCCTGGTGGGGTCGTCGATGAAGAGCAGCATATGTCAACCTCGTCCGATGGCTGTTTCGTGGGGACCACATATGTCCGAGAGGAAAACTAACAGAGGCTTAGTGGCTCGGGAAGTCGTGTTTGGAGTGAAGGGTTCTCTCATCAATTTGCATTTGATGCAACTCCCGCAATCGCACTTCCTGGTCATTGTCGGAGCGGGGGCAACGACCTTCGGCAAGATCTCCAATGCCTTGAGACTGACATGTCCCAGGCAGCGGTGCTATACCATCCGCTTCTCAGCATCGTGCCGAGATTCATACAAAGTCGTCTTAAGTGCCAGCAGGCAGCTGTCGTTGTCGATATCGGTGTATTTGGTCGAACCCACAGCTCGATCCGCAACGTGATCAGGAACGAATCGTCCATCGACCTGAGGTGCAGTGACAATCAACTTGGCATGGCGATTGTAGAGGTTGAGACCGTAGTGATTCAATGTTTCGAGTTTGTCGTCCTTGTCCATAATCTGAGAGTGTGATATGAAATAGAACGATCCCGGCAAATGCAGCACTTCTTGAAGAATCATCGCTTCTGTCTTTCCATCTGGCAGCTGGCAAATCAACTTAACACTCCATTATCCGGATGCAAAAGATGTGACCCCATTGTATCCCTTCACCTTCCTCGTATTGGGAGGATATTCAGTGTAGGTGATGAACATTGATCGATGGCCAGAGATGTGAGTCGTGCATACGCAATCGATGAACCAATTACTGGATGAAGCATTTGTGCTAGCCACCATCCAATAGTTCTCGATCGAAGTTGTGAGAGTCCAAGTAGTCTCAGTCGATGCTTCTGCTGCAGAGTCGGCAGACTTTGGAGGATCGCCGCGTTGCTTGCTCAAGCAGTTCTTGGTGATCTTCCCTCGCTGTGGGCAATGAAAGCACGTCCGCAGATCCTTCTCTTTCCTCTGGTCCTTATTATCTTTCTTATCATTTCTCTTGTCCCTGTTTGGACTTCTGCCGCCTTTACCGGCTTTACCGCCATTACCACCATTACCACCGTTGCCACCCTTCCTTGAACAGAGCAGAGCTTCTGACAAATGCTGCTGGTGATGAGGGACAGTGACCGAGACGCGCGAGCACCTCTTCCGCCACTGCAGCCGGTGGATAGTCCACGAGAGAGAACTATGGATGGCGGTGGGAAATGCGAGGTGCTGTACAGCGGGCAGATGCCGGCACGTGCAGATCTCTGAGCTGTTTCCCATAGAAGAGTGCGACCAAGCGGTGATGGACTCCCTGGCAGCCACTGAGGTCGGGAATTTTCCGCCCAGTTGAAGTAGAGGGATGGAGCGCGCTGACGGTGTGGGGTGCAGGGGCCTCAATGGAGGCAGCGGGGTTATACTATTCCTTCTTTCTTGCTTTTTTTCTCTTATTTCGTCTTGCTTCCTATCTTCCTCTTATCCTTCATTTGTCAGCAGGGATGAAGAGTAGCTGGGGGGGAGCTCCGCCATCTAGCCAGCTCGCCTGGCGGCAGAGGGGATATCAGCATCTTGTCATACTTTAATTAGAGTCAATACAGTATGATTAAACAACAACAAGAGCAGAGCTTCTGGAGTGAGCCCATTCTCTCTGTTGATTGCAGCATCCTTTTCGATGAGCTTTGTGACGATCTCATCGATGGTGGCAGTCATCGTAGCGTTTTTGTCCATCATGAGCTCCATGAAGACATTCCACTTGTCGTTCCTTGGGATTCCGCGAGGGAGGTAGAAGATCTGTTCCTGCTCACTCATCGTGGCGATTGTCTTTGCAGACTCCGTATGAGTGTCGGCAGCATCAGTGCCAGCGGTCGATGGTGCTATCGGTCGTGCACAGAGATTGTAATCCTTGACTTTCCGATGTATCTGCAGTACGTTCTTGTCGATGTCTCCGCAGTCTTGTAGCTGGATGCTCCAAAGGTCTTCCCCAATCTCGAAGATATTGAGCTTCAGCTGTGATCAGTAGGCTGTTGCTAGCTGTTCCAAAAGCGTTTTCGCATCTGCGATGACCGGGTATTCCACTTGTATCCCCGGCTCCATGCCGAGCAGGATAGTCGATTTGGCAACACCATTGCGATTCATCCAGACTTGGAAAGCGGCTTTCTGTGTAGCGGTCGCGTTTGCTGCTGGCTCATCAGGCTTATCATCATATCCTTTGATGATACCATACACATGCTTCGGCTCGAGAACTAGTGCCATCTCGGTTTCCCATTGTGCATGGTTCGTGCCATTCAACTTGGTGATTGCATCAGCAACAACTCTAATTTCCGTCAGAAACACCGGGGTGTTCCGGACGGCTCTGACGGCTCTGGTGGAACGTCGTACCCTCTGACAGAGAATTACACGCTGCCCGTCTCCCAGGCTACAGGTCGCGTTGCATTTGTACTCCATTACTTTGAGCTGACGTTGACGCACCATCAGAAGGACACGTCTGTCACACTCTTCGCAGGGGCTGCAGTTCTGCTGAAGCCGTTTACACAATGCCTGGAGATGTTAAATCATAGCTACTACCTATCGTTCAACGATTTTCAACACTCATGCATTCGGTTTATGTTCTAATCTATGTATATATGAATCTATATAGCTAATATGTATTACCTGTCGTTCAGTCAACCTCCGTTACCCCTGTATCTTCGTACACTCGCCGTCTCTCATTAACCATGTACTTGGAGGCCGTGAACGAGCCAGTTGAGAGATGCTCTTGGAGGCCATTATCGTGCGAACTTGGATCCTGTAATTGAGCGAGTTTGGAATTACAGTTGGAGGCCGTGATCCAGGGAAATTCGACAAATACTTGGAGGCGGTCGATGTACGGCGCGCCGGTTGCGGAGACTGTATTTCATCAGTTATTTAACTCGCAACTGTGGGAATGTGACAAGGTGACTTTACCTTTGAGCTCTCATGGAGAGCTGGCCGATGGTGGTCGATCATGTATGGTGGCATGCCGGATGTTCAGGCTACATTCAGGGATAAACTCGTATTCATGAGAATGAAGGAAAGACAAACATTCTTTGAGTGCTGTACTCAGTGAATGCTGTACTCGGTGTATGCTGTACTCGGTGTATGCTGTACTCGGTGTATGCTGTACTCGGTGTATGCTGAACTCGGTGTATGCTGTACTCGGTGTATGCTTTACTCGGTGTCAACTCATGATCATGCCATGGGGAGATAGAGAGGGATGACTTAACTTGGTGTTCTGCGATGATGGTTGAGATGTGGATGAGAAAGAGAGAGATGGGGGATGGAGATGAGAATTATGTGGAGGATATGAGCGGATATGAGAAATCAGGGGTACAACTTGCCAGATTGGGTTGGGAAGACCTCATATCTGTGTTATTACACGCCGGATTGCGACTCGTACCTGCCGTATCGGGGATGGTAAATTGACTCACACACGAAATTCTCTTAAGTCCCAGTTTCTCATGATGATTTGTCCCTTCTCCTCTACCATCACCTAAGAACACGAAGTTAAGTCATCCCTCTCTATCTCTCCATGCCATGATCAAGAGTCAACCTGGCTCGAGGAGCGTAGGATGAGCGTGAGAAGATATGATACTACCCGGCCGCGAGGATCCACGCAATTGCGTAGATCCACGAAATCGTAGAAAGAGCGAGTGAGATCAAAAGATGGGAAAGATAGAGTGTGTATTTCGTATAGACCGACAGAGCGAGAAGAAATGGCGAAACGGCGATCGGAGGGCGATATGATACGCGACGCGTGGTATTGACGCCGGGCGCGGAGTAATCCGCCACCGGGGTGTCTCTGACGGCTCTGACGGAGCGCGTCCACTCTGACGGAGCCATTCCGCCCGGACGGAAATGTTTTTTGCTGATGTGTGATCGTCGTCGAACTCATCTCGCAATCGTCAGTTATCGTAGTCTCTCAGACTGTATGTACGGGTGACGTCCAGCAGCCGCCGTCAGAAACACGGCGGAATGCGTGGTAATCGCTTAGCTTGTGAAGACGCTTCTCCGTGACGATGTTGACTTCCACTCGACGAACGAAAATGGAAGTGTTGATCGTCGGTTCCCTTTTAAACGCAAGGGCTCATAACCTGTTGTACGGTGGCGTGTGCTCGAGTAGTCGAGTGTGCGCGGGCGTATGCGAAGGTGTGTCTATTGTATCGTGTAACGAGACATGTCGCATCGACATAAGGTCGATCGATGACTAATGGTGCTAACTACAAAAGAGGCAAGTTACATCATAGTCCTTGGCATAGTGATATCCGTACTCCCAATCAGCTCAACAAAATAGAACTAGGAAGAATAGTGGCACTGCTACTGGAAAAGTCATTTACTTATACAAGTCCATAAGACCTCCGTTTCCTCTAGCTTCCTCCATGTATTGCTTTGTTTCCTTAAACATAGGCTCAGTTTAGAGTGTTAATTCAAGAACCCCGTCAAAGCCTTGTACGCGTCGAGATGGTCCCTGGCATGATGAATCATGCTCCGAGAAGCTCTTCATGTCTAAGATTCGTTCTAGCCGTTTGTTGCCGTTCATGATCCTCCTCGGCGAGTGGTGAACCAAAACGACGACGTCGTTCTTTGGCACCTTATAAACTTCGGAAGCGTTGGACGGTGATACTGGAGACGAAGGACGCACATCCGGAGAAGTTGAAGGATAGGTTGCCAGTTTGGTCGGCTTCAGCCCCGCTCTCCGGAAGAAGCCGCATCCTAAAAGAGTGCTATTCGCGAGAATGAACGAACCTCGAGACGAGAGGTGGCAGGCGGCTATAGAAACAGAAAAAGGAATAACTGGTGCAATAGAAATTAAGGCGGGTTGCAAAGTTAGTGAACCTCTCGAGGAACGGTAGATGTTACGATATAGGGAGAACCGTGGGATAGACTAAGGTACAGAGCGAAGAGACGGAAATGGACTCGAGATATATACAAGTGAGTTGTGTGGCTTGTACCTTATCCGGTACCCTACCATCAGCCCTCACCTTTATAGTAAACTCGGTCAGGTCTATGTATGCAACAGTAGATTCTATCTAGTGCACTGAGTGATCAGTTATAATACCGCCTCACCTCCTCGGGTTGGACAATATCTTTGTTGTGAGTCCTCGGATAAGCAGCAAGAGCATTCTAGGCAGTTCAAGAAAGCGGGCCGTAGGCGATTTACGGGTGTATTAACTATTCTATTCCCTAATTGACCGACTAACCTCCACTTCTGCAATGCGACCAACAATTTAAGGTGCCCGCTAAAAAATATCCATTTTCTTCGTGCCGCAAGCTAGCAACTAATCCGATTGTAAATATCTATTACCAATGACCGAAATGCTCTATAGAAGGTGTGGAACTTCAAAAGTAGGATAAGTTATAGTGGCTGAAGACATACTCCAACTTATACCGGCGGCGGCAGGTTGTGTCCAGATGAAGCCAGGTAATTAATTATGACAGCACCTTGCCTCCGAGATCGGTTTTAACTATTGCATATACAGGTCTCAGCCGGAGACGGAGATGTCTTGTACAGCCGGAGACGGAGATGTCTTGTATGGCCGGAGACGGAGAAGTCTTGTATGACCGGAGACGGAGATGTCTCGTATGGCCAGAGACGGCGATGTCTCATATGGCCAGAGATGACTGTCGACTCTGGTACGAGCTGATGGCATTCAGCCGTACTGGTACGTTCATATATATACTGGCCTTGTGGCCCTCTTAGATAGAATACAATCAAGCATCTCTAGCATCACTATTTCAACAGGTTATGAGCCCAGTGCCCGCTACAATCTTTACTCCAAATACTCTATTTACATCTTACAATTAAGAGCCTCAAAAACCCTAACCCACTCACAACCATCCCGGCTTATCAGCCGCAACACCATCACCATCTATCTCTCTATAATGTCACCTTCCTAACCTCCTTCACTCTAAATATGTCAAATGAAACATTTAACACCGGTCACGGCAATGTGCCCAAGTTGACTGAAGAAAACTACCCCATCTGGAAGCAAATAATCCACCGAGTTCTCATTGCCAAGAAAGCCTACACTATCGTCACCCGTGTCGAACTCCTTCCTCTTGGTGACAGTGTCGCCCTACCTGCTGTACAAGAAGACTGGCACGACCAAGCGAATAAAGCGATGGCATTGTTACACCTAGGATGCTGCGATGAACACTGTTCACTCATTGACGATATCAATAACCTCGTGGAGATGTGGGAAGACCTGAAAGATCATCTGGATAAAGCCTCAACGAAACTTGGCCACACCCAAGTCCTGCGGAAGTTCACCGCCTCTCGACCATCGCCAGACGAAACGGTCACCCAGTACTTTACCAAACTATTTGCCTTCCACAATATGCGAATCGGCACCACCAAAAATATCACTAATGACCCCACGAAGACACATATCTTCACTACCCTATGAAATTCATATGAAATGACCCTCCAAATCCTTGAACAGCGGATCCCCTCTCCCATGGCCCTGCAGTGTATGGATGCAATGCGCGAATATGCCGAGCGAACAGCCCTAACCAAAGATATCCGGGATGCATCAACTGGAGCGGCTCTATACTCCCATGGCAGAAATAGTGGCCTCGACTGGGGCGGACGAGGTGGCGGACGAGCAGGTGGATGAGGAAACGGACGCCCGAAGCACAAATGCACATACTTCAAAATGCACAATCATACCGCCAAAGCATGTGGAAAGAGAAAGCATGCTGACAGCAATACAAACACCTCCAGGAACGACGAGCAGATATGCTACTACTCCGGTCTCAGAGAACACTGCAAGGCCGACTGCATCCACTTCCAATGTGCTCGGGATCAACACAACAAAGACAATAAAGGCACAACATCTGCATCGCTTGCTGCAGCAGGAGATTGTGACCTGATCTGACTAGCTGAAAATGCAACTGCACTCACCACAGCCTCTGCTCCAGCCGCATGGGTCATCGACTCTGGAGCATCTCACCACATTTGCAATGACTGCACCAAATTCAACGCAATAACGAAACTTCGTCAACCAATAGTCATTGAGCTCGGAGATGATAACAAAGTCACAGTAAGCCACCATGAACTGGTTAACGTTTCACAGGAGTACGAAGTCAATGCTCTCTACATGTCTACCTTCCGGCTCTCCCTTCTCTCCATCAATCAATTGGACACTGCTGGGTACACATCCTCGTTTGGACGTGGCAAGTGCTCCATAACATCTCTATCAATCACCATCACAGGCAATCGGGTCAATGACCTCTTTGACATATATCCTGCAACTGCACTCGCATCGACAGAACGAAGGATGTATAAAGCCATACGCCCACGTATGGCCTCGTAGGAAGGAATCTCATTAGATACGGTTGCACACGTGGATGTCAACATTGTAGAGTAGTATAAGGTAAGATCATTGCTAGAGATATAAGGCTCGTGGTGAGCCGACTATAGAAAGCGGGTGTTACCCAGCCCTGGAGACGTCACATGCATCAGTGCCGTTACAGCATGTATACGAAGTCCACTTCAAGAACGAGAAAGAAGAAAAGAAAAAGAGTATCAACAATCGCGCACTCCACCGAGTCTAATACAAACCCACTCCACACCGCCTCACCAAGCGCAGCCAGCACCGTACCTCAAATTCAACCCAGCACCGAATCTCCAAAGCCACTCACAATCTCAGAATCATGATTGTGGCATCGCTGCCTAGCCCACATTCATCCCACTGCCATACCATCCCTCATTGATGGATATACAAAAGACAACTCAATGTGCACCGCATGCATTCAAGCCAAGCACAAGCAGAAGATCATCAAAGTCAAGACCAAGCGCACTTCAAAGCCATTTGAACTCATACATTCACATGGGAGTGGACCATTCTCCACGCCCACCTCCGCTAGCCATTGCTACTATATCCTATTCATCGGTGACTACTCACGATACACCTGTGTTTGGGTCCTTCCAGATAAGAAGTCAACAACATGCATCTCAGCCTACTAATCATCCCAGGCCCGAGTTGACTCCATGGGATACGAAGTAAAACGATTTGGGTGCGACAATGGCCACGGAGAATACGACAACAAGGCCTTCTGCCTGGTGCTCACCCCTTACGTTACAACATACGAACCATGCCCTACCTACGCTGCCTATAGGACCGGAGTTGCCGAACGCATGATTCAAACCATCGACAAGAAAGTATGATCTATGATAATTGACTCCCAGGCGCCACGTGTATTTTAGGGAGAAGCAGTCAATACCGCAGTCTACCTCCACCAACGAACTCCAAACAAAGGCCTAACAAAAAGAGATGACTGCGACAGCTATAAAGCACCATATTCAACTCCACACGAGATGCTGCATGCATTTGGCAAGCCCTCTCACAACATCGATGGCAATGACATCTCGTACAACGCTCCTCTGCATCACCTTTGGCGATTCGGCTGCTATGCCAGTCAACTTATCCCCGAGCCACAACGCCATGGAACTTTCAGCGCAAGATCGAAGCCATGTATGATGGTCGGTTATGTGCACGATTCGACCACACTTTGGAGGATATGGCACCCAGCATTGGGAGTCGTAAGGTCACAGTCGGATCTCATTTTCGACGAGGAGAGAAATCCCAATGCATCATGTCTACCCGGAGACCAAACAGACATGTTTGAACTACCAGAAGAGATGGAATATGTTGAAGAAATAGAAATGGGTGGAGATTGACTTCTGCATAACCACGCAGGAACCAGTCGAAGAGGTGAAGGCCACGGAAGTGGTGATCATGACTGTACTGACAATGATACAGACCACATTCTGCCCGATGCTGACAATCATCGAAGTCTCCCTGCAAGTACAGGTGTGAGATCACATCCTCCTGATGAGGAGGATGCACCACCGGTGTCCAGCGAAACCGTCATCCACAATCGACATCTCCGCTGCGAAAATGACCAAGCCCGCCGAATGGTAGCCATGACCGAACAATCATGCCCACCACCACGCACGAATCGCATCACAAGAAGTCAGGTTGAAATCTCCACATATGCACTGATTATCATGGCAAAGGCTCTCGCATCAACATCCATCAACAGTGACCATTCACATACGCAAAGGCCATGGACAGCCCACAACGAGACAACTGGAAACGAGCAGTGGAAGAAGAATGCACATTGATCCTGCTTAATAACACATTCGCAACTATCAACTCCTGGGAAGCAAGGCAATTGCGAGTCAAGCCGATTGGTTACAAATGGGTCTAAAAGACGAAACACAATCCTGACGCACCATATGATACACAGCACGCCTAGTAATTAAAGGCTACAAACAAATGGACTTCTGAGAAACTTATGCCCCTGTCGGAAAACTCACCACTTGTCGGTATCTCATCTCCCTGGTCAGAAAAGATTGATGGAACACCGATCATTTGGATGTGGTCACTGCCTTTTTCAACCCCAAGGTCTATGATGATGATATCCATATGACCCTGCCCGAAGGCTGGCCGGAAGGTCTCAATGCACCCACCATCATTGTTCTACTACAGAACGCACTTTACAGTCCCAAACAAGCCCTATGACTTTGGCACAACGATATCAACACCTTCTTGCTCTCTCTCGTATTCACACAGTCCCAGGCCGACCCCAACCTCTATCGCCCCAGCGATGGTATTCTGATGCTTTTGTACGTTGATGACATCTCAATGTTGTACCCAAAAGGTGCTACCAAAGCTGAGATCGAAGTTAAGCCCAGGCTCTCGGAAAGGTACAAGATTACCAATCGCGGCCCGGCACGCCAATCCCATGGCATCGAAATCCACTATGAGGAAAACTGTACCGGCATCAGTCTTGGCCAGAAGGCCTTTATCACCACGATTCTCAAACGATTCAACATGCAGAATTCTCATGATGTATCAACTCCAATGGATCCTAATGTGAAGCTAGGACTGGCTGAGGATCGGGGGGAGAAAGAACTAAAGGATATCAAAGGCTACCTGGCAATTGTCGGCTCATTGATGTACACAGCACTTGCAACTCGGCCCGATATCTCATTCACAGTCACTGCACTTTTCTGATACACTTCCTGCCCTTTCACCAGCCATCTCACTGCCGCTAAAAGAGTCTCCAGTATCTCAAATCCACAGCCAACCTTGGACTGGACTTTAGCAGCAGCAGCAGCACTAACAGCAATGATCAACTCACAGGCTACACGGATGCCAATTGGGCCAATGATAGTGGCGACTGCAAATCTCAAGGACCTCATATATTCCTTCTCAGCAACGGAGCTGTCTCATGGCAGTCGCAAAAGCAAGATCTCATTGCTATGTCAACTCTCGAAGCCGAATACATTGCCTGCTCCGAGGGCTCCCGCGACTCAAAATGGCTGCTCCAGCTCCACCGAGATACTCACGGCAAAGACACATCACCGCTCCTGATCAATCTCGATAATCAAGGCGTACTTAGTCACATCGCAACTGGAATCGTAAAAGCTGGCACGAAGAATATCGATGTTTGCTATCACAATAGTTGAGACCTCCATGCCCGCAAGATAGTTGACTACTCCTATGTACATATGAATGAGAATGTGGCAGACATACTAACCAACACCTTGACGAAGGATAAGCATGAGAAATTCAGACAGGTGATGGGGCTATGGTAATAGAGGTCGATTTAAGGTTGTTTCACTTTTCTTTTAGGCATTCGGATTTCTTTGTTTCTTAATGGATGGCCATCCTCAGGCTACGGCAGTACTCTTTCCCTGCTCACTCTCGCAGGGTTTTAAGGAGGCCGTTATGAGAATCACTTTGTTTGATTCTGTTGATTCTTGCTCTATGGTGTATAACAAGAGGGGGAGTATTGCATATACAGGTCTCAGCCAGAGACGGAGATGTCTTGTACAGCCGGAGACGGAGATGACATGTATGGCTGGAGACGGAGATGTCTTGTATGGCCGGAGACGGCGATGTCTTGTATGGCCGGAGATGACTGTTGACTCTGGTATGAGCTGATGGCATTCAGCCGTACTGGTACGTTCATATATATACTGGCCTTGTGGCCCTCTTAGATATAATACAATCAAGCTTCTCTAGCATCACTATTTCAACATTAACGCCATACACGTTAAATAGCAATGCCATATCCCTGTTGATTTTCGCTCCAGGGCCATTCTCGCCACCTCCAGATACACTAGCTGAAGAGGTAATTGTAGGTGCAGATAAGGTGTGGCCTGTGCGTACGCGCTAGGATTGGCTCTGAGTGCGGTAACGGCAGTACAATCGGTTCCACTCTCCGAGACTAGCACAAACTTCGCGACACCCCACACAGCATCTTTAATTATGTATCGACGCAAATCAGTTGTACTCTTATGCAGACCACCCACTGACTGTAACCAATGAATTCAAACCTGCAACTCTCGATCGTTTACTATTTTTAGGACCTATCTCATCCCTTCACACAGTTTCGCTTGGCATCATTTTTCCCTACATGTAATACTAGTATGCCACGTGCCGTTTTAGCTATTACCATACCAGAATCTCAGGACTACGTGCTACCAATTAGGAGACAAGGCGTCAGTGCGTGAGTTTACGGGGCTGGACACAGGTTCTTGTCATTCGTTTCCTGTTGTGGACATTCTGATATCATTGGTACAGGGAATTGTCTCAAGTATGGTCAGCCCAAAACAGTTACAACTGTGAACAATGAACCTCTTATCAGTCCCTTCCCTTAGCCTGACACATCCTTGATATTTATCCTTGTCGATAGCCCGTCAACAAAGTCTTTGGAAACAGAGTGCTAAGCTTCGTATTCGACCAGAACCTCGAGAATAGAGTGCCGAGCTTCAAAGGCTAACGATAGACGAAATTATATCAGGCTTGTACTCGCGAACGACCATGAGCTGTAGTAGTGGCCGCATCGCAAGCTTCAGCAGTCCAAGGGGAGGTAGGAGGGTGCAGTTTGGATTTTGGCTTGGATTTGCGGAGTCGCTTGAAGATGGCCGAGAATCAGAGTCTTCGGAAGGAACCGTATCACAGGCCGTGTGATGTTCGAGTGTAAAGGGCTGTAAGTCCCTGTTAAATATGCCGATAAGAGATGAGAAGGGCGGCTGAAGATACGAGGCTGCAGTGAGTGCTGTGGAGTCGGCAAATTCCACTTGTACCGCCGTGTGCTTGTATATGAGGCCATTCTGTGCTCAATTAGATCCGCTCAGAAATGCCGTGAATGACATCATCACCAAGCCGTTCAAAATAGCTGGGAGAGTGCGACGGGCTGAGAGTGCGACGAGCTGTGTTTTGATCAACTATTACTTCAATGCTCATACTACCCACCTTCCCCAGAGATTTGGGACCTTAATTAACTCCCCTCATCATCGTCACTATTATAATGACTCCACTCCGTTGGGAAATCTCACCCACAGAGTTGGGGTTCGGGCACACTTCTTCCATTATAACTTGTTCACCAAAGTCCTGGTGTCGTTGGTTTAGCATGTTATCTAAGTAACAGTTTAGAATAACTATCGAAGAAGAGATATTTGACCCCATATCAGTTCACTATCTCGGGATACCACATCCCAGGTATATGTGAGTGTGCTGCTGTCAACAGCATCCTCAGGTATTGGGCGCTGGGGTGTGATTATCGGGGGAGGCGAATATATCGCTGCCACCTGGTAGACTTCAGTCAGGAGCGGCCTTGGAGAAGTAGGAACCTTGGCAAAGGTGATAGGTTCCAGGTTTAGTTTAGGTTTTAGTTCTAGTTTAGGTGTTAGTTTTAGCTTCGATTTCAAGATGTTGAACTGTCTGATGACTGCCGAGAATCGGAGAACTTGTGAAAAAATCGCATCACAGATGCTTTCGGTGAGGTAGAATCACGTTATTAGCTATAAAAGAGACTATAAAGACACTAAGTACATGCTTGAGTGTTCCGTATCAAAGTGAATTGGACATAAAAACTTCTCTTTGACCCACAATTTGGTCGCGATTATGCTTGGAGCACTCTCCAGAGTCAACAATACAAATTCAAAGTCGTGTATTGGGAAGCCTTTAGCCTACCTCGCTTATAACATAAACATGGAGTGACTATTACTTCTCTGGCTCGTGACTAGCTCCGAATTGTTTTTTCCTTTTCTCTTTCAGCTCCGCCACCTCTTTGTTCAACACCTTATTCTTTTTGCGAAGGGAGGTGCATTCAGCCTTCGATTTTTCATACGACTTCTTCAACCCCCTATAGTTTTCATCAGACTTCTTTCTATCCTGATCGCATTTCATTCTGTGCTGCTCATATTTCATTCTATCCTCAAGAGATTTCTTTTTATCGTTATCAAATCTCTTTCGATCCTCATCATATTCCCTTCTATCCTCATCATATCTCTTTCGATCCCCATCATATTTCTTTGTATCCTCATTTGACTGTTTCCTCTCCAATGCAATCAACCTTCCGGCTTTCTCCAAAAAGTCAACCACAAAATCACCACCTTCATGTTGTAGCTTCTGGAATGCGGGCTGCTGAAGTAGCTCAAAGAAGTGAACCGCACAAAACGTGCTGATGACTCGTCGCATTGGCTCCTCCGAGTTTACAAGGGCGTTGGTATTCGCGTATACATATTCAACCAAGTTGGTAACGCTCTCGACAGTTTGTGAGTCCTTGTTCGGTATAAGCTGTACCAGCATTCTATGCAACCGTCCAAGGGCAGCATTTTCGAGGGTAGCAGTATTTGTGTATTGAGCAAGAACGTAAAGCTTGGCATGAGCCATGGAGATAGCAGAAAAGTCGCCTTTGTCGAGAATGGTATCATCGTGCTTTGAACTGGGTAAGGAAGTGAAACAAGCATATAGAGGCGTCAATGTCAATGGGTGAAGTGTATGTAGGTGGGACTCTTCCACTGTCGATTCCGGCAACCGGCGTCTCCTTCCCCGTACCGGCTGCGGCTTAGGGTTTCCCGAACTCTCCAACACCGAATAACTCCCAGTATAGTTCCACTCCAGATAGCGCTTCACCGTGCATTCCTCCCATTCACTCCAGTCCACCTCCCGACTATTGGATTCGGCCCAGTCTCCTTCGCACATCGCACGAAACGTCTCTGAGTTTGATGCGAGAAGGCTAGCGTGGACTAAGTAGGGCTTCTTAGCTGCGCCGATGAGCAGTGTCAAGGGGGAAGAATTAAAGTGTCTACATATTTGAACTGCGTTAGTTCATGTCTGCCTGGATCTGCTGTGGGGAAAACCTACTGGGAGATGTTGGAACCAGCCATTCTGAACCAGTTGAGAGAGTTATGGTAAACGGATGGCTCTGGTTGTCTTCTAAGTTTGAAAGTTGGAAATGTATGGGACGATCGGGCGCTGTAAATTAGAAAATTGTGGTGTGACCTCGTTTGACACCGTCGACGTGTTGCATTATAATCCCCGCAGGATCTATTTTACCCCGCACCAGTTGACTGCAGTTGGCTGAGAACTGCATGAAGGATGTCAGTCGCGGGCAAATCAAAAATTGTTTTGTTTCCAGGGATGAGGGCAAATCTAATTCTAGTTATTGTGCTGTGCATGCAGTTAGCCTGCAGCCAACCGGATCACCTAAAAATCAATTTCTATTCGTGCGACCACCCAGACAATTCACAGCGTGTAAGAACAGGGCGGCACCATACTATTCAGCCTTGGGGAGTGGCCCCATAGTGTAGTGATATGGTTACGTTACTATTATGCTTTATGCTACGGTTCAAATCCCGGCGCCACTCCTCTACCCGATGTAGACTCCTTTATGTCACCACTTACCATAAAGTTGATGTCGCACACGAGGATGCAGAGCCATCCCACCGATAGTAGGCGTAGATTATGAGAGGGTACGACTTTGCGGACAGAGTAACTTGGCGAAGTACCAGGGAAAGTGGGGAAAATATGTCATGATCAGTAATGGTCGAATACAATATGATTACAAACAAACAAAATACTATTCAGCCTCCCATGCAACCTGCCGATAGCAAATATGTGTGAGCTAGTGCACACTGAAAATACGATGCTGCCCTACAATGTGTTTAGCAACTCAGGAGTTGCTGGTCAAAAACAACGAAACCTAGTAGCTCGCAATAGATATCACTATATACTCATGAAGTCGAAAATTTTGGATGATCTTCATTGTTGATTCAATAAATCCGAGTACGATTTAATGCACTCGGTTACGAGGGTTGCGGTTAAGCCTTGCCAATGCGGTCACCAGGAAATTTTGCTACTTAAACAGACCTTGAGAGTGTTCTCCGGAAAAGTACAAAGACTACCGAGAGAATCTAATTTGGCAACTAGAATAGATAAACACTAGAGACAATGGAGTGGCCAGCCAAGCAACATTCCGGTACCTAAAAATTCAGTCTGTTTGGTACAAAGATAATTGAAGAGAGCTCGTCTTGGCTCCCGTGTACACATTCGTGTACACCTCCGACAACACACCACACCACCTTTTAGTTTTACCAAGACCGATTTTATCCAATCAATTTTGACATCGCGAAAAAAAATTTGTTTCGGTTTTCAGTTGAACGAACTTTAACCGCTTAGAAGCAGCAACGATGAGTCTCTTCGGAGCAGCAAGGAAGACCTCCACCTTCCAGAAGGCCAAGGAAAGGATGGCAGCGCAAATGGCCGAGTCCAGCGGGACAGAGCAGTCAGTTACCTCAAGTGTGTTCGGAGAACAGCTTGACAAGATTACCGGGAGAGTTTACACCCCGGAAGAGATGGCGACGAATTCGGAAATCGCACACGATCTTAGTGAGCTTGCTCGCGAAGATCAACAGAGACAGTTTTTTGGAACACCTGAGTACGAAAGGCTTAAGGCGGGCGAAGAGAAGGATGACTACAAGTATGCGTTGCATAAGCCTCGGATGGAAGACGAACAGAGGAGACGCGAAAATAGCCAGGCGACTTCTAGAGTAGAGACAGGACAATTACCCAGCAACCTGGACGACATGAGAGCATACTCCGACCTGACCGGAAAAACAGAAGTTACGGGAATTATGAGATACGGAAGTGACCACTCTTCGGAATTGTCACCACCGCCGACTACAGAGTACGGGGGAACTGTGTCTTTTCCACCACAAACACCCAGAGAATCGACGAAGTACGAGGGGAGCATAGTGGCTCTTCCTCTGAGTGCTATCCCTCAGGACCCGTTTGTGACTCCTAGGGAGAGAACTGGAATTAACGCTAGCAGGTATATTTGGTCGGAGGAAAATATCAGCAAACAGGCAGCGGAGGAAGAAGAAATGGAGGGGGGAGTGCCAGAGACCTGGAGAAGGAGCAGCACACCCACTTTCGAAAATAGCGACAGCGACGAAGCAATGACGGAGGTGGAGTGGAGGGCAGAAGAGCCTTAAATAACGCCAATGAAGAAGGGGGAAAAACGCAATAAGGGTAAGGGAACCCAGAGGCCAGAAACGCCCAAGAGACCAATCCTGAATATGCTGCAGACGCCAAGCAGGAGAAAGTTGGTAGCAGATTGGGCCAAGCCTCATCAGCAAAATGTAAATCGGTCCGGAAGCCACACGCAATCCTCCCAGACACTCCGGGCGACCTCACCAGTGCTTCTAAGTACTTCTAGATGCTCCCAGACCCCCCTGGAGCTGAGCAAAGTGCTCTCAGACTCTCCAAGAGCAGTCTCAGGTGCTCCTGAAAGCACCTGCAGTTATGGAGGTGCATTCAGGATGCTACGAGATTTGTCTTATAGAATTGTCAAATTTTGGAGCTCCTGAGACCTCTGCACAGATCTGCGGGAGACTTCGAGAGCAGGTGAGACCGCTGGGCAGCTCTGCAGGAGACTTCGAGAGCAGCCGAGACCGCTGCGCAGCTCTGCGGGAGACTTGGTGCTGTATTCTCACAGCAGTGGTTCTTACATAACCACAAGGCATTTCGTCATATCATATTCGTCTTTGTTACAGTCACAAGATTAGCTACATCATAATATGGCATGCATTATTTAAGTCTCTCTATATATATACATACGGTCAATCTGGCCGCAGATGGTAGTCGAGCATAATCGGAGGAGCACCTGGACACGCCCATTGAGAACTTAGAGATGCACCACTTGGAGGCCGTTGTGGTGAAACGATGGTGCTAGAAGGCAGAGAGCCCACCATCAACACTCCGCTGCACCTCTCGCGACATCGAAACAGAATTCATGAGACAGAGCAGTTCTGGCTCGAGCAGTGTAGGAATCGGGTGAGAAGATATGATACTACCCGGCGTTGAGGATCCACGAAATCTCAGACAGAGCGAGTTAGACCAAAAGTTGGGAAAGATAGAGTGTGTATTTTCGTTGTATGATAAGATGAGATGGAAATGAGATGATGTCTATCTACTCTGGGGTCTGCTGAATATATAGTCCCCGTCACTCTGTCCACCTCCGTTACCCCTGTATCTCCGTACACCCTCCATCGCTCCTTCAAGATGTACTTGGAGGCCGTGATAGAGCGTGTTTGGAGATGCACTTGGAGACTGAGATCGAGTGAACTCAGAGATGCACTTGGAGGCCGGGATCGAACGAGTTTGGAGATGCATTTGGAGACCGAGATCGAGCGAGTGTGGAGATTCATTTGGAGACCGAGATCGAGTGAACTCAGTGATGCACTTGGAGGCCATGGTCGAGTGAGTTTGGGGATGCACTTGGAGGCCGAGATCGAGTGAACTCAGAGATGCACTTGGAAGCCGTAATTGAGTGTGTTGGGAGATACACTTGGAGGCCACGATCGATCAAGATTGGAGAAGTACTTGGAGGCGGTAGATCAGGAGGGAGACGCGACGGGAGCTGAGACTCTATTCATTGGTTAATTCGTAATTGTGGGAATGTAGAGAGTTGAGTACATCCGCCGAGAGATGAGAAACTCGCTGGGAGCGGGAGACAGTAGATCAGTGTTCCTAAGCGGCCAGGCCGGGCCGGGCCGCCCTTAGCGGCGGCATTTAAATGAGGGCCGGGCCGGGCCGCCAGGCTTTAGGCCGGGCCTGCAGGCTTTTCCGGCCGGGCCTGCAGGCTTTTTCTTGGCGGCCGGCCTGCATGCTTTATTTGCCAACGTATAAGTTCAATCGAACAAGCATAAACATATTTTGTTTAAATGACACCCATTGCTGCTGCCTAAAGTCTTAAACTCTGAAAGCAACCACAGTAAACTCGGCAATCGTGCATCATAAGTTCATATCCTTGCCATCCGTTGTGGTGAAATGGCGGGAGCTAGAAGGTAGAGAGCCCATAATGAACACTCCGCCGCTCCTCTCGCGGCATCCAAAGAGAATTCGTGAGAAATAATAGTTCTGACTCGAGGAGCGTCGGAAAAGCGGGAGAGGATGTGATGCTACACAGCCGTGAGGATCCACACATATCGCGTCGATCTATGAAAACTTGTGTGACAACCAAGAACTGGGAAAGATAGAGTGTGTATTTTCGTTATATGATAAGATGAGCTCTATCTGCTCTGGGGTCTCTCAAATATATACTCCCCATAGGCCAGTCCACCTCCATTATCCCGTTATCTCCATGTACCTCCCCGTCGCTCAGTTTGTCTTCGTTATCCCTGTATGTCCGTACCCCCCCATGCTGGCTTCCCACTGCCAATGATGTGGTGGGGGTGAAAAACTGATTTTCCCACCACTCCGTCCATCACTATAGTCCAAGACTTCAATTATTCACTTCTCCAGTCCTCACCAATTCCTTCCATTTTTCCAGCACAACCAGTAAGTCCTCAACCTGCCGGATCCTTTTCATCTCAATTAATCCAGCCCTCTCCCAGGACTATAAACATTTGACTGCAGATATCGCAGCATACTCCAGACAATTGTGACAATTAGATATCAATAACTCTGAACAACTTGATCCACTTTCAACATCGGAAGACATCGCCGGAATAGAATGGATGGTGAGAGCCATACAGGCTAGTAGGGACCAGTGTTAGCAACCAGTCAGGGTAACCCGCCAGCGGTCCGGGTTTGGACCGGAAAAACAGTTCGATTTGGTTCCAGAATCGTCCAAAAACCTGACCCGCTGTGTCCTGGCAGTCCAAACCCGGCCACTTACCCATCAACCCATGAGTTTCGCTGGGTTTGGCTAGACCCGTCAGGTCCAATCTCCGCTTCTGCGTTTCGGGTTTTTCTATATATGGTCGCATTCAGATATCCTACTGTTAATTGCAAATTATTGACTATAGTACTGCGTTGTCATTTTCTGATGTATTGACAACCATCATATAGCAAACAAGTAGAGAGACGCTCCCTGCCCCATCCTAAAAATGAGCATCAATGGAAGGTCAACAATCGATGGTTTTGCATCTTGGGTAATATATGTGGCGCTTGATCACTCATATCCATAAACAAGTGATTAGCAGCCTTTATGAGCAAATATGCAAATGATATTCCTGCGATAGCCTCCTGACCAGAAACAATCTATTTAATGTATAAAGGTGCAACTAAGTGTTCACGAGCGTTTTAGACTACAAAAACGGCCATAACTGTGGATATGGAGTGTAACAGCAACAGCACGCGTTGATAAACCATGATCGAAGGCCGAAGATTTTCAAAACTTTGTTGACGCACATCTTCATAACGGGGCAGGAAGCGTGTTGCTTTCTTTTTTGTTATAATGGATGGCAACACTTCGATTATGTGTAATCACTACCAAATCGCGTTTTTATTGCCCTACTTACAGGACCAATAACTGTTGATGCTCTGTTGATGCTCATTTTAAAGATGGGACACAGAGCATCTCGCTTTCTTTTTAGCGTATAATGGTTGTCAATACTATTGTTATGTATAACCACTACAAAAGTACTTCTTAATTACCAGACTAGCAAGATCTATAATCGTTGACGCTCTGTTGACGGTCATTTTCAACATGTGGCAGGGAGCCTGTTGCTTTTTTTGTGCCTACACAGGGTGGCAACACTTCCATTATGTGAAGTCCCGGCCAAATGGCATTTGTATTACCTGACTTACATGACCGAAAATCGGTGATGCAGCGTTGACGCACATTTCCACCATGGGGCAGGGAGCGTTTCGCATTCTTTTTTGCGTCTAAAGGTTGTGACTGCTGTTGTTATGTATAACCACTACAAAATTACTTTATAATTACCTGACTACCAAGACCTAAAATCGTTGACGCTCTGTTGACACTTATTTTCAAGATGGGGCAGGGAGCGTGTTGCTTTCTCTTTTCCATATAAAGGATGGCAAAACATCCATTATGTTTAATCACTACCAAATCGCGTTTTTATTACCCAACTTACAGGACCTAAAATCGTTGATGCTCTGTTGACACTCATTTTGCCACGGGCGTAACCGCAACATGGAACCATTCACTTTGGCATACAATATCAATAATGGTCTTGTAGCAGCCGTTGTGTGCTGCTCATGTACATTGTCCTTTCCAACTACATTGTTCTTTAATGTTGCATATAAATATACCCTTTAAAATATACTTGAAAGTGTCCGCTAATTGTAGATAATGATAATACTCAACTATCACATTCCCTTCAGTCAACTCTCGTCTTCGCTGGCATGTTCACTCAAAAAGCTGCTGTCATGTACAAAATGGCTGTCAGCTGCATTACCACGCAGCTGATAGTGTACTACCCGGTTGTAATGGCACTCAAGATAAGGTTCTCGCCAATGGCACGGACGTGTCCAGGGCCGGGTAACCGCAACCTTATATAAACGACTCGCGATCTCTCTGAGATCGCCAGCGATAATCTTACCTATCAAC
>Ga0307512_10002242_pt1 | contig 25136 bp, 24 predicted proteins | sample 14_EM_MG_FD_200267 | JGI IMG/M metagenome (GOLD analysis project Ga0307512, IMG submission 200267) | Populus trichocarpa ectomycorrhiza microbial communities from riparian zone in the Pacific Northwest, United States - 14_EM | ecosystem: Host-associated > Plants > Roots > Unclassified | place... | reverse complement strand
GTACGGTTTGGACGAGTTTGATGAGAGGATTCCAACGCTGCAATCGCTGGGGCAATCGGAGTAGATTTGATAGAGATCAAGCCTAAAAGCAGAAAGATCAAAAGTAGAAGGGTCAGCGGGGGTCAGCAGGTCGCGAAAATCAAAGTTGTCTGTTCTGGGTGGGAGTGGTACGGTTTAGACGAGCTTGATGAGAGGATTCCAACGCTGCAATCGCTGGGGCAATCGGAGCTGATCTGACCTTGTTGCTGCTGGTTGTATGGGGAGCGGTACTAGTATGCTGGGGTGTGTACTGTGTCAATCATAGTGACCGGGGTTTTTTCTTGGCAGAACTAGTTACACCCGACACCAAAACCAAAAGTGCCCGACCTGTCCCTATAACCTGCCGTAGTTCCCCTCCCCTCCCTCCACCTTTCCCTTAGCCGTGCTAACCCGCTTAGCCCAACATCGACCCCGCAGTCACAAACCCAAAGAATGTAACCCTGTACACGTGCTTCGACCAGTACGAGTACGGTTAGCTGTACTGTATGTCCACTAGTATAAATGCAGATTATCTCCCCTTGCTTTGCCCTGTTATGACTATGCTCACAGCCATGGTGACTACGTAATTGTCAGTACTTGGTAACCTCAGTAATGAAGATAGATATGTAACACCGCCCGCAAAATTAATCGCTATCGCTCAATATCGTGCAGTTTACTGGTCAAGTAATTCGGACGGGTCAGGACTTATGAGTCCCCAACCCCACCGTAATCCCAAGGAAACCATTGAATAGCATCACGTGCCAACAACTGGGAGCTGCGACTTACAATTTCGGTCAAGAAATGCTTCGCACAATTTAACACTACTTGTTACGATATGGAAGTTGGGGAGAACCGTGTGCATTGACTATAGTGCGATAACCGTACAAGTCTAAAGATCCAAGATAGTAGGGCAAAAAAGAGTAGAGTGCGAAGTCTAAAAGAGCAGTCACAAACACTAAGGCTCCGGCTCATGTACATCTGTAACACTACTCACTACTTAGTAGGAGAGTGATGGCTCATGATCAGATGTCCCATTTATCACACATGTTCATCTTTTCAAACAGGTCTCAAAGTTGCAATACCGTCTCGTAAGCACTACATCCACTGACCCCTTCAAACTGACAGGTTCGTATAGGATCACCACACTATTGAATAACTAATAGTGTACACCGTACTGATGGTATCACCGTTGGCAATGTCAGGTTTACAGTACTCACCAGCACAAACGGACAAGGTGGTATTTTGGTAAATAAAGAAAGCTCTTTTTGACAGGCATAGAGGCGACTGGTTCATTCGCACTATGTTACTTGTACTAGTATACCGTAGCTTACGCACGTATGTATACGTTTACTGAGAATGTGTGAACTGAATAGTCAAGACACGAACAATGCCTCAGCTAGTTGAAATCAATTACATATGTCAAAGTACATCAAGATGCACTAAGAACCAATCCAAGATCCTCTAGTAGGTAATTTGCTCGTTCCCAGGGATACTAACTCTGCTGTTTCCGATGTGCGTGCGCCTACATCTACTCGTCCGATTTTCAAGTCTCCGGACTTCCCTGGCATTGATTAGATAACTCTGATAAGTGTAAACTTATTGGGTCGTCATCGAACTTTGATGTACTCTACTTATCGTTATCCACCTTTTGATGTGTCGCTAAGGGCACTTAGTATGGGGTGTCCGGAAACTTAAAAATTGGATGAGTACCGCTCTGGAGCGTGATTTATGTTTTAAAGTACTGTGTATCGATATTAATTGTGTTTTCTTGTTACCCCCTTATAATCGCATCTCATATCTTGTTCTTCTGGGTTAATATTAATCAACGACCATATACCTCGACAACGTGATGTTCGTTTTCTATATGGTAGGAGTCCTCACCATGGCTGGTTTGGACAGTTTCGTGGATCGTATCTCAGTTATTGTTGCGGTGTGGTGTTTTGTGCGGATCTGTTTGTATTTTGGTAGACATGTAAGGAAGTTTGTTCGACATCTCTAGGCTAATTGCAATTAGAGTACTTAGTAGTCAGTAATACGCTCACGGCTAAGCCCTGTTTCGTGCTGTTAAGCGAAAACTATCTAGTTAACCTAGAAGAGGAAGTCTCAAAACGCGAGTTCGGCTACGGGCTTCTGATTCACGAGCGAACGTTTGAACTAACAAGATCTGTATGGTCAGGGTCGTACTTTTCTATCGTGACATCCCCTCGACAGGGGACAAGTTTCACTGGGCAGGCAACGCACTAATTAAACAAAGCTAATGCAAGCCAGTAGCGTCGTGAGGTGTCATTAATCCCGTTCAGAAACGACCATACATTTCTATGCTGAACGTATAGTTCAATTTTCAATCACCTAGACAATATAACATTGAAGCACGTGCCAACATATGGAGAGCTTCCTGCGCAAGTACAAAATTTCTCCTGGATAAATAGACCTGAAATTTGCCGTAACTATTTTGGGGAGTTCGGGAAACACGCAAATACTGTACCGGCAATTGCGGATAATATGTGAGCTATCAGGACGACTGTTTGTATCTCCAGATCAAATACGTATGTCAAGGTTAGAACTGATCTCGTAAACCTGTCCCTTTGTAAGCGAGCGGAGCGAGCGTCTAAGTCTGGGCACGAGATCATGTTGTACCAAAGATTTTATTGTCAGAACCCAAATAAGGTGCTCAGTAGAGGGGATTCCAAAACCACTGCGGATTTTAGGCTTTAAATATAGACAACATTCCCAATTGACATCATATGAGGATATGTATCATATCTATATTATGTCTGTCACTATCTGTATCTTGAAAACTATAGGACACAAAACAATCCGTATCATCCGCAATTGCCGGTACATTAGCGCTTGGCATTCCTTGACGGCATTTAAACAACAGCCTCTTCGCCTTACAATCTCGCCTAACGCCAGTCTAACCCCAAATTTATCGAGTGGCAGATATTAGAAAAGCAAAAAAAAGTGGCGTCGATTCAGCTGCACGACCCACTGCAGTAAGATTCCAGTGTCAGTTGGCTCGCTTACGCGAAGCTAGAGCTCGACATATCTTCAATCTCACGTTCATCAAAAGAGTGAGGGGAAAGGTTGCAAGATGAGGTACTTGAAATCCGTTAATTGCGTAGAGTAGAGTAGATTTTAGATATCTCCAGCGGATACGATGAATGTGGAACCTCAGGTGGCGAGCAGTTAGAATAACGCGATTAAATTCTTACTAGGAATAATTACATAACGGAGATTAGGGAAATCGCTCAACATTTCCCCACGACGGAGGTACCAATACCCTTCCCTCCGTCCGATTCATGCTCCGATAGTCTTCCTGTGTCCTCACTTTGGTCATCGCATGCACAAAGCTCTATTGCGGATCCTTGGTTGCCTGGCGGTTTGTCCCCCGGCAGTTCTGCCCTTTGTCCGGAATTTTCCATCTCAGCGAGTTGCGATCTCCCTTCAAGTTCTGCACGAGTGTCGGATGTTTGGTGCCTTTTTGCTTTAATACGTATGACAGCTCCAATGATACAGAAACTGATAATACCAGCTAGGACGCCACCAATGATAGCCCCTAGCAGCCGCTTCGGTGGTGGATTGTCGCTTTTTGTAGAGCTACCGCTTTGTTGAGGATTGTCTGTATCCCCGGTATTCGATTTATTTACTAACTCATATGGTTGTGACAAGACAGACTCAACCCCGGGTAAGAAGCCTCCGCTTGGTTTTGTAAGTGTTGCTCCGCCTTTAGCACTGCCATTGAATGGAGCATCAGTTATATCTTCTTATTAGCCACAGTATATATACGTACTTCCCTCCAATAACTTTTGTCACAACACTAGGGACCTCGTACGGTTCATCTGAAAAGTCACTTATCAATTTTAGCGTGCTCAGATCGAGAATTTGGAGAAATTCAGAACAGGCTTTAACGGTGCTGTTCCCCCACCCGGTATTCCGGCCGGTGTCCCCCCACCCTCCTATCACCAACATCTTGCGGCTTCCATATTTGATACAGGAATGGGCCTCCCGGGGGGGTGCCTGAATCCAATTGAACGACGGGATTGAAAGTATCCAATGGCTATCCTCTTCCTGACCTGGATAGCTGCCATTTGTGGCATAGTACCCCCCGTAAACGTGAATCTTAGATAGGTTCCGTTAGCATTGGCTCGCGGTGGTGATTCAGATGGTTTACGTACTTGGTGGCTAGAGCCGTCCTGTGCAGACGCGGTGGTAACACAAAAAGAAAGTCTCGGAGGTGGAGCAGTTCCGCCGGTGGATTGCCGATGCCATGTCTGTGACGCAATGTCGTGGATATAAACCTCATTCATGGGGACCTATGTGACGAATGCCAGGACAAAGGTTAGATTATCAGTACGTCATAGAGTGAGCCCGAATTGTTTGAACTTACTGCAACATCTGGCTCGTCATCTGCGACTCCGATCATCACTACAATTCCCTTTCTTCCAATCGGGATGAAAGTTCCAGATTCCCATGATTTGTTTGGGCTATTCAATATATCCCATGTGTCCCTGACGATATCATACTTCACCAGCCGTGTGCTATTTGTCCCGGCGAGGCCTATGTGGTAGGTGATGTTCTGCTCTGGAATCGTTATCTGTGGAACTCTTAAGAGAAGTTGATCCCTTGGAATTTCCAGTGGCCACGGAAGGTCTGCGTCAAGAGTGCTTGTTTCTGGGTCGAACGTTGCGAATGTGTCGTTCCATAACGTTGACCCTGTCAGATTTGCGGCCGTAAAGAGGCTGCGACAATGTACTTCGGTATTAGTACGTACGATTATTAGAACTAGGGATGCACACGTACATTCTGCTGCTCGTTCCAGTTATGACATTTCCAGTAGTCATATTCCCGACTACCCACCACCGAGAACTGTAATCGTCGATTGAAATAGAATTTTCCAAGTCAATTTGTCCGATGATCATTTGGGCGGTCATGCTCTCCAGCCAGATCTCGCTCTTGAACAGGTACAATTTGTCATCTAAAATGCTGCCTGGAACTAAATTAGCGAATAAAACATTTCGGGTACGGAACTTGCAGACTGTGGACTTGATTAAACTCCTCACAATCATCCACTCGGTACATCGGCAAAACGGTTTTGTATGCCAGCGCATAATGGATGGCGAGCGCAAGACCTAGATGTAGCTTCATTGCTTAAAGAAGTCGACTGACAGCGAATCCTATACTTAAGGGACATCCTATACTTAAGGGACACCCGAAGCTGAAATATCAGCCCCTGGCAGCGATCTCGCCAATACAGGTCGCCTCACAAATGCTGATAATTCGCATGTTGCAGGATCGAAGGTGTTAGTGAAATTAGTCTTTGTGTAACATCACACTACAACGTACCTGCATTGAAGCAAGTATTCACTTAGCTTATCTTGGCCAAACCAACTAAAACAACTGTACCTGACATTGACACGTGTATTGAGAGGTACATACACAAAAACGAAAGAAAATGATATGCTTACCTTCTCGTTCGGTTTGTGCATATTCTACAAGCCCCTGCACCGCATGCGGCTATCATATTATAACATCTTCAAAACGTTTCTGTTTGCGGATCAGATCAGAGATTTTACCCTCAGCACTCATGCAAAAACTTTAGATATAGAATAACCCTTTGCAGTGCTGAGTAAAGACTTTCTGCTGCCAGCTGCAGGGGATCCTCGTAACACATCAGGCGGTTACGTTTCTTGTGTGGTTGATCATGTAGTGGTTAAAACCCCTGATATCTTCCCAAAATTTGCAACGCCTCCTGCAGCTTCCACAAGAGCCAACGTAGGGGGTCATGTGTTCTATATCAAAACCTAACCCAGCTGATCGTCTTTTATTTTGCGGTAATTTCGTTAGATAGAACTACATCATTCTCGCTAGATTTAGGTCTGTTTTTAATATCCTCTTCTGGTGCAATTACTATAACTACCGGCTTTCGAGGCGCTAAATTTAAACTCTTGATACAATCAATTTATACCCATCCACTAGATATCAGTCTGTAACAATAAATACCCACCTCCACAACATCTAGCAGTGACTAGCACTACCCGAGCTATGAATGTTCCCACATCTGTAGTACCCATGAAACCACTATATTAATCCAGCCTCTAACAGAATCGTGCCCAGAGTTGACCAGCCGGTAGAGCGTCAATATGCAGCTGGATATGAGAAAATCTGTGGTGAATGATTGATTCGTCACAGTGGGGGATGTGAATAATGGTTCGCATTCTCCTCCACTTCCGCTGCATTGCTGGAGGTACTCTCGCTAACGCTGCTTGGCCAGCCCATTATCGATGTTATGATGTAGTGAAAGGTGTGACAGAAGAGCTGAAGTCTATTCACGGCAGTTGGCGGAGCCACAAAGCCAACATCTTAGTCTAAACCCGGCTAGTGAAAATCACCCAGCATATTTCACTATCCAAATTTTTGAACGAGGTCGATGTATGTCCTACCCCCCACCGCTATAAAAAGTTCATGTTACAAAGTCGGGCCCTTGCATTCTCCGACAGTATAAATGCACATTCTATCAGCTCAGAAAGACAACAGCTTGACTTTGCCACCCTGTCAAGCACCACCGGACTCCATGCATCGCGCTTCGTACAGTGCTGTCTCACCTCCAATCTGACATCAACGCCCGATAATTTGAAGAAACAAGAAAAGAATGGACCGGCTAGGAGTTCGAACCTAGGACCTATCCCACTGCGCCACCAGCCCTTTATGAGTTTGGATTGGCATGTTCCAACATAATTACCACTAGTGCTTGTATTTCTCGACAGTTAGCGGGTTTCGGGGATGCATCACCGGATGGCACTCGGTTAAAACTTTTGATCTGCAATATTAGGTAGTGCTTTGTTCTATTGTGTGATCCGCTTTAAACGAAGATTGTCATGTACTCATAATAATTCTGAAACTAATGATCGAATCAGAGGTTCGGTGCAACCTATTGTAAATCGCTGACAGCTATTAAAGTTTTATGATGCCGGCAGATTTTGTAGCTGTCCTTCTATGAGGTCTTGCGTTTCTAGTATCACATTTGCACCTGTCGTAATCAAACCTTGTACCCATTGCGTGAGCTAAGCCGATTTAGAACAACGAGGCTAGTTTAAGTCTACCCTGATCTTATCGATCTATCTTATCTATCTTCTCCACCTGCCTTCTATAGACCGAGAGAGCATCCTGCCGACGTACACTGAGGTTAAGAAATATACGTAACTAGTGTTTGGATTATTTCGGGTGACATCTACAAATTATTAACCACCGCATAGTATGACTACATGGTTGACAGTCGATTGTGTTGTATAACCTCACATCGCCGATGCGAGGCGAATGACTCAATTGTGGCCTTGAACTATCTGCTACAAGGTCGATCATGATGTCGCCTGCCCAACAGGGTCAACCCTACATGGATGCCCAGACCACATCTTATCCGTACTTCATTGCATGGTAGCACAGGGACAACTGAATAGTCGAACCTGATCAACATTATCATTCTCCGTGTTGCTAGTCTACCTACCTATCATAAGGATTTCATGCACACAATTACCTATCGTACAAAATGATGCGTTGATTATCCGGTATCCAGTGGCGAGAGTGGCGAGTGGCATTTGTGGCGAAGGGTGGCACCAGCATATCCGAAGATACCTAAAGATTCTCAGTATGTATACCAAGTCTTTCTCCTTTTCTCTTCTCTCTGTACAACAGTCTATGCACACTGATATAGTTCTCCCCTCAATATTCGCAACAAATGGCAAAGTCATACACCTGGGTGCCAATTTATGAAGCAACTGAGTACTCGTCGGATTTTTAAGTCTCTGGACACCTCATTATAAACACCTTTGGCGACATATGAATATTATGTTGACTCTACGTTCAAGGTGGATATCTATTTAATACAGCCTAATCTTATCGATGCCATTTAATCGCTACCGGTGGTGTCCGGAGTCTTGAAAATCCGACCAGTATTATTTCCTTATTTCTCCACTGACCCTGACTGCAAAGTATAGTATTATGTGCCAACGTAGTATTATGAAATAGGGCATATTAATTCGTGAATGACTTAGCTCGCGGGCTTTACGTTGCATCCTTTCAGCAGGGGTCACTAGTCAAGGTACATACTGTACCTACCTTACCTACTATCTCTAGTCGACTACGCGGGATCCTGTCAGACTCACAGCTACCAATTATTTAGTTGGGGCGTCATTTGAATGCCGGGATATAACGATAAGTCCCCCCCACACCAAAGCGAAGCACTATTGAGATGCCTGGTCAGGTGTGTAAATTCAGTGTTCCTACGCGCACGGCCGGCCGCCAGGCTTTTTAGCGGCCGCAAAATCTGGGGCCTATCTTGGCGCAGGCTAGGCCCGCCTCCATTTGAAAAGCCTACGCCGCAAAAAGCCTGGCAGCCGGCTAGGCCGGGCCGCTTAGGAACACTGTAAATACAATGAAGCACATGCGTTATTTTTCGCTAGCCACTGAAAACAGAAATATAAACACTGTAGTTCGACATCCCTCTGTGCAACTCCTCTAGTTCCTAACAATCCTCGCCATGACGCTTTCAAATTTCAAGCGCTCCACTCCCACCACCTGGACAGTTTCCATGCTCAATCGTGCTACTCGTCTTCTGTAATTCGCCGTCTTTTGGTACTCGGTGTAGGGTTGTCGATTAGTGGCTCCTTTCCTTTACGAGAAAGATCATTCCCGGCCGGACGGAAATAGTAGCATTCCGACAGATTCGCTTCAAGAGTTTGATGCCGCTATCGCAAATGGTATGTTTTGAGACTTGTCTTTTATGGTTAAATTTACTCCGCTCTCGACTAACAGCTTGACAAAGGAATCAGGTGATATTTCGGTAGCGAGTTGAAGTGCCGCTTTGACTTCGTTATCTGGATGTCAACTCCCACTCGTCCTTCAAGTATTACATTTATTCTCTCTAATAATATGTTCTCATAATAATGTTTGACAGGCTCTTTCTCCCGCACAAAATGAACCAAGGAATGGACAGCTGTGCAACCTTGAGGAGTCCGCGCATTGGGGTTTATTCCCCGGTGATCCAGTAAAATCTTCAGCGATGGAGTCTCCCAGAACGGCAAAATAGTTGCAAAGTAATAAAATGCTGTCAATCCTTTACCGTCCAGTATATTTACATCACATCCATTCTGCACCAGCAGACGCACCATCTCGTGGCGGTATTTTTGCGCGAATAAATGGAGGGCTGTTTGGCCTTCACTGTTCTGAGCGTTAACGTCGGCTCCTTTCTCAGCAGTAGATGAACATGTTCCGCAGTCACGCAACAATGAAGGGGCGTGTCGCCACTATGATTTCGAACGTTGACATTTATATCACAATGATTAACCCGGAAGTAGGCCCCATGTGCAAACTCCGCACCCATAGCAAAATGAAGGATTGTGTTTCGTTGACGATCTATCGCCATTGCCTCTGACCCGGCATCAATAAGCATTTTCATTATCTCTTTGGTAGAAATTTCTGCAGTTTTCGCTAGATAATGTAATGGTGTCATTCATCATCATCTCGCGCGTCTATTTTAGCGCCTTGGTGTAACAAATACTCGACCATATGAGCCTTGTTTCTGGCTGCGGCCTGATGGAGAGGTGTAGAGTTGTTGTAACTTCGTGCATTCACATTGGCCCCCCTCTGAATTGCGAACCAAATGTCACTATCCAAAGCTGCACAAAACTAACGCGTTCCACCCTTGTCGGTTTCGTTGTCCACGGGCGCTTCACTGTTTAGTAGAAATTTCAACCCAGCCCTTCTGTGTTCGCTCGGAAGTTGGTATTGATCAAACAAAACACTATTTCTATAACCATCAACGGAGCTAACATCCACACCTCGATGAAGCAAAACATTCACTGTCGCAGTCGAAAAAGTTTGCACCGCGGCATTGTTGATAGAGCCTAAGGTTCGTGACTGCTCTTTTAGACTTCACACTACTCTTCCATTCCCTACACATCTTGGACTTTTAGACCTGTACCTAGTTACCACACCATAGCCAATACACACGGTTCTCCCCTTCATTGTCGCAACAGGCATGAAGGACCACCCCGCCGTATTTCTCTTGAATATTTGGGTTCGCCCCTTTATCCAACAATCTGGATACCACCTGGTCATGTTCTTTGTCAGCAGCCAAGAAAAGTGCTGTTTGGTGGTCATTATTTGGAATATTAGGGTCAACTCCGTCCTCAAGCAACCGGGAAGTAGCTTTCGTATGTCTACTTTTAGCTGCCATATGCAACGTATTTTCTCCCCATTTGTTACGACATAAAGGATTCCCCCACATCCTCTCCCTCAGCAGCTCTGCAAGATATACTGATCCGGCAGCCGCAGCAGCATGGAAAGGCTGCGATTCTGAATTATCTAGTGGGGTTAGATCATTCACCACATCAAACAGCAATTTTGTCAGTTTTTCCCTTCCGTGTATAATCCCTAAATGGAGTGGAGTTTGTCCGGCATTGTTCGTTGCAAGCGAATCAAGTCCTCGGTCTAGTAGCAATTTTACAATCCGTTCAGATACGCTATGTGCTACTACATGGAGTGCAGAGTTGCCATCTGTGTTCTTGCCGCCTAGATTTACGTCATTGGTTAGAATGAATCTTTCAATCACTGAATACCATCCACTCTTTGCGGCCGAAAATAAGGTGGTCAGATTATCTAGCTGATCCCCACTACTCGTACTCTGCTGGAATCAGTCTTTGATGTACTAACTGGGAATAAGGGGACATACAGATACGGCTAATTGGTTTATTCCCGTCTCTAGGGAGTCACTACTTGGTATGGAAAGATACTCAGAAGGCATCAAATCCTCGGCTAATACGACTGAGTGCGGAACATTGTCGGACTCGTCTTTGCTTATGTCGCCTTCACCGCTGTCGCCTACACCGATATCGGCTTCGTCGCTACTATCTGCAGACTGATAGGGAATCTGCATAGTATCGGTTGCAAGTTGGTAGACAATGTCAACTTACTCATTGTTGTCGTTTACAGACTGATCGCAAATCTGAATAGCATCACTGATATCGGTTGAATGATGACTGAAAGGATCAATTTGCTCTCCTCCAGACTGCAGAACCTATCATGAGGGAGTACATAATCTGCAGAATACACTCAATTCTGCCTAAGCTCGAACTTGCTCTATGTCAGCATTGGAATTGATATGGCGCAAATGAGGATACGAACTTGCCGATAGACGATACCACCAGGTTTAAAGCTCCAGCGTGACTAATCAACTTTGACCTAATCTTGACAATATTCCCTTGTTCTGTCATATAACGAATTTTTGTCCAGTGTAGCAGTTGTTTTCCGAAGCACACGCCTGTACCGGTCGACAAGCTTTGCCAGTTGTAACAGAGTTAGATACAAGCTCTCGGCAAGCAACTTTAGCGATTTTAACCGGTTCTCGCTGGGACGAACGATTTTTGCCTTGGGACGCTGTAGGTCAGTGTGAATACGGTCTAGGGCGAACTTCAGAGCAGCTAGTTCGTTGCATAGCTCTAAAGATTCTGCAGGAGCTTCCTTAATGACCTTGTAGCACGAATCATAGAGCTGTAAAGCGAGTTTGGTTACTGTGATGAAGTCGCTGATTGAAAATCTGAAGGTTGCCATTGAGAGTATTGCGACGCTGTTGTGTTTCGAGAGCGTTGGGAAGTAGATGCATGACTTGACTTAAAGGCTTTAGGGCGAACGAAAGCCGTGAGGCTGAGTGTGCATGTGAAGTGTGCAATCACTATGCCTCTCGGTAAACACTGCACCCCCACACTCATGCACCCTCAATCTAGCTCCTACCCTAGTAATTTGTATCCATTCAGTCATACGTGGGTGCCACTTTTTATGACGTTGCACCCAACTTTTTTCTTGCATACAACGAGAAATGTCACGACCTTCATCTTTCACCGTACAGTAAATATTTATCGGGGAAAATCTCATAGAAGTAACTCTGATAACCTCCTATCACGCCTTGTTCTCAGGGTTCCCAACCATTCGTTCAGACTGGCGTCTTTCGAGGCTCGGCACCGCCATGCTCCATTTAGACCGGATGAACACTATGTTTGCCCTGGGGCGTCTGGGGCTGAGGCTCGAATCCCTAGCGCAATTTCTGGGCGATTGTAGGTCCCCAGCGAAGGTTACCGTTACCGGATGTGTATAATTACGGCCAGAAACCAGGCCAGCAATCAGGCCGAGCTTACGGTGTGTTTCCACGCCCAAAACACTAGGTAGGATCAAAGATTTGATGTATATTCGGCAGCTTCTCACCCAGTCAGCATAACTCCCACATCGTTGATCCGCATTTTCTACCCTGGTGATCCACTTCATTGAGTTGAGTGGGTGTAAGTGGCTTGTTTTTTCCTACCACCCCAACACATTTCAGCTTGAAGCATCGCATTCAAAGACTGTAAAGCCCTGCAAGGTTGTAGTCCGGATGTTGGAAGCCGTAGGGTAAAAGCGGGCGGGAATTCTCACCTTATAGAATACTAATCCAAGGTCGGGCATGGCTCTGTCTGGACGAGAAGGACGGTTGGCACAGCCGCCACCTGCAGTCTCTATTCGCCATCAGGATGCAACGAATCTACGTTGCAATAAAAATTACAACTTAATTAGACGAAAAGCGACGCCAAGAAACATTGTGTATGCACAGCAGTTTAGCCGAAATTTAAAGTTGGTGTCAGTTTACCCCGCAATCATTGCATGAGCATCCGGCTCTTGCAGCAGGCTAAGTTAGGCGACAAATAGGGCTTTAGGACCGATACGCGGGCGCTGCAGCAAAGGACGAACTGCAGCTCCGCAGTCTAATTATCAGGTACCAATATACACCCATGCAGACAGCACGTATTCATGATACTTAAACGTCCATGATAACTGCACACCAGGAAATATTCAGTTGACTTATACATACTATTTGGCCCTTTTTATACAACTGATCGCCCTATTCCTTCTAACCATACAACGCCACAATGCCACCAAACATCGTAACATTTGCCACCCGAAATCACAACTATTATTCTTTCGCAGGTACCACACTAGCTAGTATATTTCTGCGTAAATACCGTATCCTAACCAACATTTAGCTTACGCCTTCATCGCTTGCTTGTCACTATCTACACCAACTTTCAGACCCATTACTCTACCACCGACTATCGTTTTCATACACCAGACATATAACCACCACCACCGCGACGAAACACCTCCTAGAGCGGGTAGTTGGGAACCCAGAAATTGCCGCTCATGTACGACATATCATCTTGGATGGTGATGAAAACCATCAGGAGCTATTGCAATCAGCAATTTGTGCGCTATCGCATCTGCAGGGTTTTGTGTATGAGCTTACAGAATCAATTGCAGGTTATGACTGAAGTAGTTATAGTTCATACGGTCATTCAGGGGATTTCGAAACTACAATCCCCACACTCATAACTCAACATCCAACAGTACGAATACATATCGAACAATCCATCTGTCCCACGTTCATTCCGCCCGAATGCTGGCAAAAACTCTATACTCTAGAGTTGGAACTAACCCAGCGGAGGGCTCTCGAGCCGATCAAAGTGGTCAGTGATATTCTCACAACTGCCAGGAACCTGCGCGTCTTCCGCATCGGTATTTGGCGAAGTTTTGGACACGTTAGGCGCCCTGACGTCGGGTCATTTCGACTACCGCCGATTCATCCCAATGCGTGTCTGGCGGTGATTGAAGACCTCCGGTTGCATTACGCACACACGTTAGCGAAATGGTCGACGCGGATAAATTTGTCGTCCACACGGCGTCTTTCACTGTTTTGCGCATCGCTGATCAAGCTGTATAATGACAACGAGTTGGTAGCCCGACAGCTGGTCAACTTGGATACCTTGGGAGTTCAGGAGATCGGGAAGGGGCGGAACGTGGACGATAATGAAATAGTTTCCCTTCTGTAGAGTTTCTTGAGATATGCCAGCCACTTAAAATTCTGGATCTACAACCACTGCCAGCCGGAAATTTTCTTCTTGACACAATCGGAATTTACCATAGGGCATCACTAGAGTCACAACGATTACATAATCACGAAGCTCACCATTGTCAAAACGCGATGTTCTCAACCTCGAAGACCTTCATGTTCTGTACATGTCTTGTCCAAAACTTGGTACTCTGGGTGTTGACGTTGATCGTGACGAGGAATGGCCATTGGAGATATTCGATTCATTGGCAAAATTTTCGACCATCCGCGAGCTAACGCTCTCTTTTGAACTCGGAATATATTTGGATAATTGGGTGAAACCCTATTGCACACTGAACAGCGTGAGGTGGGTTTTGAATGTCTGAAGAGCAAGAACCCGATGCTGCGGCGACTCAAAATGGAAGCTGGCGCCGGAATGCGTAAGACAAATTTGATTGGCGGCCCGAGATATGCGGTTAAAGAGAAAAGTCTGAGTAATACAATCACTGTTACTGCAAACGAGGACGGTGGTGGTGGAGTAGCCGTCGTTTTGTGGGCAGTGGAAAGAATGAGGCGCCGTGTAGAGTCGACTAACTATTGTGGTCCGCTGCCGACGTGTTGGATAGCAAGACTGGAGGAAACGATGAGATTTGTGGAGGAGGTGCCTGGTGGAACTAGGAGCAGCGCGTATGACCAGGATGGTTTCAGGATTAAGTAGGTTTTATGATGTTGCATGACTGTATTTGCAAGGTAAATAGACAATATCCTAGCGGCATTATAATGCAGGCTCTACGGTACCCTAATTCACGTTTGTTTCTGAAATGCTTCAATATTTTACTATCAGATATGGGAAACTATTTAGAGCTGTTCTGAGCCTTCTTTGCTCTCTCCCTTCCATTTCATATGCTTGTGACGCACATACCTGCAGGAATCTGAATGGTCCGGTGCAGCTGGCCACTTTCGGGGCTAGGAATCGACGTCTGGAGTGGGGCATGAATTCAGGGGACCTGATCCGTTCCGAGGCACAATTTCAATACGTAGGGCCCTGTATAGATGGGTGTAGGGCGCTGTCTGAACGGCAATGGGCCTGAAGTGAAAAAAAATGGGTGGCTTGACATAATAGTAGTGTGAAACTGCAGGCGGCCTGAACTTGGCTAGAGAATATAGGGATAAATGAAGCGAATAAATACGAGCGATACTGTACTTTACACTATAAAATGTAGCACCTCGGTTTTCGGGGGGTGGTGCTCTGCCGCACTTGCAAAGAATTTGTATTCTATAGGCTATAGCTTCCCACTCACAACTGGATTGTACAGTGTAGGGCTCTTTAGTCTTTTCGTCCTTGGAGTCTTTGCCCTTGTCCCGGACAATCCTCTGCACAATGCTCGAAAATTGTCGTCCAGGCCAAGGCCAACTTTTACCTGAAGGGGACGGACTATTCAGATGTCTGCATACCTGAAAATGCTAAACTCCAGCCTACCAAGTGGTGACATTCGATCAAACACGGATTGAGTCTTTTAGTACTAGAGTTTTTTTCGAAGCCTAACTATCACATGTAACTCTTAGGTCTCCGCCTATGAGATTGCCGCTCTACCAATTACATCGGTGCACTACCCCGTGGGAATAGTCTTACGCAAAACTCTCAGCAGGTCTTTGAGGTCTTATTTACGCCGTTATAGGACTACTAGAGCAATTAACCGGAAAATTGCTGCTAGACTAGATGTGGGTGACTGACAGGGTTAGGGCTAACTTGCTAGTAATTCACTGGCTCTGTTAAGTCCTATTCGCAGGTCCACCCCATCTGTGAATGGGGTGGAGCTTGGTGTGATCCCAGAATGGGGCGCTTAACCTGTGGTCCGCCTTCCGGGTGGTAAAATCTCCCCCATCCGCCCATCAGAGCAACCACGCTCCACAGCGTCGAATCTCCAGCCATTTAGAAGACTCCCACAACCCATATTGATGTACTTGCATGGAGTTATAGCCCATTAATAATGTCATAAGTATGACCTGGATAGGGGAAGAAATATCTTGAGAACGAGAAAGCACTCCCGTAGCACTTTCAATAAAAACAGACTACATCGAAAATCGAAGCGACCTTATGCGCTAAATTTTTTTCCACATGAGGCGTTAAGTTTGGGGGTAGAGACAGGTGGCAAGAGATAGGTGCATAACAGTAAGTGGTGATGGCGCTTGTGGTGATGGTGGTGATTCAACTTGCAGTGCAACTACCAGCAAAAAAACTTTGCGCACGATGATGATGGTGAGTTTTGTATGAGTGGTGATCGTGTTGGGTTGTGACAACCGAACATACCACACCCTGTACATACAAACAATCTGTGAATTGCGTTACCCCGGTGGATTATGAATAAGTCATGTATCCACGAATAGGGCTTAACAGTCCGGATCTAATCATCGCCAAGTAGAGGTATGCTGCCAGGAACCACGTGAATACCACCAGAATCCGTGTTCCAATCTTGGCTAGAACATGTGATTCACGTCACTAAGCTATCACTCAAGCTATACCATGCTCACTAGGGCGAGAACGCATCGTGCATTAAATACAACCTGTACCTGCTTCTTTACACCAACGACCCCGTCGGAACCACATGTCCCAACAACCACTCCCCCGACTCCCCCAAATTCCTCACTTGCTGCAGCTGCTGCAGATTTCTCTGGTGAAACACTACAACACTCTCCTCCGTTACTGTCGCCGCAATATTACTGCCCCCAGTGCACTTCGTCATCCTCACCGGATACGCGTGCCACTTAACCTCCACAATCTCCTCTGACAAGCTTCTGTAATACACCCTATCCATAGTGCTATTCGGCCATGATACCGCCGCAATTGGAGTATTCATGGGCGCCTCGATCATGACGCTCCCATCTTTCCACTCTTGCCCAGAGCGCGCATTATCACGTAGCCATCCGGCAGTGTCTTGGTAAAATAACTCGTTCGCAGTCACTGCGAGTGAGGATCCCGATAGGGCGACAGGCAACGTAGATCCCTGGTACCATCCTTTGACTGGATCGAAGCAGTGCTCCTGGATGGTGTCATACGGAGTCTGGTAGTAAACACGGATTTGGTGACTGTAACCGATGGCAGCAAGACGTGTATTAGGTGTATGCGGGGCCTTTGGTGAAGCACCAAGACCTCCAAGGTGCCAGTCTTTGGATGTACAGTCAAACCATTTACAGTGTCCTTGGAGGTTATCACTGCGATCGATCGAGTAAACGGCGATGCTTGCCCTCTACATCGTGCTATCAGTTTTTTGGGTGACGGAGAAGGTAGTCAAAGGCTGGAAAGGAAGAGTAGGTATTGGAGATACATTTTTTGAGTTGTAAACAGCTGCCGCTAATGGGCTTCCTAGTTTCGCGGGGAAGAGAATGTCTTTGTATGTGCCGCCCGACCACGTGGTTCCATTGCTTCTTGCCTCCCGAATGTAGCCGTGGACGTCTTGGAAATAAATTCGGATTTGATTGCCGATACTAACGGATGCAATGGCGGCGCCGGGCAGGATTTGGCCGTCGGTGCTCATTCTGTAACCGAGCGTGATGTGTTATTGAGGTGTGGTGAGTTTTGTTGTCAGGAAAATGGGTGTTTTCATATTGCAGAGTTAAGTCGACCTCTTTGGTGTCAACTTTGTTTTCGCATTCTATGATAATGCGTGAAGAACTAGGGATAAAGTTATTTGGCAAAATAAATATATGAACGACCCTACCATTGAGCACCACGTAGCCGCTTATAATTATCTGCTGTGTGCTGCATGACAACACATGCAGAAGCTGCAGTTCGTATTGGTGTAATTTTTAGGCGGTATGAGTCTGCCGAATCAAAGCACAATCACTTATAGAGGTGTGACGGATCTCCAGGTCCACGAGCAATCACGGCAATCACTATTATTCAGAAATTAATATTAAAGTATAAATTTATTAACCCCCGAATAAAATGGACAGACAAACATAGTCGGTTCGTCATCCCGCGATCCTTGCTGGACGTATCCCCTACAGGCTCGATTTTCTTCAGATAGGTTGCATTTCCCATTTAGGTAACGGCATCTGTCTATGAGTCAGAGAAAGTAGCAAAAGCGACCATGTTATTGGCCACTGCTGCTGATAGCCAATGCAAAATTTCCTAAATAGTAAATGAAACCTATCTGAAGAAAACGAGCTTGTAGGGGATATGATGTGGACCGAACAAGATTGGAGATGAGATCGACTAGATTAGAATTGCGAGTCTCATTTTCACATCTCTGCCAAGAGAGCCTTTGTTATCTAATTTATCCCGTTTAAGACATATCTAGTCATATGGCACATCGGGACCGAGAGTGGTGGTATGTTTTCACTAGGCAACGGTATTGTACGCTAAAAAATCAAAGGAACGCGACTTTATGGCAACTTATATTCCCAGGTTTCGATTCTCCATCATGCGGTGTGGTCGAATCAATTGCATCGTGCGCCTAGGTACACTAACGTTGCACGTTGCAACTGTAATCTACACACTATCTCGTATTCTTGCACCTATTTGACTACCAGCCTCCTCCACGTCATAGTGATTCCACCGGTGGTGGCATACATGGAGTAGTTTGAAGAATTTCAAAAAGTAATAGAAATATCCAATGCTTAAGCCAAATATGCATCTCAACGAAACTTTGGAATCAATAAACCCGAAATTAAACAGCATAAAAGAAAAACCCTAAACCTAACTAATTTAACAAACTGAAGCGGATCCCACCAGCAGTGTATTAGTAATGTTACTCTGGCGGGTTAACTTGACCACTGTTAGCATCCTGCTCACATGGAGAACGGCGTATGATCCTACCGTGAACTCCCCCTTGAACCGTCTTCCAAATCTTCTTCCCCTTCCTATTGTCAAAAAGCTTGGGATCCCTTGTGGTGGCCATTGCTAGTTCATATTGACCGGGTCTCTTGCTCGGCCTTGATACATCGCGACCCTTCTCATCAAGAGTGCTCATGGCACTGGGATATGATGGTGATGAGCATTCAGTACTTGGAGTCAGTGGCACCTCATTTTCGGTGATTGTGGTAAATCGCTGGCCAGAGGCTTCTGCGTTTTTCTCGGAATTAGAGGTTCCAATACACTGGTACACCGGCATCAGTGTCGGAATCGCATATTTCGCAACCTTAAGCGTCGACTCCTCACTGATCGGTATCTCAATAGCTCCTAATTTGCAGTCAGCCGGGTACTGGGCCGACACCGGAATGCGTACTGTCTTGGCATCTTCGTCGGCTTTAGATTTTTCCTCAATCGTAACCTTTTTTATGTAGGGGGCAGCAGAGAGCCTTCCCTCCCATCTCCTCCACCCGTTCAATTCCTCATCAAGATACCGATAAAGCTGCACCGCCGAAAATCCGACAGAACGAGTGATCAACGCAGCCCCCCCCCTTCTGTCGTTCCGCGCCCTTGAAAAACATGCCAATATTCGTTTCTCGCACAACGCAAGCCCCCACAACGCCAGAAATATCCCTGGTATGGAAACCAACACCCTGAGCGACATCGTCTGGATGTCCGAGCTTTCGAGTACAAAGTCTGCCACCTCATCCGGCACTACCCCATTCACTTCCGCTGCATTGACAAGACCCTCCCGATTCGGCGATAGCAGTGCGGTGTTCCGTACTATCTCCCGCGAGTACATGAAGCTCCCCATCACCAGGTATTCAAGGTCGTCGACGAGGTTCGCAGCGGAGTTCTCAAGCCGGTTCCATCTCTGAAACCCCTCCGAGAAGTTGGGAAGATTTGCCCACCCTAGGTTCCGGGACATGGTGACAATTGGTGGCGCAGAGGTGAATTCTCGGATGAACACTGTGTCGAGCCAGAACTGAGCTACTTTCAGCCCGGCTGCAACTAGCTCGGGATATGCATATGCGGTCTGGATTTTCAACGTGCCGTAGTGCCATGTCGTATTTTGGTAACACGCAATTGCTGGTCGCTTCGACATCACAGCATATTGCGTGACGGTGACGGGATCGTAGAAGTCTTCCGTCGCATACCAAGGGTGAATCGTTTTGTTGAACGAGACTCTGCTACGGCGCCCAGCAGTGAATGGGAGGATGCTATATCTTGCTGTACCCTGGCCTGTGATACTCATATCGGCATTAATACTCCCCGACACCTCGAAGTTTGCACGTGGCGGGGGGTATGTGACGTTGCTGGCGATAGGGACAATCCTCTCATTCTGTTTTTCCCCCCACAGCCAATATATGTCATGTGTAGCATTCGACGATTCCTGAGTCCAGCTGTATTCAGTCTGACAATGCCCGCTAACTTCCTGTCTCAATCCCGGCGCTCGCTGTAATCCGAAATCATACCCAGTGAGGTTGTATGCGTAGTCAAAAGAAAGCTCGGGTCTTCCATCTACTACCTTCGTTGCATTCTTGCCAAACGTCACCCTCTCTCCCAGGATCCCCTCGGAAAAACCGACCGCTCGGAAAGCCGCCGTACGCGCCAGCCGGTTCCATGCCTCAGTCTTTTGCGGTGTCGAAAGGTTTTGATTCAAAACGGCGGGGTAAAAGATAGCGTTGGGATTCACACGCGCTACGGTCCCCATCATCAGTTCGGTCGGGATAACGATACCGGCGGCGGTGGAGGAGCCAAAAATCGTTGCGTGCACCATCCAAAGCAGGAAGGTAAGCCAGAGAGTTTTCCAGTCCCTGAAGAGCCATTTTGGGATTAATGAAGGCGATTGGACGTCCTGAACGGCTTCGATTTCGAAGAGAAGTCGAAATTAATAGATGGCCAGTACCACCAGTGCGGAGATGGGATCGCCGGTATTGAGGAACGCGACGAGGATGGCATGGCGGTTTCCGTTATTGCGGAGGGGGAAATAGGTCGCAACCCAGGCCACAATAACGTTGCCCGCAGCGACGAAAAGGAGGGTGATGAGAATGGTGTAGCCGGAATTCCAGAGTGTGCCGTGGTCCCTCGTCACGGCCAATGCGGGAATCGTCTTGCCATCCTCGGTTGGCATTCTAAACCATTTCGAAAGGCCAAGGATGTATTTGGACGATGATGGGTTGCTGTAGAGATCCATTCGAGAAGAGCGGAGGTATTCACGTCTGTCAGAATCTGCTACTTCGGGGACCGATGCTCGGCGTACTTGATAGATGAGAATGTAAGTAGTAGAAGACGAGACGCGAGGAAATAGGAAAACTGTAGAATTTTGTTCTTTTCGAATAGTAGAAGGTGACCTCCCCGATGCTCAGACTAGCCGTATTCAAGTTAGTGACTCTGCCATATTCTTCACTGTGGGAATGGGAGGGGTGGCTTAAAGCACGCCTTAGGCAGAATATGCCTAGCAAACCAATCATATACACTCAAAGTATTGGTTGCATCCGAATAACGCCGATGGACATCAGAGTCCTGTACTGGTACAGTACTCGATCCCACTCACCGCAATCGCACCATATAATACTGGCATAGGTTCGGCTGCCTGATACAAAAGTGTGATCATTTGTTTTTCCTGGGGGTGTCAGGCGTTGGTATTATGTGAATCATCACCTCATTGGCTTTAAGGAAAGAAGCGGTGGAGAGGCGACGCCATTGGGACCATTAGTGAAAAGAAGTCACGCGATAAGCGGGAAAATCACAGCACATAACTTCGGCTGACGGCTCAAAGGATTGTGAAAGTTGTTGAGACGACATCAACATCATCTGTGAAATTCATCCGCCGCATACCTCAAATCAGTGCCAGTAGATCTTGCCAGTTTAACTTTCAGCTTCTGTTTCGTAGTAAAGTCCTTCATTCAATGTGGAGCTCGCAAAGTGGCAGCTAGCACACTAACTACGCTGAGGAATCTGCATGCCTGCCTAGGCTTAGTAGATGGATCTAACGGAGGTCTACGGTAAATGTTACTAGGTGACAAATTCGCCTATATACATTCCCATTAGTGGACTTGCTCATTATCACAATTGATTTGAAACTAAACTGGATTGTTGTCCGGTCTTCAAGCGATGTTCTGTATGACGAAAACAAATTGGTCGGAGATATTTCAACCCTAACCTCTAGTTTTACTGTAACGACGCTATGTACTACCGCATCTCACAACACCGCGTTTTGTTTGGATCGGCTGGCAGGCGAGAATCACAAAATTCACCCCAACATTGCATTGTGCTTTTAGAACCTTGCATAGTCTGCAGCCCACTCCCCGCACAACTCATTGCCTTTTATGGGTTTGACCGTGATAAACGTAATCTCTAGCTTTCGTCTGCGTTCGTAGTATCCGCTGTAACCTAGTATTGCTGAGGCCCTGTATTCCAATTACCAAGTAAAATGTCTGACTTATGTAGCTGGGTAGGGATATCAGAAATCTGCGCCATATAACTTTCGGATATTGCGCATGTTAGCGACCCACTTGTATGCCTTCTTCTCAGGCCACTTAGTTCAAAAGAACTGCAATGGACGCCGCTATAGCTGATTTTTATCCAAAGTGGTGGAGCAAAGAATCATGTCTCAAGACGTAAGCTGAATGGCAGTGACAGGATGGTACTTGGATTCTCATTTATCTACTGCAAACTTCCGACGAAGATAGTATTTGTATCTTCGCTTATCAGACTATTGGACCGGGCTGCTTATCCGTCGCTCGAAATGCGGGATAAGCCTATATAGAGCTACTATAGAGCTACTGCTTTCAGTTACTCAGTTACATGCGGCAACTGAGATGATGGCGGGGCGTCGTTACGGATTCACATAGTACCAATAATTCAATCATCAGAGTCAATGATTCGATATCTAGTATCGATCTACTACACTCGTTGACTGAGAAGTTATTTCAGCACCCCGCACAAATTACTTACAAGCAATTGCATACAGCAGCCGCTAAGAGTGCATAGGTCGTCATCTAGAATGCTTCAGAACCCCCGCCCATAGGTAACACGGTTCCATATGTTACCGTGGTAGACTTGAGGCTTCAAGTATAGTATAATCTTTCATGTATCTAAGTTTATGTATATGTTCCGTATCACGGGATGACTATTTCGGTTCGCGAACTGCTTCTGCCGTTCCCAAAATTTACCGTCCATCTCACAAACTGGTGAGCGTTTGCGAACCGTCTCCCATCCTCGACTGCACTGGTCTGTTCTACATACAAAACGATTTATCTGGTTCGCTTTCCTAGCAAATGTCCCCTAACATCGTGTGAACGTTATTTGCTACGAGCTAGGGTGAGATGATACTTAATATATGATCACGGTCCCATTATTACTCTGCTCGACCCAGTTCCATAAGTCTCAGCAGTGTCCCGGGATCCTGTCAACAGTCCAAGGACCTATTGATCACAAAGATAATAGTGGGAATTGATTGCGGGGGGTTGTTGACAATCACTTCAGCCAAAACCATCCCAGGGCATCAGAAGGGCTGTCGAATTGCAACCCGTCCCCAGATTGCTGTCTTGGCTGCTCCAGGTTGCAAGCTGACACAGATTGTGTGCCATACAGAACATATATAACCCAATTTCTACCTCATTACACAGCGCAACGAACCTGGTTTCCTCTCACACACACTCGCTGGATATAGATACCCACCTCTGGAAATGAAGGGTTATATCCATTTAATTGCGGCGACCATCTTCGCGACTTTGCCATTGGTCCACACCCAAAACGGCCCTGGCGGACTTCTAGCTGTACTCCGTAGCAACGGCCTCACTAACTATGCTACATTCCTGGAGACACGCTCACCGTTGACTCTCGCCAAACTGAATGGGCGTACTGACATCATCTGCTTTGCGGTGCCGAACTCAGTGTCCGCAGATCCTCCGCCCGCACCTCGAAACACTACCACACTAGCGGGACGAGACGCTGCTGGCGAAGGCAATGCTGCGGGCGAAATGGTTGATGATACACCACCACCGCCGCCGAAGATAAAGAAGCGTCAGCAGCTTCCCGACAGTAACTTCCGAAAACACCGAACATTTCTAAAGGATCCGGCGTTTGTCAATCTTGGAGGCGATTACCTAAATCTCGTTACAAACTATGCGTCGCCACAGACCCCCGGCGATAATTCCTCCGATACGGAAATCATGACAGGGCTGGGGAATGTCGTCAATGCCACCGGAGATCCTATTAAGTTCAACGAGGGGGTGATCTACGTTGTTGATGCGTTTGTATCTCCATCCTTCTATACGTATCTAATAACATAACGATCGTAGGTGGTTCACTCTCCCCGCATTGCTCACCGACACGTTGGTAGCGGGTGGAGCAGCTAGTTTCCTCTCTGCCATTATCAGGGAAAATTTGTAAACGAGGCTCGATTACACTCCACGGATTACAGTGTTCGCACCGCTGAGCGAATTGGGCTCGAACGACACCATTGAGGGACAGGTGGTTTTTGATTTTGTTGGATATTTGCCAGACTTTGTGCCTGGGCAGACATATGGTAGTATTACGATTACAAAGGTGAGTGGGCAATATTTTGCGAATGGGAATAGGATTGTGAAGAGTGATGTGCCGATTAAGAATGGGGTTGCACATTTTGTCGAGAATGTAAGTTTCAACTTCCGTTTTTGAACGATAACACGCTCACGTCTATGAAGCCCCCACCCACGACCACCAATGGCACGTCGAACGTTACTGGAACTCCTCCACCGGTTCCTACCGGCGCCTCTACCAGCTTGAACGCGCCGCTGAGCATGATATTTGGAGCTCTGGCGCTCGGTCTGGGCCTCTGGTGGGCAATTTGAGGAAGCGATTTGATTTTGATTTTGTGGTTTGCAAGACATAGTTAAAGTCATTAATGCATGATATTTGTCTTTATATTCCGATTGGAGCGGCTGCCGGAAATCGGGTGTAATGCACATTATCATTTGCTCAAACCAGATCTGGTGAGCTGCGCATTATCGCTAATTCCAACTGCGCATTATTATTAGCTCCAACTACATCTAGGACCAACAGCTATGTTGGCAGGTATAGCCGAGCAAAGCTTGGCAGGACCTGCGAAACTGCAGGTTTTATTGGCTAAGATTACCAGCCGCATCTTGCATAATATTTGCTTTTATTGTGATACACATTTCAGCAATGGTGCATGATAGCTATCATTGTTACGAATGTAAAGCGGACGAAGTCTATTCTACTATCTTAGGAGAAGCTCTGTCTTTATATACATGAGAGCCTGGAACACCATGGAAGTCCATGGAAGCTCACGATTGCAAATACCAGGTGGTGGCGGTGGCGAGTGAAGACTCGTGGATGAGTCTACAACTA
>Ga0307512_10002241_pt1 | contig 25138 bp, 23 predicted proteins | sample 14_EM_MG_FD_200267 | JGI IMG/M metagenome (GOLD analysis project Ga0307512, IMG submission 200267) | Populus trichocarpa ectomycorrhiza microbial communities from riparian zone in the Pacific Northwest, United States - 14_EM | ecosystem: Host-associated > Plants > Roots > Unclassified | place... | reverse complement strand
TAATCAAAGCAAATTGGAGAGCAGCGGCATGACTCCCGCGGGACAACAAGAAACTTTAAGAAATTTCTTGGAGTGCACTACAAACAGGACTGAAGTCCAAGATCGAGCTGTTAACCCCAATGAATAGAAAATTTGACAATGTCAAGGAGCTTTTCGATTGAGCCACAAATTCAGAGTTCAATCCGGACGGCAAGAAGACACTGCACCAGCAGTCACAACAACACCATAAACAACTGTCAACAACGCGGCAAGAAACACAACTTCCGACTGATCATATCTTGGCCGGCCGAAGTACCCAAGCCTTACAGTGCAAAGTCCGACAAGGATAATACATGATCTCCCTTTCCTTGGGTCTTCCCTGAGCTCTGTAAATATTGGAATTCAGAAGGAGTATGTATACGCTGCCAGGCATCCCAATAGTCCGTCCCGTCCGTCCAAAACCTTGCCCGAGACCGGACTAAAGTTTTCCGGGCTCAAGATTTCAGGACTGGACGGACCAGGGCGCTCCATAACAAGACTACAGGACTGTGGGACCGTACAGTCCATTGATTGGCCCCCACTCTGAAATTGATACCCGATTTAATGAAGCTTAGAATCCCCGATTCGGTACAAGTTCACCTCGGCTGAAGATTTGTTCCGAGATACGGTGTCCCGGAACTCTCATTCCCGAGCAGGATGTAGTATGTTCTAGTCAATTCACGGAGTATGTCACTCCGTGGAGTGACCGGTCAACCCGTGTAATAACTGGGCTCCATGTACTGACCGGTCAGCTTGCAGAGCGTACACACTCCATCAGCTGACCAGTCACTTCATTGAGCGATACAGCCAATTGTAGGGAAAGTTGGGAAAAAAAAGGTTGTCTTTTCTCTGTTCAGCTGCACTGACAAAAATGACAAAAAGTCAGTCCAATTAAGTCTGTAAGTATTGGTCCAATCACAAAGTGATGTATACATGAAATATGCATAATTCATCGCTCTTTCACCTCCCTGTCTTCGATTTATGATATCTTTAAAATTGATTGAGCCGCTTAAAAACTAACAGCCAAAATCGCTGAAAATCGGTGTTTTTTCACAACCATTCTATCAATATTAACGATATGGTAAATTGGAGACCAGGATGTGAAACAGCGATAAATTATGCATATTTCATGTATACATCACTTTGCAATCAGAGTAATTGTTACTTTTGTTTGAGCACAATTAGCACCAGACAGTTCATGGAGCACCGACCCGACTGGTTCATTCATGGAAGGTGGGGCTCTGTGAACTAACCGGTTACTCCACGGACTGACATTCTCTGCGAACTGACTAGAACATAGTATATCTGACCCTGGTTGAGACTACAGTCATCTGTACCGGGCCCTGGTCCTGGAGATTTCTGCCCGGGACGGACTAGTCCTTCCGTACTCATGCCCTAGACGGGACGACGATGTCGGGCCCCGAAAGACTGTAGTCCGGACGGACGGTTGGGAACCCTATACGCTGTGGGACAACGAAATATCAATGATGCCTGCGCCTGAGATTTACATGCACCAACATACCCAATACCCTCGCTCCCCAAGGACTCTGCATCAAATCAAGTGCTAGCGCTCCTTCGACAGTCAACAACTATAGATCTAGCTTACCTCTTGCAGTATCTGTCTTGGCAAGAGAGGATGGAAGAATAGGAGTTTGGATTGCGGTCATTGGGTATAAAGGCATCAATGGCAACATAAGAGGACATTCAACAGCTTTGGATTTCAATAACTCCAAGGGTTATCTTAGAGAGCCCGAGAGATCTCATGTTAAGCCTATATTCGTTTATAACAGCAACAGAGGATTCTTCACATGTGGTCCAGGATGTTAAGATCAGAGATCAACATACAGAGTTCCAACGAGTACGAACACTCATCGATCGCGGCGCAGCAAGCATTTACATGGCTCTACAACATCTTAATAGACTCGGACTACCACACGAAGCAGCGCTGATCAAAACTCGCAGCACCGAAGATCAGGGGAACACGCAGGTGAGGAAGAGACGCGAGAGGCCGATGAAATCCAATTCATTGATCACTTAGACCTGGTCAACGAACGGGAGGTGCTGGTCACTCCGATGAGGGCACACTGTCAAGTACTCGGATTACCATGGCTCAATACCCGTACGCCGGAGATTGACTGTGCTTCCAGTCGATTAACTTCCCTAAGAATTCCAAGTGGTCAAGGTGACGCACGCAGATCACGTATGATAGTGCAGTGGTAGGTCGGTTTTGTCAGATCTATAATTCACCACAACGAGATTGGCTTGGAGTTAGGCTGAGTATCAATTATCGGGAACTGGTCAACCCTCGAGTCTGATTGGGACCTACAGGTACTTCTGCGATTCACAAACATCTACCTGCGTGAAACAGCACTGCCGCACGTGACGTGTCCAGGGCCAGGTAACCCCCACTTATATAGTCGGCTCACCACGAGCCTTATATCTTTAGTGATAATCGTACCTTTATACTAGTCTACAATATTGACATCCACGTTTGCAACCGTATCTGCTGATATACTTCCGCATGAGGCTATACATGGGCGTATGGCTTTACACTGTTATCTGTCGTTCAATTTCAGATACGTTTCACAAATTGGATGTCACAAATTTCTCTGTTCCGATGCTTCACGACACGCAATCTATGCGCAAGCTATCATACAAATTTGAGATCACTGATTACAGATGCCTAATGTCTTGACAAGTGAATCAATTTGAGGTTAACAGCAGCGCAAACGATCTCGTCCTGATTCCCGAGGTCAATCGGCCCGAGACGCGTCGAGACACCTAATAATGAGAAATCGTCCGGAACTGACAGCCAGAGATTACAGAAGCAACGAGGCTTCATGAGCACATCCAATTGGTGTTAACAGTAGCAGAGCTGATTTCAAGATAGTCGAGCAGCGAACGCAGATTGTGCAACAGCGCTGGATGGGAAGTATAATAACTTGAATACTCGAAAAGTGGTTAGCAGATACAATTCGCGATTACCATTGTCAATCATCACCTTAGGCACCTGATTGGACGACTGAATCCGATGGTTATGTGGGGAGAGGAAGCCATCTGCTCCAGCTCTATTCAATTGCATCAGACATACGCTAACGAGTGAAAACAGGATGTGCCTCTATGATGGCCTAGGAAGAGGCTTTTTAGGAATCCAATGCACATGATTGTATTCGTAGCCGGGATACTGAGCATCAATGGGGCTACCGGAGGATGGAACATCAGGGCAATCTCAGCAGACCAGCGGATCAAACATGGATTTATGACACGCTGAGGTTGAATTGATGTGTCGTATCCCCACATGGGAATGGAAAGATATTTGGTAGTCAGACAGTCCCAATTGGGGGGGGGCAAGGATATTATTTGGTTATCAGGCAGTACTGATTGAGCGAGGCAAGTACGTTATTCGCTGAGTGCTTATTTGTACACCTTGCGGCAATTGCACTGGACGCACTGTGTGAGCTGGAGGCTGATAGGGATTGCCTTGGTACCAGTTCAGGAAACCTAGCGCTGACTTGAAAAGTATTCGACTTTATGCTCTGCAACCCCAGGGTGAGTGGAAGAGGTGGCAGTGGACCGGGCAAGCAATCAGGTATGCCCCGGGAATGTACCTGGATCACGGCTAGCGTGGAGGTGCGTTCTAAAGGTGACTGTACTTCATTTATTCAAATAGTTGGAGTTACTGCTATCGGGGATCGATTGGCCATTGACGAGGACGGTGTTGGGACATTCTTCCTAAGTGATGGAGTTCATACATGGCTGCTGGGAGTGACCATGGAAAGCATCTCGGTTGGTGAGATAGGCACCAGCCACCAGATGGGCGAGCAGAAAGCTGTGGCGGAAGTTGCATCAGAAAAGCGTCCACATGGGAACCTTGAATGACTGCTACCAGCATGCCGAGACACGAAGGGAGGACTGTATGGCGGGACTTGGTTATTTCATGGGCAAACTGTTTCAAGTCCGGACTGCTGGATTTTCCTCTGCCACTCTAGTTTTCCTCTGCCACTCTAGTTTTCCTCTGCCACTCTAGTTCAATTGCGAATTGAGAACTACCGTTTGCAGATGGAGCCAGCACTACGACAAAGATGGTGCCTACAGAAGATGGAGGACATATCCAAGCCATATACGGAGATCCCGTGGAGGTTTTCAGCAAAGAGGTTCAGATACTCGTCAAGCATAGGTCAATTGACCATGCAATCAACTTAGCGCCTGGCTACAATTTGGCATATGGGTGGATTTAGAATTTATCAGAGTTGAGTGGGGCGGTATTCCTGCAACTGCATGGATTAAGATCACGTGCTCACCAGGCCAGATCATGGATATGCACCTAAAGGCCCCCGTCCATATGGACGGATCCATGAGGGGGTATTTATGGAGAAGGAGCGGAAAGCAGTCTCGGGGGGTTGCCGCCGAGCACACCCAGCAATTGGAAATGATAAGTGTACCAAGCAAATTCCGGATGTCAAGTGTACCTACAAGTGCACTGACTTGGAGGATGATCAGTGGGACTGCAAGAGCATCGGAGTGATGATGAGAAGATCAAGCCAGTTTAATGTATCCCGAACGATTGCATTTATGTCTGCCAAAGCACTTCCGAACCAGAACGCCGATGATATCCGAAAGTACCGCATAGTCTACCGTACGGCATTGCAAGAGTAAGTCACCGTATAGCATCATGTGAGATGTTGAGATCAATCGAGTACGAATAGAGATATTGAGTTGACTATCGTACAAAAGTGATTGTCTAAAGAGCAAAGAGAGAGAAAGACAGGCAAATATATATGGGAAAGAAGAGGGCAAACTCGGCTTCACCGAGTATCACATCCGGAGACCAATGCCGGGCATCACTGCCGGGGCTAGCCCTACTCCTCAGCATGGGGGCTGGTGGCGGCCCATGGGGGCCGCAAGCCACCGGCCTCATGCCCGCAGCCATAGGCCGTTGGGGGCTGTAAGCCTCCGAACGCTACACAAGCCATTGGGCCAAATCCCGTGCCAACATGAGACAGTTGAGACAACTACCAAGAGATGATCACGTAGGTTTCACAGCGACCAAGATCACGGTCGAAGCACTCAATATTGGGATTGAATAAGAGGATTATCGGGAACCCTACCGACCGAATGCAACGACTGAGATGTTAACCCAACGGCATACCTAATTGAATGCCAAACGACCATACCGGAGGGCTAAAACCTGCTTGGCCGAAACTGAAGTATTATGAAATAACCCCTGATGTGCACCGTGTGAAGCCACCAGCTGCAAGAGATGATATCTGATAACGACACTAGCCCAAAGAGCTATGCATAATGATCTGGAGCGCGCAAGCACGATTGAATATTTTTGGTATGAATGACCATTTTATTGGATATCCGCTCAACCCCGCGCCCGAGTCCGCCCGATGGCGGAGCGGCAAATGTGGCCTTGTCATTCTGTATATAGAGAGACCGCTAGAGTAGAGAGAACGATATCGCTTTTAGACATTCTCACAGCGCCCGCTACCATTTCCAACACATTTCACGAGAAGCTTACAAGATAGATACGAGGTCATATATGATTGACCATCACCGATGGTTATGATAGCAAGCGCTGAAGCTACAATCCATGCCGAGAAGTCAATCCCGCATCATCCATGCAAACTGAGCGCGAATATGAATAGTAAAGCAACTTCCAAAGAAGCAGCAATAATCACTGATGAGATGAGCCTGCGCAGTTCATGTGGAATTGGGAGGGCTCGAGTACTACCGCATTTGAAAGTATGGTGAGTATGACTGGTTGCTGGAATGCTTACAAGTTAGTTATACCGGTGTAATGGCGATGATGATAAGCAGCAATCGGAAGCCACCATTGATGCCGCTGAGTCAAGACGAGGCTCATACTATGATTCCGAATTTCACTGATACTACTGTTGAGTGGACTTTGAGTGCCGTCATCACGTGGCATTGGGTTAGGGTAGAGCGGCGGAGCCGCGTTCACTTTACTTCTTATGTACGCGTCAGTTAGATGAATAGACAAGTCAATATACGCATCACCAATTTGGCAGCTGCACCATAAGTCGACGTACGCTTCCCTCTGCGCCAGGATTGGTCCAACAACTATTGTCTATTTCCGACAATGAAGATCACTTGGTGCGAGTTTCGTGAGCGAGATTGAATGGTCAGATGCCGGACATTCGGGAAGTTGAGACATGGAGGACGGTGTTACTTTGGATGTTCCATCTTTCTCTTCTCCTCTCTTCTCTTTAGTTCTTAACTTCTTTGGATCCAGGCCCAGTAAAAATGGCGGCGGCACGGGTTATTATCACCTACAGAGAAAGCTCAAGTGTATTGCTGGATGCCCTAAGGTTGACGGTCGTGACTCTCTCTTTAGACTTCACACTATGACTGTCCTTTTTAAGACTTCACACAATGCTCGCCCTCATGCTCTTCATACTTAAGACGCACCTTTGTCCGTCTCTCTTGTACCTACAATCAACTCACTCAGTCACATCAACAGGTTATGAGCCCGGCGGTCGCTACTGACTAAAATCGCCAAATTTTTTTTTCTCTCATTCGTTCCACGACCTTCCAAGAATCTCGTCGATCACAAAGACCTCCGAAACCTCGAAAACACTGTCCTCCCACTCCTAACAAGACCTCTGAAACCTCGAAAACACCGTCCTCCCACTCTTACAAAGACCTCCGAAGCCTCGAAAACACCACCCCCCCCCACAATGCCTACCGAGACCTTCAAGACCTATTACGGCAGCATTCCTAAGTTGACCGAGAACAACAACCCCATGTGGAGAGAGAAAGTGCGGCGAGTAATCATGGGAGCAGATGCTTACGAGATCATGACTAGAGATGAGCCTGAGCCAGAAGGCAATACCCGGGAGGGCCGTACCGAACTGCGAAACTGGCAAAACCGTTGAAACGACGCCCAAGCCATCATCTACATTGGATGGTCTGACGAGATCCTCCCACATATAAAAAACACCCTCGATCCTACAGAGATATGGTATATCCACCATGATCAATTCAATAGCACGCTCTCCAAACTCAGTCGAAGACAGATCCTATGCAAATTCCATGCCTGCCACCAAGCGAAAGGCAACAAGATGAATACCTACTTCACACGTCTAATCGACTACCGCAAACAGCTGAGCGGCTCTTCCGAAGAGATCTCCGGAGAGAGCTTTGTCACTCATCTCTTTACATACCTACCGAAGGAATTTGCCACAACGATCAACATCTTCGAGGGACAAGCCCCGCCTCCCACTTCACAACACATCATGGATGCCATTCGATTGGACGAAGAGAAGGCGGCCCTCGTGACTGAGATTGGAGAGGCTTCGACCGGTGACGCCCTTTACTTCCAGCGAGTTTATCGTGGCCGGGGGCGTGGTGGAAGTGGGAGATTGGACCACAAAAGACGAACTGGTGCACCTACCGCAAAATGGACAATCACACCACCCAAGCATGCGGCAAGCGGAAGTGGGCTAAGAGCGGAAACGGCAATTCCAGTGGAAATGACAGCTCTGGAGGAGACAATGCTGTAGGAAGTGACATGAAAGCATGCTACCATCGCAGGATCCCAGGCCATATCAGACACAATTGCATTCACTACAAAGGAGCGAAGGAAACACGAAACACAGTTCGCTAAGGCACAGCGTCAATCGCCACCGCTGGAGATCGAGATCTCATCTGACTATCCGGTCATATTCTCACCGCCACCTCTGTCCAGACCACTTTGGTTATCGATTCCGGGGCCTCTCACCATATTTGCAGCAATCCCAGCTCGTTCAGGTCATTCAAGCAACTGCGCCGACCTATGTACATTGAACTTGGCGATGATAACATGGTAAGAGTAACTCATCATGGACTTGTTGACGCTACTCAGGGCTACAAGATCGATGCTCTTTACACACCTACATTCCATCTTTCACACTTCTCCATCAATCAACTGGACTCCGCCGGATCTACAGCCACTTTTAGCGGCGGCATTTGCTCCATATCATCGCCACAATCACCAATCACAATCACCAGTCATCATGTCAATGATCTCTACTTCATATCTCACAATGTCGCAAGCGGACACACAGCACCAACCTTGCATGGACTTCCCAGCGTACCTCCGATCACAGTTCCATGCACGCCTTCGGGACTTATATCCAACTTCCCTATGGTTGTTGTAACAACCATCATTAAATTCAAGTCGAGAGCCAAAGTATCGGTTACCTGGGCTACCTTGATTTCCCGTAAGAGGTCATCGCATGACAAAAAAGTGAAAGCCGCTAGAGTTACCTGTAGCCATGAAGTTGTTATTGTTGTTTATTCATACTGTATTCACTCTTACTAGAGTATGACAGGACCTAACACCCCCTCCGCCTCCGGGCGAGCCGGCTAGATGGCGGAGCTCCCCCCTCGCTACCCTTCATCCCCGCTGACAAATGAAAGATAAAAGATAGACCAGAACAGAAAAGAAAAGAAAAGAAAAGAAAAGAAAAGATATAAGCCCACTGCCGCCGCCCCCCGCACCTGAGTCAGCCTCTGCGCCCGCTCCATACCTCCATTCATTTGGGCGGGAACTTCCCAACTTCAGTAGCCGCCAGGAAGTCCACCACCGCTTGATCGCACTCTTCCATGGAAAGCAGCTCAGAGACCTGCACGTGTCGGCATCTGCCCGCTTTCCAGCCCGTCACCTTTCCCACCACCTTCCAGAGTGCTTTCTGCTGGTCTCTCCACCGGCTGCAATGGCGGAAGAGGTGCTCCCGCGTCTGGGCCGCTGTCCCTTTACACCACCAGCACTTATCGTCCTCTCGGTGGCCGGACCGTTTTAGGTAGACTCCAGTGGGTGCATGCCCGCACTTTAGTCGGTAGAACCTGGTAGCCAGCGACTTCACGCTTGTCATCGGAACAGGTCTCTTGGTCCCCGTCTTGCCCTTGAGTCTGTAGCTGAAGTGCTTGCTGCACTTGTCGGCCTCCCACTTTGCCTTGGCTGCTGACCTTCCCTCGGAGATACGTCTAGCTCTATTCGAGGCCGAGGTGTATGGCCGCTCTATCACCGCGTTTCCGCTTGCGTCTCGGGCCAAGTTCGCCTGACGGTCTGCTTCTTCGTTTCCAGGGATGCCGGAGTGTCCCGGGACCCAGTGGTAGCCATGAAGTCGGTCGCATCACGAAAATGAGTTCGCACTCGAACTGAGATAGCCGTGCGCTCGAGCGAGGATTTACGTTCATCGTACGCTTAGACTTTGCTCAGACTTATTTTTATTGCTGAGACTAAGCCGTTTCGTTATACTGGCACTCAATTTGCTTCAATTTCATGATCACGATACATTTGTAGACAATAACTGATATGGCATGGGTTGTCTCACTATCTAATGTCTGTCTGTTGCACTGTAGGTCGGGAGTAATGCTCGGGTGTATTTGAAGGTGCACGAACCTCGAGCGTAATTGGAGACTGTGCTCGGGTGCACTTGAAGGTACACTTGGAGACGGTACTTAAGCGTACCTGGAGGTGGAAGCCGAGTAACGAGATTCTGAAGCAAAAGATGGGTGATGGTATGTCTCAAAAACAATGAATAAGAGACACTGAAAGAAGACATGTCATCAGTCGTAGTGATTTCAAGCAAGTAAAGTCTAATGTGTTTATTTTTGTTGATAACTACGCAGGTCGCTCCCACATACCATGATGAGCTTATATAGCGGGTAGATCCGCCCACCCGTGTCGCTGAGAGATACTATTTATTCCGCTCTCAGAACTCCAAGCACTGGCGCCATATGATGGTAAAAACCATGTAGGGTCGTGCTAGATCTAGCCAATACTATTGCTCTCACTTCCCTACAGCTAAGTGTGTCTGATTTGTTCTACAATACCTCCTCACCCGACCTGATCTATGGGCGGCCGCCGTGATTTTTAAGCGGAGGCTTCTCAAATGATGGCCGGGGCGACCTGATCAGCATGAAGCTTAGGAGCACTGCAGGTGGCTTCAAGGAGTACGCATTCAGTGGTGGTTCCAGTGGTTATGCCCGTTGTGGGCCTTGATATTACCTGCGGGGACACGTGATGCTGTCTCTATGTGCACTTCTGGAAGTTCCTTCAAGTGCACCTGAGTGCGCTCTCTTTGTATATACCCGGGCGGTTCTTCAAATGTGCATCTGAGCGCTCCTTTAGGTATACTCAACTTTGTCGCTATGTGTATATTGCTTACCTCCCTGTAGCGATTCGTTTGTCTTTTCCGTCGGTAACTGTAACTCAACCACAACACATCAGATTGCGTTCTAAATGATTATTGTTCTTAAATTTGTATCGTTACAAACAAAAAGACCGGTTTTGACAATGTTGTTGTGAAGTGAGGTAGTATGGTAGGAGATTTATACCCGGGTTGAAAAAAATATATTGAGAGGTATACGAGAACCGATTGCTAAATTCGTATAGCTAAAAAGATCCATGCCGAGAACTACTGAAGATACATTTCGTGACAGTACCTTTGCCAAGAAGAATTCCATCTGAGACCAAACCCAAAGAGCGAAAGTAGGAAAGTACATTGAAACAAAGACCAAACAAATTTCCCAAACTAAAATCCCCAAACCAACACTGATCACGTATGCTAAGCCGCACACTTCTCCGGAAGAACCGCCTGACCAACCTTGTTCACATATACCGAGCTATCATTAACGCCTACAAACACAGCCGGACCTTCCTCCATCTCAAAAATATAGTATGGCTCATCAAACGGCTTTCCCGATGGACCCAACGGATGGCGCAGAGCACACTTCACAAAGTTACCCGAGTACCCCGCTTTCTCCATCACCTGCACAGCAACAGTAATATCCATCTTCACCGGCCACGGAACTACCTTATTCCCAAGGAACGGCTGATCAAAGAATTCAGGCGGCCCCCAGCTCCCCCAGCCAGTAGATTTGATGATCACCGTGCCATTGCCAGTTCGAAAAATGGCGCGAAGCTGCGAGAGGCTTAGAGGGTTGGTAGTAGCGCTGGCACCGACTGGAAGTGAAGCCTCAACCACAGTGAGCTCCGCATCCGGATATTGTTCCTTCACAATGCGATCTGCGATATTGACGCGGCCAAGAAAGCTGAGAATTTCGCCTCCTTGGGGCCCAGATGGCTTCGGTTCGAGGACAACAATCCTAACATCGTAGGTCTTCCGCTTTGTAAATGCGGCTATGCCGCCGGTTGTGGTTACAAGAACTTGCGTGTTCCCGGTCTGCAGCGAGTTGAAGGTCCAAACAATGTCTTTGTCCTGAATTCCGGCGGTTGTCATGGTCAGGTACTGTGGATCGAAGGTGATATCGACTCTGCCGTGGCGGGGAACTTCGTCGGATGCTTGGATCTCGAACGGGAGCTTGAACAAGGCGGTGATGTGAGTTGGGTCGGATACGATATGCTGCTCGGTGTTTCCTGGGGGCAGAGGCTGTGAATTAAGATCGGATGTGGATTGCCGTTGCTGCTCGAGTCCATGAATTGGAACGACCACCCCATATGGGTGGTTTTCTGTAACGATGATTACGGTTCCGCTCGGGAGTGCAAGCGACGGAAGATCGATCGAGAAGGATTGATCGTGAACATATGGTCTGCAGCCTTCGCCGCGTGGCCCAGTCCATCCATCAAGAGAAAATTTGAGACCGCCGAGCCAGTGAACACGGTTGAAGATGATTCCAGAGGTGAAGTTTGGGACGGAGCCTTCGGCGTACAGAGTTAGGGAATGAGTGGCTTTTTCATAACTTGCGGTCAGCTTGTCGGCGGGTTCGAGGCCAAAGAAACCCATTGTGAAGTATTGTGAAGTATTGGAAAGATTGCGGCAGGAATGTGGGAATATTGTGGAGAGTGGTTTGTGGGTAGTCGTTATGATGGAGCGTGTGAATAGCGGCAGTTTATATAGATAACTAGAATCTAGTAGGTGAACAGATTTTTGACCATTCACCACTTCAGATCTACCAGATGTTCACATATCCTGTGAGCGGATATCCGTCCAGCCATCCTTGATCATCTCCAGCTGAGATTCTCAGCCGAATATAATTCGGATACTAGTGCGTGAGAACGTATCCCTACAAAAAATGTAATATTCTGCAAAATTTGCTAGTAATCATGTGTAAATTTTATCGCCGGAGAGCTCCACTTATCTCTAGAACGTAAGTGATATACACGGTGCTCACATGGTTCTGCATTCAGTTATGCTCGCAGAGGTCTAGAATATCTTAGCTACACAAGAGTTTGTTTTGCATTTTAGTTACACTGCATTTGCCGGCTCTTCCGGGTTGATCGCTCTACACCAAGCTGAAAACTCATCGTATGATGCCACATTTCAGCTCCGTTTTCGAAAGACGTTGGTAAGGCTGAACTGAAACTTACTTTTCATCATCGAAAAAGCAATGAGTTTGAACGATCCGGTTGTTGCGGCATTGGCTTTTCCGGCTAAATTGATGATTGCAGCTCGCGAATATAGACCCCTGTTAAAATAGTGCACGAATCGATATAGGTACTCTATTAGCGATTACTCGACAACGGATCTCAAATTCTTTCATGAATCCTGCACCAGCCCGATGTCCTAATTTGTTTCACAATCCAGTGTAAGCTAGCCAAAGAAAGTCAGTTACTCGGGTGCCAGGGTAAAAGATCGGATGCACCTTTTCTGGTAATGGATTTGGCTGGCAGGGTAGGGCGTTGACTGGGGAAATGTTAGTTGGAAGTCAGTGCACTCAAGTCTTTTACAGTCCTGATTATTCTGGCTAAGTTTTACATAAACTGTATGTAGCACGATCGTGTTTTAACCAGTTTTGAATGATTACCTGCCAGAATAGGAGCGTCCAATCTTCTACCCTAGTACCCGAGTAGCTTCTGCATGGGAAAGAAGCTCGTTATGCCGACGACGTGGGTGCGGCGTGGATCCCCGGTGCGGGGTATAGGGCTGAACTAATGAGTTCTTCTAGAGTACAGAGGATAATCTTCCTTCAGCATACATCATACCTCGAATCGCGAGACGAGGATCTACAGTTAGCAAAAACTCGAAGGCGAGTGCCTGGCATGAGGCAGCTAAACACTGTATCATCAAGCACTCAGTTCGAAGAAATAGCATACCCTCAGAGAGTGTTTGTACAGTATATTTGAACCATTTAGCAAAACTTGCTTCTTGATATAGTCCGCTGTGTAATGGTAAGCATGACTGCGGGAGTGGATGTATGTCAGCCCTGTGACACCACTTCGGCTAGCTCCTACGCACAAGATAACCTCCACATTTACCGTCTCTAGTGAAGTTTGTTCACCAAGCGCACAATGGACCACAATGTATGCCACATAAATGAATGCAAGATAACTCAAGCCAAGTGAGATTCATGTGGTGGAATATTTTGCATCCAAGATCCGTCCTTCTTAGATGGATACTCCTAGACTTACCATAGAGAATTGATCGGGTTTCAAGGGCGGTGACCTTGCATGCACTATGCAGTATGTTAGCGAGATACACTCATAGCACCGAAGAGAGCAGAAGCTCCTGATCGATCCCGGGAGTGATAGTCAAACGACGAACTACTCTGTATAGATGCTAGCTCCTATAAGCTTCATGTACTCGGTACCGAGGTTGAAGAAGCCGTGTATGGTATGATTCGATTGCGCTTTTATTATAGAGTACGCAATATTTGCCGAGCAGAAAATATGGAACCTCTCACACCTTGAGAAGGCACTGCAGTGCGACAATTCGGATTGTACTGTGCTAATCTCGGGTGCCGGTACTTTAGCGAGTGACTGGTAAATAATACATGCAGAGGCGAGTGTCAAATTGCCAAGCCTCACCAAGTCTCGGCTGCATCCGGCAATGGTGAGCGAACGCAAAGAGTTTCCTAGAATGGGCGTACTGCTGATCTCATCTCGGGATTGCTTTGATGGCTGCACTCCACAGAACGCTACCCCAGAAGCCTTTCGACTCCATCCACCCCACCATCAACTCCTCAGATTCTACTGCATCCCACATCAATGTCGAAGTCGATATCGCTCTCTTTTACAGCTCGCGATATATGCAGCTGTTCTCCCATTCATTCTTCGGCATCGTCCCTTTCCATCGCGGCTCGCGTCTACCCCACGCCTCCCCGCCTATCGTTTTCCACCCCTTCGCCCTGCACCGCTCAGTATCACGCGTTCTGGTGTCCCATGTGTAGAGCACACGGCGACTCTTCGATTGTGCATGCCTCTGTCGAAATCGTTTGCTTCAGTGAGTATTCTCACATTGAGACCCCATAACTCTGCGATACTGTTTTGAGGTTGGTTATTTTGTTAATTATCGGGATTGCGCGGATACTAAAGCTACTAGCACCCGCCCGGACCTGACATAAGCACCGAGTGCTTTTTGTTTGCTACAGAGTGTAGGGAGAGTTGCAGATAGACGGCTACAAGTCACTCTATCATTTCAAGACCTCCGGCGCCGCCTCTCTTCCACCACGTCGGTTTCTCGCCCTTGTCTCTCCGCAGTCCTTTGCCATCCTATATTTCGCCCTGGTCTACGTACACATTATCTTGTCTACGCCGTCGTGTACCCTCTGCCATCGCGTCTACTCTGCCCTCGTATCTCCGCCGTCATTTACTCCCCGGTCCACCCGTATCGTCTTCCTCTACTGTGCCCGTCGTCTACGGCCTCCTCCGGCATTAGCCCACTGCTGTCACCTATCCCCTATAGTCATCTCCCTCGTCATCCGAGCTACGTCTGCTGAAGTGACGGCAGTCCTTTCGCACTTACGGCTGCAGCATGAAAGGAAGTAGGATATCCGGCGAGATCAAGAATTGACCTTTCGCACTTAGCGCGTTACAATTCAGCCTACCATTGTACCGGTGATAGGATAGCGGGTGATCTCCTACGAGTTATCGAGTTTAGTTCATTGATGGGACCTACGGCAATGCGGGGTGGGGGTGCGGTGACGGGTGTTTGCTTTGTGCAACTCACTCTGGCTTCGGTTCTGGTGCTTAGCAGTGATAAATCAGGAGTGGTTGCGTAGATCGAGAGGACATAGTGAACACGGTAGCCAAACAACGCATCGACCGGGCGAGTTCGAGTTCGAGACTAGGGACTTTCGAGCCACACGCTACGATCGACACACAGCATGGTGTTCGGAATGGTGACGACGGCAACGCAATGGAAGATACCAGGGATTACGTACAGGAGGACCTCGGAGGCTGGAGGGGGCGTCGCCCAGATGCAAAACGAGAGAAGCTCGCAGAGGTACCGTCACAGGAGTGCGCGGGTATGCAATCCAGTTTAGAGATTCTCAGAAGACATTCACGGCACTAATACCGGCAGAACCGAGTCCGGTTTCTTCACTTGGGACGTGGCACTGAGTATGACAATGAGGATGACGCTTCAACCGGCTGCATCAGTAACTTCGGTGGAGAATATCGACTACTGGCAAGCCCGATACGTTTATATACGTATATTCACACCAGCGAATCGACACTACATTGACCGATCGGCACGATGGAAATAGGCGACGCGATAGATCGGCATCTTTATTCAATTTGACACCCATCAATCAACACAATAGTGGCGCAAGAAGCAGAACATGATCCAGCCGGATTAGAGAGCTAAGCGAAGGGGGTGCGGCCCTGCGGGAGCACTAGGCGGAGCATGATACTGGGGGATCTGATACAGTTGTTGAGTGGCTGTGAACGGAGATCGGGAGGAAATTGAAGATTGGGGAGGGCTGGGAGTAGCAGGTTTTCCCATGCAGCAAACGCTCTGGATAGTGGAGTATGATCGGTGCATTTTTGTTTATATATCTCCTACCATCAGAATAGACTTTACGAACTTTGCATCGTATGCGCAGATGACAGCTGTGCTTACTTAGGACGCGTATGAAGACAAGTCCCAAATGAACTCGGCCTACAATTCACAAGCGCAGCACGGTAGCCTGCGCGATGAATTAGGCCTTGCCACCACCCTTGAGCGCTGCATGATGTTCTTTGCCGAAATTGATACCCCCCTGCCACAGAAGAACAAAGCAAAGGTGGCCGAGATATCCACGATGTATGGCCGTAGTCCCTCCCGAGTCATGAGCCGAGTGAGGACAGGTGACTGGCACAAAACCAATACCATTGGTATCACAACGTAGGCGACCACTAGACTTAGAATCACCATGAAGTAGATTGGGAGACAGAGTGTGGTGCTCAAAGAGCCATGCCAGATGGTGGCACCGGTAGCGGAAGACGAGAGAGCGACGGCGGCGGTGGTAGCAGTTGCGGGGGACGTCTGGGAAAATTGCCGTGTCCAGGGAGATGAATAACGAAGAAAGCGAGGAACGTAGTAATGTCAACCGTTCCCGTCGGACGGGCCGGGGACAGTGGGCTGTCCTACACATCTCCAGCACGGACGGGACGGCCTTAGGGAGGTCCCTTCCACCCTTACTCGACGAGGACGGCGTGACTGCCAGGGACTTACCGGGGACGGCGAAAACATCGTCCTCGGCCGGCATCCAGCCCTCGGTCGACATCTGGCATTTAGGTGTTTTATATGGCAAAAGATGAGTGAACCAATGGTAATGGATACGTTTGGAGTACACAGCGTGGGTAGAGTGACTATATGTAGATGAATTCTGCGTTGTCGTCGGTCAGGTACGGCACTGGTTGTGGCTGGTGAGGGTAAACTAGGAGGATGGTGGAAGACACGCCTCCTCCCATCGCTCCCCAACTAGTGCCAGTGGCCATCCACACCGCGTAATTAATCTACATATATTAGAGCTACTTTGTACCACAGGGTTTCAAATTCAACCACGAATTGGAGGTGGGTGGTTTGTGGGGAGGAGGTGGAAAGCTACTTACCCCACTCGATTTCTCCACTAGCTCTGGTTGGAATTCAATGCATTCTGTGCCAGAGTCTCCAAAGCAGTTATGGAGACTATCTGGGAACAGCTTCACAGTTTCTAAAGGTTTTGATAGTCATTCGAACGAACATAGCCGTATATAATGTGTGTATGCTGTATTGCGAACTTGGAAACACAGTCTATCTTAACAACCACCTGCCCGAATCTACCAATACTGGTATCAATAGACAGCTAGCATTCCATATATGCTCTAATAGTATTATCGGCCTATTCCATTAGCAGTTAGTAATGAAATAGGTGGGGTAGACGGTGGGTAAAACCCGCCAACTTCATGGGCTCTCACTCATGTTTGGAACTTCGTCAAATTTGGTCCGATTGACTAGATTTCTTCATAGCCATATAGCCTTTGTAGTTATCTATGAGACAAAAGCTTTCAATATTCTCTCCATTGTTTGGTTGTTGAGTAATTTGCAATTATGAAAAAACTCCTAGGATTTCTTAGTGCGGTTGCCTCCACCCCATAAGATTCCCGTTCCGTTTTTTTTTGTTTTTTTTTTGTTTTAATCATATTGTATTCACTCTAATTAGAGTATGACAAAGACCGATTCCCCTCCGCCTCCGGGCGAGCCGGCTAGATGGCGGAGCTCTCCATCCACTACCCAAAAACGAAAATTTCACCCCCTCCGCTCTTCCACCCCCTTCCCGTTCCGTTTTCATCCCGTACTTCACATCAGCTTCACAAAAGTTTCAACTCCCGACAAGAATTCTTGCCTGAATCTCAACCCAATCAGTTAAAATCTGGGGAGGTTGCACAATGTGCACGTGTTGGGGAGTACCTTGGTACATATGTACTTCATTATGTATGTGTGTCTACATGCTTTATTTGTAGTACGCAGTAAGTACTCGGTAAACGTAGTATTCACCCGTTACCCCACCTTAAGTGGTCGTATCATAGATATACTTGTCAATTTCGGTTTTGAATTTCTGGATACTTTTGAAATCGACGACTATGAATGAGCAATCTCACCCAATAACTATCACTTCCACATCAGCTCGCCACACAACAACCCTAATCGCAATTATACAACTATATTTAAAAAAATAACTATCCATAGTGGACATGATATTATCCACTATGGAGCCGGAATCAGATTTGCCGATTGTGCTCGGGCTACGTGACGCGTCAAAAAGAATGACGTATATGGAAGCCAAGGAATTAGCTGCCAATCAGGTTACGCCACATTTTACCCCGCTCGCTATTGTTCAAACGATTAAGTGCCAAACATTTTCACCCTCGCAGAGTAATTCATTCAGCTTCCAACCCACAATATTCACCAACTGTCACAAAGCCCTTCACTTCCAATCGAGCATATTCCGAATCAATTAAACGATGGCTACCGATTTAGTCAGCGTCGCTATCGGCCTTTGTGGTGTCATCAATTTGGCCGATGCGGTACATAAGCAGGGTCGCCAGTTCTTGCACGACTGCAGCGACTGCCCGGGGGAGCTTAACGCACTAGTTTTGGAAGTCAACAGTCTAAAAGAAGCTCTTGAGGCGCTTGGGCCTCTAGTTGACGCTGTTGATACCCACTATCGTAGGACAGCTCCAGCTGACATCCTTGGCAGACCTGTGGCGTCTAGCTCGCTAACTTAGAAATAATAAGACACGATGGAGAGCCTCGGCTTTGCACAGTGCCTCAGAAATTTGACGGCTGTCGCGACCACCCTAAACAAGTTCCAAGAACATCAGACTCAGATTGTAACACTATGGAACCTTTGGACGATGTCAAAATGGCCTGTGAAGACGGAGGAGCTACTGAGTCTTTTACAGAGGATCGAAAGACACAAGAGTATCATAAACTTGTCGGCGATATCCAATAATCGGTACTATACTCATGTCTTAACCCATTCACGTAACACAAAGAACTCTGATTGGCAGGTTAGTGATAATGCGTTTTCGTTGCTGGGCAAATCCAACAGTGCCCCAAAACTGGTGTGTGATTTGCAGGATGATGGGTTGCAGAAAAGACTTGAGGAGCGCGGTATGTCCCTAAGGCTCCCCAGACTCCCTGTGAATTTCCCACTTAAAGACTCGACAGTCGTCTATCGGGGTATGGTACTGGAGTGGTTATCGCCGTACAATCATAATACGCAGCACGCAGAGATTTCACGTCATGTGAAGGACAAGACGAACCTGTGGTTTCTGAATGCTCCAACTTTCAGAAACTGGCTCACTAGCACGGAGGAAACTTCACCCATACTATGGTGCCCAGGTATCCGTAAGTTATTCAAAGCTGTTCCAGCAGCCATCCGTTGTCTGTCACATATCGCTAACGATTAGTTACACGGTAATCTCCAGCTGGTTCTGGAAAAACCTGCCTAACGTTTGCTAAGCCTCTCCATTGTTACTATCGGCGAGCTGACTGAAGGGAGGTTAGATCAATTGTGATCAAGCATATCCAACAAAGCGAGGTTCTAGCGACAAGAAAGCCGAAAGCGGCCGTAGCACATGTGTACTTCGACTACAAGCACCGAGCGAGACAGACTCCCGAAAATATTTTGGCCCAGTTGATAAAGCAACTAGAATTCCAAAAAGAATACCCTTCAACGATAACCGATATGCCACCAATGCCTCACATTCAACCATTATACGATCGTTTGCATAAACAATGCAAGAGGCCAGTATTTTCTGAGCTACAAGGCATGCTTCTTTCAATTGGAGAGGGGTTTGATGATGTATACCTGGTATTTGAGGCACTGGATGAATGTGATGAGACAACCCGACGGACTGTTTTCTTGCCGCTCATCACGCAGCTGTCAGGGTCCCTGACACGAGAGGGAAAGACTAGGTTCAAAATCTTCGTCACCAATCGACCTAATTGTGTGGATATCCAAAATGCCTTAGAACCGCGTGCACTCAAGCTGCCAATCATCCCAGACCCAGCAGATATGGAATTGGTAGCGAGGGCGAAGATTACAGTGGTAAGGCAAAAAGGTATTAGGATTTCTGTGCAACTGGAGCAGGATATAGTTTCTGCTATCGTACACAGCGCTGATGGAATGTAAGTCCCTATTCCTAGAGATCTCTACATTGAGATTAACTATTTATGCTAATACTGATGAACTGTGTTATATGTTGCTAGGTTTCTGTTGGCCAACATTCGCACCGATTATATTCTACGACAGCGAAGCGCCAACAACAGAAAGCTAGCACTCCATTCCATCCCAGGAGATTTGGATTCATCATATCAAATCGCGATGAATAGTATCGGCGCCCTACCAGATGAGAACCGAGCACTGGCGTTGAAGGCATTGCAGTGGATTGTTTATGCCAAACGCCCGCTGCAGTGGGTGGAGCTCCAGATTGCTCTATCAATTCCGGAAGGCCATTCAAAGTTGAATTTGGATGAAGCCTATTATGTGGAGCCTCACGATGTCATCGAGCTGTGCTCCGGTCTTGTTATTCTAGATCAGCAGACACAGATTATTCACTTCATCCACCACACTGTGCACGAATATCTTCTGTCCGTGTCCAGTATTAAAAATATGCCCAAAGCTCATCTTATGATGGCTAACACTTGCATCAATTACCTCTCTCTAGACGACATTGGGAATGGTCCTTGCACTAGCCAGGTATCCTTTAATTCGCGACTCAGCGAGAAATGCTTTTTGGATTACAGTTGTCGATACTGGGGTTATCATTGCCGTTTGTCAGGTGAAGAAGGAGATCTTGTCGACAAAGCCTTACACTTAATAAACAATCCAGCGCGCCAAGCTCTTATATTCCAAGTATTTCATGCGCCTGTGGACACCAAGGATTATGGATTCGACTATACTCCACAATACTTCACGCCTATTCATGCCGCAAGTGCTGTTGGGTTACAGCGAGTAGTTGCTCGTTTAATTCCAGAACGCGGGAGTAGTCGTCGGCATACAGTTAATGCTAGAGACTCGAAAGGGCTGACACCGTTGCATATGGCAGCTCAGGGAGGTCACGAGGCCACTGCCCTGCTTCTTCTCGAGAATGACGCGAACATTAAGGCGACAAGCAAGAGTGAAGCTAACATCCGAGAAAAAAGCAAAAATGACGCGACAGAGCTATACCAGGTGGCTCAGTGGGATAGCGAGGCCACAGTTCGGGTACTGCTTAAGCAAGGCACCGACATCGATATGCAAACTAGGAGCGACTGGGTTTCAGCGAGAACCCAAGCACGTTGGCGCGATCATGGAGTTACGGCATTGCACATGGCCGCTCGGAGAGGCCACGAAGCCACCGTCCGGCAGCTGCTCAACAAGGGCGCTGACATCGAAGCACAGAGCCATAATTGCCAGACTGCGCTGCACGAGGCGGCCTGGGGAGGTCACAAGGCCATGGTCCGGCTACTGCTGGAAACAGGTGCAGATATCGAGACGAAATCCAAATCTTCTGGCAAGACAGCGCTGCATCAGGCGGCCGATGTTGGTCACAAGTCTACAGTCCAGCTACTGCTCCAGATGGGCACCGATATTAACGCGACATGCTACTTGGGTACGGCACTTCATCTGGCGGTTCTCAGAGGTCACGAACCTATGGTCCGGCTACTACTAGAGAAGGGCGTCGATATCGAGGTACATTGTGCGTCACGCGGCAAGACAGCACTGCATTTGGCGATTAAAGAAAATCACGAGGCCATTGTCCAACTGCTACTCCAGAAAGGCGCAGACATCGAGGCGAGGTCCATGTACGGTGAGACAGTGCTACTTCGGGCAGCTCGACATCACGACGAGCCCGCGGTCCGGCGGCTTCTTGATATGGGCGCTGACATCAAGTCGAAAACTAACAACGGCTCAACTGCGTTAATACTAGCGTCTACAGTAGGTGGCGATGCCACATTCCGGTTGCTACTCGAGAGAGGGGCTGATATCAACGCTATAACCGGCGATGGCTACACGGCACTACATTTGGCGGCAAGGGTGGGTAGCGACGCCATGGTCCAGCTGCTGCTCGAAAAGGGTGCTGATATCGAGGCCAAAACCAGTTGGGGCACTACTGCGTTGCACTCTGCGTATGAAGAATCTACGGTCCGACTACTACTCGACAAGGGCGCCCAAATCGAAGCTAAAAACAGTAATGGTGAGACGGTGCTGCACAGGCAAGCTTGGTATGGTGACGAGGCGATGACCCGGCTGCTGCTTAAGAGAGGGGCTCATATCAATGCTATAACTAACAATGGCGAGATGGCACTGCATCGGGCGGTTTGGCGGGACGATGACTGTTACCAGGCCACAGTTCGGCTGCTACTCGAGAGAGGCGCTGATATCAACGCGAAAAGTAGCAATGGCGAGACGACACTCCATCTTGCTGTTCAGAATCATTCTGAGGCCATGGTCCGGCTACTGATCAAGATGGGCGCAAACATCGAGGCGAAGACCAACAGTGGTGAGACCGCGCTTCATCTGGCGTCTTTCAAGGGCTCTGACGCTACGGCCCTGCTGCTGCTTGAGGAAGGCGCAGACATCGGCGCGAAACGCAACGATGGCCTGACGCCGATACACCAAGCAGTTCGGTGCTGGACTCAAGAAGGCATCCTACGGCTACTAATCAAGAGGGGTGCATATGTCGATGCGAAAAGCAACGAGGGTGAGACAGCGCTTCATCTGGCAGCATTGTGTGGTCTCGACAGAGCGGTCCTGCAGCTACTGGAGGAAGGTGCAGATGTCGAATCCAAACGCAACGATGGTGAGACGGTGCTACACCAAGCCGCTCGGTGCAAGAGTGGGTGGGCCACAGTCCGCCTGCTACTTGAATACAGCTCAGATATCGAGGCAAAGAATAACATTCGCAACACGGCACTGCACCTAGCAGCTGAACACGATCACCATGACGCAGTCCGAATGCTGCTTGTGAATGGCGCAGACATAGAGGCACAGAACAACACTCGCAATACTCCGCTACACCAAGCAGTTCAGCAAGGCCACCAGGCCACGGTCTTGGTATTACTGCATATGGGTGCAAATATCGAGGCGAAATGCAACAATGGCAAGACAGCGCTGCACAAAGCAGCTGAAAATGATCACCATGCTGTGGTCCGTCTGCTACTCGACAATGGTGCAGATATTGAGGCAAAGAACAACAATCGCAAGACGGCACTACAGCAAGCAATCGATAAGGGCCACAAGGCCACGATCCAGGTACTACACGAGAAGGGTGCCATCAATAAGGATCCCAATATCCATGATTTCTTATAATTAATTGACCCTCGGCTATGGGTTCTCCAAGCGACTGTTTCGTAAGAAGACATACCCATTTACTTGGAACCGACTGACACATACCGTAGTATTTTCCCCATGTACTCTAGCGCATGTGGCTGCTGGGTATCCGTGTGGACAGGGATTTTCATGACAGCTCATTGAATATAATTGTTTCTGCTTGCAGTGTGGTGGTCTCGGTTCTAGCTTCAGGTGTTACAGTTCTCATATCTTACCTTTTTCTTAAGTCTTTCATATTGAATTAAAAATTTATGTGAATCTTAAGGCGAGGAGTATTATTTTAAAAAGGATTGGGTAAAAGCTAACTTAGGGGTGTCACGGGTTGAGTGCTTCTAGCGGTTTTCATACATCGACCGATGATAGTGTCGTTAAGAAATCGGCGTCGTGTGATGTTGTAATAGCAAGAGCTAATGAAAATTCACGTATAGTCCATGGTTTTGCTGGTGGCAAACATGCACCATGCGATCTGTGGGTCGCTAGAAGCATGCCCTCTATTCTCAATGGTCGTACATACATGGCTGAGCTGCACACGTGACTCCATACACAACCTTAACCGACGTACACCCTGTTCTACTTCCCCCTTGCAAAAAGCTTTCCACCCGTACAATAAAGGAATGCTGCCAGCCTGTCGTCTCGCTGCTATCCGTGCGCTTCTCCTCGTTGGTGGTTGACATTTGGTCTAGCCGACCGTCGTCGGTCATTGTGGCCGAATTTGTTAAGTTCTCATCATTGTGTGCTCCACATACTCACTTTCCTCCCCTCTTCTTTCAAATTGAGTAAAATTCTTATGCTTTTCTCCTTTAACTAGCCCTCCTACTAGACTCGAACCTGGGGTTCACCGCCACTCACTGAATGCTTCCAACCAATGCTCTACTTCGCCGCTCTTGCTGACCCGGATCACGTGTGGCGGTTCCTGATGTCGAGACTCATCGATGGAGTAGCGCTTAAATCCACTGACATTGTAGGTTTTGTGGATGCGGAGGTGCCTGGGCAAGTTGGAGACCTCGAAGACTTTGTCTTTGCCACGCTGTACACGTAGCGTGGATGGGCCAACATGCTGTTGTAAAGCCCAACTAAGCCGCGCGCCAGGAGAGCTTGTCTAGGTGTCGGTGCCCGGTTTGGCGGCACTGTAGCCTGATCGCATGTTGCGGGAGGTTATCATCACACAATTGCCCGTCTGGAAGCTGTGTGGCTGCCGATTCTAGTTCGCCTCTGTGGCCTGGATGGCATGCGCAATTGCGAACTTATCTGGGGGCTTGGTGAGGATGTATGCCATGATTGTCGCGGAGCTCACTGCCTGTTGCCCTCCCGGCCTTGCTGCCGCGCTACCGTTGGAACTCGAATCGGTAGTGGTCGTTAAGGTGGTGATGTCACGCGACATTGACTGGACATAGCCGAAGTCTGCCTCAAACGCAATATCTTCTGTGGCTTTATGCTTACTAGCATTATATGGGGATTCTGCTAGCGGTAGTAGCTTCGTCCAGGTATTTTCATTGCCGGGGGTAAAGGTACGGAGGTATTCTCGACGACGCTTAAGGGGAGGATTCCCTTGTAGCTCCGTTGCCTATTTCTTATGTTCTTCCCACTCTGCGGTCGTCTGTCGCTACAGGCTACGGTCTATTCCTGGGGTTGTTGGGATTTGCAAGCCGCCAGCCGCTCGTGTTCGTAATAGTCCCTCTAACTCCCGAAAGAGGTCGTATTACTGCTTCCGGACTTGCCGTTGAACTGCGACATTACCTCCGCTCTTAGTCCGTTCCAGGTACGTGGATGTGAATTAGCGGTAGATACGGTTGCACACGACGATAAGCGACAGCATATGATTTTATGTAGGAAGATTATCGCTGTCGTGCAATTGCTCATCGCGAGGTAACAATGCCTCGGCACTTATCCGACTTACACAGACTAAACGCGGCCCAACCAGGACATTAAAGCAGCTTTTGGAGGGTTGTTGTTTTTGTTGTTTAATCATACTGTATTGACTCTAATTAGAGTATGACAGGACCCTGATATCCCCTCCGCCTCCGGGCGAGCCGGCTAGATGGCGGAGCTCCCCCCCCGCTACCCTTCGTCCCCGCTGACA
>Ga0307512_10002239_pt1 | contig 25148 bp, 26 predicted proteins | sample 14_EM_MG_FD_200267 | JGI IMG/M metagenome (GOLD analysis project Ga0307512, IMG submission 200267) | Populus trichocarpa ectomycorrhiza microbial communities from riparian zone in the Pacific Northwest, United States - 14_EM | ecosystem: Host-associated > Plants > Roots > Unclassified | place... | reverse complement strand
ACGTGTTCATCAGCGCGCACAGGGAACAGACTTACTCAGATCGAGAACGCGGGCTACAACTCAGAAAATATGGCTGTGCGGAGTCCGTCTGCTCGTTTCCGAGGCTAGCACGACTACTGGCATTACATCGGGGACGCGCGAATCGTGAACACGATCGAGTCGCGCCGCTGCATGGCAGTTACTGTATAATAACCACCACATCTGGCACTCCATACGTAAGCGCGTTCTGGGACTTTGGTGGCAGCACCACATGCGCCTGCCGGAATCACGGATTCCGGAAGCTGACCATCTGGATAACGGTCATCCCGCTGCAGCGTTGCAACTTGCAAGGCTCGTTTACTTCTCCTCTTCCTTCGACCGTAGTCGCCGCGGCACATATATATGTCGGACTAGACCGCATGCCTTGTGTAGTATTACCAATGCGACTCAGGCGATCACAGGACCGCGAAACCGTCATCGTGATCTTGATGTCCTCTGTACCCGGCCCTCCAAGCGTCTGGGGCAGATGGGTCTGCTCGGCCTCCGCACGGTATATTCATTCGTCCACTCGGGTGCTGCATCTTTGAAGCATCGCTGTCTCATATATGGATTTCCTTATTGTATACGGATGGCGCTGCGCGCAGCTTGCATCGGATTCATGAAAGAGCAAGCAAAAATGTTCGTCACATTCTGCCCGATAGCACGCACCTGATCCTGTGGGCCATATGCACATGAAGACAACAGTTTCGTAATCACTCTGCATGTCGCGTTGTTTCTCCCTGTCTCACGTTACCCCATATTCGTGCTCGTCTCACATTACCCCACATTCGTGCAGACTTCGAGTTCTGAGCTGTGACGAGTCGTCCTCAATTTCACGTTGGGTCCTCCAAGTCGCAGCCCTTTCAAGTATGTGCAACCGTACACTTGAAAAGTTCAGTCACATCTGAACCACGCACCAAATAAGCCAAATATAGTAAGGAAGGATACCTCACCTGTATTAAAAACGACCTCCAGGCTCCGGCTCCTCGACCGGCGTATCGCCGCCAGGCGCACCGACGACTCGCCGGTACCCCTATTTCCGCGAGCAGCGTCAGGTACGCGCAAATCGTAAACACGATCGCACCACTGCGTGCCATCATGACCGCAACATCCGACGCTCCCTGCGCAGACGTTCTCTTTGTCAAGGGCTTTGGCAGCGCCACGTCCTTGGGACCGAATGTCCCTTCGGTCCACGGGAGCTCCTCAAATGACGAGAGCGGAAGGACTTTGATTTTAAGCTGGTTTCTTACGTTCAAAATACCCTCGTAGCATGGGCTGAAACTTCTATCGCCCTCGTATACCACGTGTAAGTATAAAGAGAGATTACATCTCATTTCGATGGGCACGGTGGTGCACACGTGTAGGTATAGGAGTGACAGAAAGGGGGTAAAACGGTAAATGATAGACACGGTATGAACACGAGCGGCCGGACCTGTAAATTCCGTTGAGTGAAAGGGTGGCTTTGTCCTCGCCGCGCCGTTTCCGCGCGCTTGCATGTCAGCAACAACGAGGAGTGAAGAAAGAAGTCGGAGAAAGGGTGGGAAAGGGAAGGGATGGACCAGGGATAAAGTGGTGATGATACCGTCCGTCCGTGACGATTCCATGTTCCGTGTCTTCGATCGTGATCGCGAGGGTCGTCCTACCGTAGAGTCTTGCAAAAAGGCATGTAAAATCGCACGCATGTGCCGGATGATATTATGATTGCGCAGCGTCGCAACACTGGCAGCTGCGACTATTAGGTCGATAACACACACTAGCACGAAGGCTGTCCAACTGACCCCATGGCGCGTCGCAACACCCTGCGTTTGTACATTTATCAGTTACAGGTAACCGACTTTCCGGTATTTTATTAGGACCGGTGCAGAGATTGATCGAGCCCGCTCTGTCTGCCACCGTGGCGCAACATTCAATGAATTTCGGAAACAAGGGCTCAGGGACAAGGAGACTGGAGCGGAGCCGGAATAATCTAGAAGCGAACATATTTGAACCTTCAAAGAAGCCCCGCTTGAAGGCCCCTCCAAACGCTTGAATATGTTCATCTCCATTTACCCCAGCTCTATCACAGCTGGTTACCTCCCTGACTGAGGAAGTCTGAGACAAGGTCGTAGAGGGAAAGTCAGGCGTGATCAAGGACGACAAAGAGGACTGTTACGGTTACAGGAACTAGGGCCCTCATAAATTCCATCACAGCTGTCGTGTTTGCACCAGCGGATCACAGATGCCAATCGTGCCAGACGTACTTGCGGAGAATATGGTGACACCTGTCAGACCTCTTGTGCCTGACAAAGTCAGCAATTCAGTTTTATTCTGATGAGGATTAGCGAGAACTGACATTTGCTGGTCACTTGAGCGTTGGCGATGGTCATGGAATCCTTGGCACAAACTTGAAACCGCATATAAGCATGATTCGATTGGATGACTGGGACTTCTAGCAGCGTGAAACTACCTGAGAAATATTCAATAGCTCGACGTCATGGCCGATTCAGGAAGTAAGTACTTTCTCGTCCTCCTTACCATGGTGGTATCGTTGAACTGACTCATCCCAACAAAGAGACCAAGGTCACTCTGCGTATCGAGGGGAAAGGCAGGACGATTTATGACGGCCCCGTCTTTACTTGCGGCCATAGGGTGACCATGCCATCCGGAGGAACTCATCACTGCGACGGAACCAACAATGACTTCAATCCCTGTACGGGGCCTACATGCACGACGGCACTAGACGACGGCAATAAAAATGCCAACTTCGGCTTCGATGGGTAAGTGATTGGACATTTGGCAAAAAAAAAAGCAAACAAACCATCTAATTTGACGGAATGCGACAGAATTTGGGACGAGTCAAAAGATGACTTCGACATCACGTCCATCGGTGGGGAATCATCCACGGGCAGGTATTTCTGGAAGAAATGCATCAACTTCATACCCAGCAACCTGCCCGGATGCCAGGAACTCGTGTGGGAGGGCGACGAGGTCCTGTTCGCATACGCCACTACAAATGTGACGCGGCATTATCTGAAACTTAAAGGTCCTAAAATCGCTGTACTCATGACACCAGTCGTCTTGGAGGTGACGGATGGGGGGACGGATACGCCCATGAAGGGTGCGGTTGTATATGGGCGGCGTACGGATGACCAAGGGCGGGTGACCATTACGTTCACACGCGTGGGAACCCAGAAGCTCAAGGCCGAGAGGCAACCAGATTCGATTCGTTCAAATGAACTTGTCATCCAAGTCATCGTAGGGCCCAAGCTCTAACACTCCATCCCCCCTCCCCGCATTGGACTTGCCAGTCATTTAAACGTTACGCGTTATGTATGCGCTCGTCATAACTCGATTACTACAGACGCATTTTTTCCCATTTCCATCTCGAGTGGTTGCCAACTTTGTGCTTCAACTTCTGCGTTGACAACTCTTGCGCCAACCCTCGCAGCTCATCGAGATTTGAATTTCTCTCTTCTGCAAGTTCCTGTCCGACCTCTCTAAATTAGGCAACTAGCCTGAGCATTATGCTCTCTGCCACCGCATCACCGAGTCACCACACAGCTATTGATCAACAATCTGTCACGTGGGCCACGAGCATAGCCCACTTACCTGTGCCCATCTATTTCGGGCACTCACCTTGCGCCAGACTGAATGCATCCCATAATAGGTGAGCCACTAGTGGGGATGGGGGGTCAATTTTCATCGCCGTGTAACCACTGTCTCTCTGTCATTTCCTCACAGCGGACCAACTCCCCTTCTTAACACCGTCTTTCTTCCCAACTTGTGATACGGTATGGATGACCAGTCCGGGTCCATTCATTTTCGGGCTCTTTTCGAGTCCGCCTTACAAGCGTACGAGGTGAAGACGGGCATAGCGTTACCCGAACATCCGCTCACCCTGCTGCTCCGGAGCTGCGACTCCATCGAATCGATCACTACCTTTCTACAAGACCAAATACGAGGGTCCAGTGATTTCCAAGAAAACGATAAAGTCATGAATTTAGTCAAGAGTACAACTTCGATCCTTGCTACCCTCTCCACCACCGCCGCCTTTGACTGGGCTACCGGCCTGGTATGCCCGAAGGCGCTAATGACACGTTTCACATCTCTGACGGTTTTATTACAGACTTTCTCACCCGAGGATGCAATACACGCTAGTCTTGCTGTCTTATTTGCTGTACGTGCCTTTCTTTAGTTACTATATGCGTATCCTTGTGACATTCCTGTGTATTAGGCTGCCAAGGACACAGAAACCAACTGCGATGCGCTTATCGACTTGCTCGAGTCGATCGAACATTCTCTGAGGTGGATCGAAATATGTGCCCAGATCCCTCACACACCTATCTTGGGCGAGATGGTGGTCGAGAAAGTCGTGGAATTACTTTCCACACTCGCGCTGGCGACCAAAGAACTTGAGCAAGGACTATCGAGTAAGTGTGTTCTCGTCGATGAGTTATATTACTCAATGGAACACAGCGGGACTTTTGGAACGTCTTGAAGAGAGGGATGTTGAGGCCGCAAGCCAAGGACTAGACCGACTCACACAAGCTGAGGCTCGGACGACCGCACTGGAGGTTCTCAAAACCGTCCACGGTCTCGTCCAGGATATGAACGCAATCACCGACGGTAAGAAAATGCACTCAGCTTGTCACCCTTCTGTGTTCATCATCCTCTCTAGACAGCAAGCCATCTGTCGATGGTGTCTTGGAAGGTCTCGGTACGTTTCGTTTGCGACCCCAGCTATTTCCATATCTGACAGACCGATAGATTGGCCCGCAGATGACATATTGTGGAGAGATTCTCTTCCCAACCCATGGGAAAATTACCAGGTTGCCCCCGAATCGCATCACGAAGGGTCCTCGGTGTGGTCCTCGGAAGGCGACGTGAATGCCGAGGTCAACGATGGGTTGAACGAGGCGATCTGGAGAAAAGATCATATGGATCTTCCACCCATGCTTGTCGAGTACAGCGCGAACGCAATGACCGAGGACAAGGACTTGCCGCCTCCGCCGTATTTTGCGGAGCAGGAGGAAAGTGGGACGGTGGCGGATTTCTCACGCTTTTCCGCGAAGCATGGGTCGGGTGTAGCGGCCCGGAACGAGGACGGGTGGACGCAGTTGCATTGGGCAGTGTGGACGCGAAATGTGGATCTCGCACGCTCACTCGTCAAGGATGGCGCGGACGCGACGGCCAAAAGCAAAGACGGGTCGACTCCCTTGCATTTTGCGGTGCGGGCGAAAGATATGGACCTCGCACGCTTTCTCGTCGAGCACAGTGCAGACCCGGCAGCCCAGGACGAGGACGACTGGAGTCCGTTACATTGGGCGGTGCGGGCGCGAAGAACTGATCTCGCACGCTTACTCCTCGAACATGGCGCAGACGCGGCTGCCAGGACAACCCGTGGTTGGACCCCGTTGCATTTAGCCGTGTGGAGGGGAAGAGACGATCTCGTACGCCTGCTCATTGAGTACGGCGCAGACACAACAGCCAGGTACGAGGACGGGACGACTCCATTACATTTGGCGGTGTCGGCGGGAAGAGTGGATCTCGCACGCTTGCTCATTGAGCATGGCGCGTACGCGATTGTCAAGGACAAGGATGGTCCGCCCATGCTGCGTGAGGCCGTTTGGGCGAAAAATGTGGATCTCGCTCGCTTACTCGTCGACTATGGCGCGGACGCGACAGTGCCGGAAAGGGACCAGTCGACTTCGTTGCATGTGGCGGTGCGGAGGGGAAGTGTGGACCTCACGCGCTTGCTCATAGAGTATGGTGCAGACGCGACAAAACAGGACAAGGACGGGGTGACTCCGTTGCATTTGGCAGCGCGGAAGGGACGCGTGGATCTCGCACGCTTGCTCGTCCATCACGGCGCAGATACCATGGCCAAAGACAAGGACGGGTCAATTCCGCTGCATTTGGTGGCTGCGCAGGAATCTGGCGGGGCGGATCTCGTGCGTTTCCTTGTAGAGCACGGCGTCGACGCGACAGTCCAGGACAATCGCGGGCGTACGCCCTTGTATGTTGCGTCGGGGGCGGGGAGGAAGGATCTCGCAAGTTTCCTTGTCGAGCATGGTGCCCAACACAACCACGGTCGACTCCGTCGCATCTGTTATTCTGTTCTGGGGATGTAGCGATCGATTCGCCATCGCCGAGCATGACGCGAACGTAGCAATCTAAATGATGGTTCAAATTTGGCGACCCACGATGAGGTATGAGTAGGGTGATAATTCTATTGTACAGGGACTAGTGACTGGAGCTATACTACTGACATGTAATACGGACAGCACTCTTTGTATTTAAGGTTCTCTTTGGGGGCCTGGGACTATCACTTATGGTGTACTGTACAGTATCTACTACGTGTTGCAGGTACGGACTATCATGATTATGTTACCCTATTACAGTTTCTCCAAATAGACTTCAAGAATTGGTCTTACTTGACAACACAGACTATTCGCATGTAATCTTATCGGTGAGGGAGGTGAGCGCGGTACGTGTCTAGACGTGCGAATTTCATCAAGTGGTGGCTAGCTTTGTCTTCGAGATGCCAGGAGCCTGGGCTCGCATGTCAGAACAATGAGGAAAAAATAGAGGGGAGCCGAAGAGACTTGAAGGAGCGTAAGAAAGGTTCATCAAGGGTCAAACGAAGAGTGTTCCGTCTATGCCCTCATGAGTTCACACGGTCATATGACGGTGTCAACGACACGACTTCGTGTTTTTGGGCCTTGCTGTCTCATGTCTATGCGTCCTCATACGATGTTCTCTCTCCTTCCCCAGGCCTCTGTCTGACCTCAAGCAGTTAAGTACAGTGGCACTCTCTCTCAACCACTATCTTAGTGACTCACGTGTTGCCCTGACAGCCGGAATCTCCACCGCTCGTGACATGATAACAACAGCACTATTCATCAATCTCCAACTTGGGCCGCAATAATTCTTAAGCCCAACTTGCGCCAGGATATCTACCTTTACGTTTTGTCTGTGCACAAATACGGTTCATGATAAGTCGTAGGGTCAGGTGATGCACAGTCCTTCGTCAAAACCTTCTGCTACCCCATACCACCGTCTCACTGTCATTTTCCCATAGCAAATCGAATCCCCATTAGAACGTATTTCTTCTCTACTTGTGATATGGGTGACCTTTCTGGATCCATTCATTTTCGGATGATTTTCGAAACAGCCCTGCTGGCGTACGAGACGAAGACGGGCATAATGTTGGTCGAACATCCGCTCATCCTGCCGCTCCATCGAATCGATTGCTGCCCTTCTGCAAGACCAGATACGAGGGTCCAGTGATACCCATGTAAACGTTAAAATCATGAATTTAATCAAGAGTACAACGCCAATCCTTTCTACCCTCTCCACCACCGCCACCTTTGACTGGGCTATCGACCTGGTACGCCAGACGGCTCCTATGACGTGATCCACATCTCCGACGGCACGTTACAGATATCCTCACCTGAAAATGCAACACACTCCAGTCTCGCTATCATACTTGCCGTGCGTGCCTTTCCTTAGTTACTACTTGCGTATCCTTGCGACATCCAAGTGTATCAGGTGGCCAAGGGCCTAGAAACCGGCCATGATGCGCTTGTCGGCTTGTTCGAGTCAATCGAGTATCAAGAGTGTGTTAGGAATAGTGTACCCACAATGAACGTTATTATTATATGGGAAGGTGGTATGTGATGCGTGGCACCTCGAGTCAAGTCCGAAACCGGCCACTGCAACAACCAAGCATATGACGAACCTGTAGAATTCACGCGGCGATACCGAATTGACGGCGAACGGTGTCTTTTCTAGGCGAACAAGTCTGGGCAAATAAGCATCAAGAAAACCCCATATCAAACTTATCACTGCTTATTTTTTACTTATACTCAGGACAAGACCAATAAATTGTGCTAAGTCCGGAATAAGTTGCTATAAGTGGGTCATAAACCTAGTAAGTTCGCTGGGGTTTTCCCGATGAAGAGAGTTGATGAAAGAAAACCACAGCTACTTTTGTGAGCTCCGCACACGCGCTCGCCAAAATAGTGAATGCCCAGGAAAATATTACATCAACCACATACACCATACAGGCGCGGGAATATCCGTCGAAATAGAACTGGCATTTGCCACAGGGGGAGTTATTGTTATTGTATTGTAACTGGTTTAGTCTTTAGGATACGTGCGCAGCCCTCCTTGACAAATAGTCTAACTGGAACCTTGACTTGTGCCAAATTCACCTCTAGCATGGAAGAATTTGAAACAGTGTGAGGAGTCCAGTGATCCGTGTTATTGCCAATGGACTCATCAGACATCAGGACACCAGCCTGAGAGACGCCGCCAGGTGCCACATCCTCAAGTCGCCTTGGCCACTGGCTATGTCCTCAAAATGCAAATTCGCAAGCCATCCACTATACACAACTTCCCCTTCATGAGTGGAACACTGTCCCGTCTATAATGCATATCGGGCAGCATCATTGACAACCTTTGCGAATGACGTCCTGCTTGATGTTTTGCGCATTTTGATACTACTGCATTGTCACCGCTAATTGTCTCTCGTACGTTATTTTTTCCTATGTACATCTGACAACTAGGCCTTTTGCCATCGGACGGGTACTTGGTTTCAATACCTTCCTGTTTGATGAACACACATGTGACTGCGAGTTTGGCGTGGAGAGCCCTGAGGCATAGACGGAGTGGACGCTCGCACTGCGCCCACCCCCTTGGTTCTCATAATTATGGGAACCCACTGGATGTCTGAGTTTGCACCCACCACATCCAGTTGAGGGTGCACATGGGTCGTTATTCACCCCTGTGCCTGGCGAGGTCTTTGACACACACCGGTACTACTTTCGCTTTCGTGCCTTTAACATTGAGATGGGTCTTGGAAACTGGAGACTGACTGTCGCGCACCGCTGGCATTTCTTAGGCGATGGTGATGAACGTTGGACCTCTGTCGATCACGGCTACTATGATCTCAATTCTATACGGTCCACGATCCACCCTCCACTGCCCCGTGCCAATCCGTATCATCTTCATCTTTCACGACAAGCGACTGCCGCTCGGCACACCTTGTAACTGCATCGACACCTGCCACTTGTCGTCATCGCTTCGAGACGTTCCCTTCGACGGCCTTGGGTGGTTCCTTGACTTCTTGCCCTTATTACATTTTCCTCAACCCACGACCCTTGCGTCACCCAAATCAGCTGCTCTTAGTCCCCTCTGCTCTCCACCCTGTCATATTCAAGAAGTTCCGAGTCTATCATAACACGTGGCTTTTAACTTTCATCCTTGTTGAATATTGCTAGGAACGGGTATATGGTGCCGTCTCCGAGTCCTAGTCGTGCTTTATTACGATACTCGCTCGTCGTGTCACAATTTGCAGCCATAATCATAGGAGTCGTTGATTTCAAGATAGGCTGACACCGTCTGGAAAGGAAAGACCTATAAGGGGCGACCTTTTTGATGACAGGGAACATCATCAATGAAATCTACATTCGCAACCAAAACCCTGGATTGGCCCTTCTGTTTTCGCATGCAACTTGATTTGTCGGTGTGCCAAGTTGACAAGTCTTCCCCCTGAGATAGCGCGCATGTCCTTATCGATAGAAGCCCTGAGCCACACGAATAGACGAAAATGATATCAGTGGAGTAACCCTTCTCGGCGCCATCAATTTGCGGCAGATACTCCAAGACAATGTTTCTTGGATGATGAGATTGGGCCCTCCAGTACAATTAGATTCCACCTGAAATGTTTACCATCAATCTTTGATATAGTTTACGCCAAACTGAATACTCCAAAGTGTTGTCCTTGCTGTAGAAAACAAGAATGCAGACCATGCTTGATGCAGCCATCGCTGCAATTTGTCGCCACAGCATTTGCAATATTTACGATTGAAGAGTGATTGAAGTCATATTGAAGACCGCCGCCATGTCGCTTGATTCGCAGAAATTTGATGACCTCTATTTATTTACGGTTTATTGATTTGGCCTTCCTTGCAGTCTGCTGGCGTCGTGGCAGTCTCAGAAATTGTTCTCCTCAATACATGTACAGTCATGTGCTGTACAATACTATGACTTGGCAGTGGTTCTGGGAATTTGTACTAGAAATGATAGGATGTATGCCAGGCACGCGACAGCGCCGAGGTTCAAGTTCCTGACAGTCACTGTAGTGTCACGGTCAGGTGCTCTCACGATGATCGCGCAGCATCCCTCACCAATTTCATCAGGGCACCTTTGCGGGCAGACGTCCATGGATTCCCAAAAGATCATGATCCAGTGTCTCGTCTCTCCAATCGCTGTTTGGGCGTCTTATGTCTCCTTATAAGATCTGGAGATGGCCTGGCTTCATTTATTTTCACGGACCTTCCCAACATTCCCCCTCCCTTCGCAACAACCAGATCGGGGCCAGTGTGTCAGCCCGCGTCCCTCTTTTCTACACCCGCTTCCTACAACAGGGATGTCGGCACTCGATGATGGCGTCTGGGTCAATGGGACTGTCTGTAATGCGTGGCAGTATAATCAATCTCTTTCCTCTCGTGACAACCCCAATCCCACGATTTCATGTCTAACACATGGACAAACTATCGGCTTGGCTGTGGGCACTCAACCTTTGTCTGCCTATTTTCTTGAACTTATCTTGTGTACAGCTGACAGCCGAAGCGTCCCTCCTAAGTTTCTTTTCTGTGATCGCTATATGGATCTATATTGGTGTGCGCCCCGCTCCCCTTCACGTGTCTGTCCAGTTTGACCAGATGTTACATAGTGGAACGTACGATGGTGCAGGAACAATGCTCGAAGGAGTGAATGGAAGTTGTTCAAAGGGCCTACTGATATCTTCATGGTCTGCCTAATATTTCCTACCTCGTCTTCTTCACCTGACATGTTGGTTGGATGACAGGCCTCCCTTCTCGCATTTGACATTCTGCAGGCCATGGGTGGCATTTTTGATGTCCGGTGGGTTCACAACGGAATCGTCACGACTGGGTCATATTGCACAGCACAAGGCATCATCCAACAAATTGGTGAACTTGGAGTTGCTCTTATCACCTTGGTTTGTCTCTTTCTTGCAATGTCCTTTGTCCTAAGTGTAACTGATGCCATGTCTTACTAGATTCTTGCCGTCCACACATTCGTGGCGGCTCTGTGGCGAGTAGGATTGGAAGCTCGCGGCTTTGCTCTTTGGCTGGTTGTCCTCATAACCACTTTTGTCGCGCTCTGGGTTGGCATTGGCGCTGGCATTCACAAGAATTACCACACCCCTACACCTGTGCGTTATTTCAACCTCTTCTCTTTCGCACTCTGTTCTCACCAGGCACCACCAATTAGTATTGGTGCTGGATCAGCCCCTCATTCCCGGGCGAACGCCTAGCCGGTGAATATATCTGGCTGTGGTTGGCATTATTTGCTTCGGTGCTACTGTACATCCCATTGTACTTTTGGGCAGAGGGTCGCTTGGAGGTCGATGAAGAGAAGTGGTACAAGTTCCACATGTCTAACCTCAACCAACGGGTGGCATACTCACAGAGGCGTGCGGCGCTGGGGATGCTTCTGTAAGCCATATCCCTTGAGTTGCAGACCCCGCTCATGGTCGCACAGTTACCCCCTCGCATATTCCCTTGTAGTCCTTCCTCTCTCCGCTGCACGGTGGTCGCAATTCAGGGGCAGCCACGTTCCATCGGCGGCAACGTTTTTCGGTGTCTCGATGTTCAATCTCTCAGGCGCCATCAATGTCTTCCTGCTCCTGACCGTCAGACCCGAACTTCTCCTCTTGATCCGTCCCAACCAAGACGATTTTGGCGAGCCAGATATTAAACTTGCTCCTCCAAATCCTCAAACCATCGGCGACTCGGATGCAATTCTCCCCGAAACGTTAAATTACCAACACAGTCCAATGCCGACTACGACTGCACTTGTAGACCGCTCTGCCTCTGGAAACAGCGCGGCAGTATAACGTGTCAGCTCTCGACGAATATCATCAGCAGTCGATGTTTAATCACAGGGCCCGGGGGATCAGTTATTTATCATGGTTGCTACATATTGTAAATGTTTTGGGCACTTATCTACCAAACTAATTTGTTGAGTTGTCACTACACAATGTACAAAAGGAGTAGATGTTAGAGGCTTTAACACGTGTTCTACAGTACTCGATCGCGGCGCGCAAGGGAGAGAAGGAGAGGGCGAGAGATCGCGTTCCCGGAAAACTGAGAACGGGCGAAGAGAGAGTGTCGTAACGGGCGTAACGGAAGGCTTGACGCACGGCACACAGACGGGAAGAGAGGGGAGAAAGCGGGGCTGTTATTCCATGGGTTCGATGATGCCCCCCTTGGCCGGGGCCAGGCGAGGGGATTATACTGTATACAAGTACGCTACGCGAGTAGAGGGAGCGCTGTTGTCCCGTTTCCGGTGGCTATGTAGAAAATGGAAAGTAAAAGAGGGAGAGCGGGAATTCTAAACGAAAAAGCAATAGGAAAACGTACGAAGGAAAGTCCTAACACAGTAAGGTGCAAGTCCGGTGATATGTGGTCCCGCATGACACTTGCAAGGGCTGCACATCGTGTGTGATGTGGGCGGCTGACGGGTATTGAGGGGCATGCACTTGTGGCATCAGCCAGCGAAGGTGGGCGATCCACATAGTGTCGGTGGCAGGCTCGAAGTGAGGCGAAGAGGGACTTTGAGGGGTAGAAGGCAAGGAGGAATGAGGGGCAACGGAGGCTGAGGTCGAGGCGGTGGTGGTTGAACGTTGGATGATCGACCCCGTTACACTTTTCTGTGCGGGTGAAGAGCATGGAACTCCGTCGCGAGCTTTCTCATCGAGCATGGCGCGGAGCGGCGGCCCGGGACGAGTGTATGTGGACCCCGTTGGGCGGTGCGGGTGCGAAGAATTTATCTCACACGCTTGCTCCTCGAACATGACGCAGACGATTGGACTCCGTTGCATTTAGCCTTGTGGAAGGTAAGAGAAGATCTCATACGCAAGCTCATTGAGTAGTACGGTGCAGGAGAAGGACGGCGTGACTCCGTTGGATTTGGTGGCTGTGCAGGAATCCGGTGGGGCGGATCTCGCACGTTTCCTTGTCGAGCATGGTGCCCAACACAACCACGGTTGACTCTGTCGCACCCTGTATTCTCTTCTGGGGATGTGCATACCTGGAACTATCACTTATGGTGTACTGTACAGTATCTACTACGTGTTGCAGGTACGGGCTATCATGACTATGTTACCTTATTCCAGTTTCTCCAAATAGGCCTCAAGAATTGGTCTTACTAGATGACATTTATCGGTAAGGAAGGTAAGCGTGGTACGTGGCTAGACGTGGTAATTTCATCGAGGGGAGGCTAGCTTTACCTTCGAGACGCCAGGACGCCAGGAGCCTGAGCTCGCATGTCAGAAACGAGGAAGAAGTAGAGGTGAGCCGAAGAGAACTTGAAGGAGCGTTAGAAAGGAATGGAAATGGATGCCAGTCCTGTCATCATGGGTTCACACGGTCATATGACGGTGTCCCACGTCGTGGTTTCTTGGGCCTTTGCTGTCTCGGGTCTATGCGTCCTCACACGATGTTCTCTCTCCTCCCCCAGGCCCCTGTCTGACCTCAAACAGGTAAATGGCATCCTTTCTCAACTGCTACCGTAGTATCTCACGTGTTGCCCTGACAGCCGGAATCTCCATCCTTCGCGACAGCACTGTTCATCAATTTCCAACCCAACTTGTGCCAGGCTATTTACTTCTAACTTGTGTCTGTGCACAAATACGGTTCATAATATATCGTAGGGTCAGGTGGTGCACAGCCCCTCCCCAAAATCTTCCACCACCCCGTACCACTGTCTCGCTGTCATTTCCTCAGCAAATAGAATCCCCATTTGAACGCGGTTCTTCTCTCTTGTGATATGGGTGACATACTGGATCCATTCATTTTGGATGCTTTTCGAAACAGCCCTGCTGGTTCATGAGACGAAGACGGGCATAGTGTTGGTAGGACATCCGCTCACCCTGCCGCACCATCAGCAAGACCAGATACGGGAGCCCAGTGATATAGATTTCAACCTTAAAATCATGAATTTAATCCAGAGTACAACCTTTCTACCCTCTCCACAATCGCCGCCTCTGACTGGGCTATCGACCTGGTACGTCAGAAGGCGACGATGACGTGATCCACATCTCTGACGACACATTACAGATATCCTCACCTGAAAATGCGATACACTCCAGTCTCGCTCTCCTACTTGCTGTGCGTGCCTTCCCTTAGTTACTACTTGCGTATCCTTGTGACATCCAAGTGTATCAGGTGGCCGAGGACTTAGAAATGGCCATGATGCGCTTGTCGACTTGCCCAAGTCAATCGAGTACTTTCTGGGACGCTCAAACACATATACTCCGATCCCCCCAGGATACGGTGGTCGAAATGGTCGTGGAATTACCTTCCACTTGTCCAACTCCGACTGGGAGGTAAAACACGCTCAGTGGGCCAGCCTCAGGATGCTTGTGAGCTATCATGCTTGTCTCTTGTGATACGATTCACAATTCCTGCAGTTACCCACTTGCATATTCTCTCGTCGTCCCCCCTCTCTCCATTGCATTGGTCGATGTATAGCGACCACAACGTGCCCTCAGCAACGATGTCTTTCGGTCTCATTATATTCGATCCTTCTGGTGCCACCAACGTATTCTTATTCCTGATCACCCAACCCCAACTTCTACCCCTCACCACTCCCGTAAACGTCTGCCGAAGCCGAAGGACAAATGTCCCATCTGAACACAGGCCCGGTGTTACTCCGAATCTAGTTCAATGTGAACGCAGTCCAGGGGCGACGAGGATGGGGCTAGGGGAAGACTTGGAAAAACGGTCCTGGAATGACGGTTCTAGGAATGGTGGGGCTTCGTCTCGGGTCGACTCATCACAAAGAGCAGATGTCATTTGACTAGGGGTAACACGTGTACTAGTAACCAGGTTCGTCATCCATGACATAATGAATAGAGTTGTAACGCCATACATCCTATCAAAACTGTGTTAGGTATGGTGGGCGACTGCCGCTCGGCATACCTTGTAACCCCATCGTTACCTGCCGCTTGCCTTCTCCACCGCTTCGCAACGTGCTTTTCGATGGCCTCGGGTGGTTCCTTGACTTCTTGCCCTTATTACATTCTCCTCAACCCACGACCCATTGCGTCACCCAAGTCAGCTGCTCTGAGAGTCCCCTCTGATCTCCACCCTGTCATATTCAACTTCAACACGTTCCGAGGTGATCATGACCTGGCTTTTAACTTTCATCCTTGTTGGACGTTGCTGGGCATGCCATCTCTGAGTCATACTTTATTACGATAATTGCTCGTCGTTTCACCTTTGCGGCCATCATCGTATGACTCGTTGATTTCAAGATAGGATGAGACCATCAGGAAAGACCTATGAGGGGCGAGCTCTTTGATGACAGGGAAACATTATCACTACATTCATAACCTGAACCATGGATTGGCCCTTCTGTTTTCGCATGTGACTTGATTGGTCGGTGTGCCAAATCGACAAGTCTCCCCCTGGAGATAGCGCGCATGTCCTTCTTGGCATAAGCCCTGAATTACACGACTCGGAATGTGTCAAACGAAAAAGATATCAGTAGGCTAATCTCTCTCTTGGGTACTGTATAGATTTGCGGCAGATACTCAAAGGCAATGTTTATTGGATGATGACAGTGGTCTTCCTGGTATAATCAGATTTCACCTGAAATATTTACCATCAATCTTTGGTAGTGTTTACACCAAACTGAATACATAGCATCTATTTGCCTCCTTCAAGTTGCGTCGCTGCACTGTGATAGTGGTTGGATTCTTATTTAAGGGAACACGATGACTATTCGAGTCGATAAATTGCTTTATACCTGTATTGTATTCTGTCGTCCAGATGACGTGATAATGGTGAATGGCCTAGAGAGATACTATGCCATTGCTACCATACTATATGCTGGCGGGACTGTCATCCCCTGCTCTTCTGTGTCGCCCGTGTTCATATTCGAATGCAACCAATCACGGATACGGCACTTCAAATGGGCGTTCTGCCTGTATCATTCTGGGTGCCCGTAGGGTAGTATGATCTAAGGGGCCTACTTCTCGCCACCATGAACCCAGCTATTATATTCGGCAGTGACAAATTTGCGCAACTAGTGGTTACTGTAGGCGCAGAATGCCCACATAGATGCGCGAACCTTAGTGTATTTGTATGATACGAATGTGTAACCGCCCCAAGGGTTGCATCAGCCAAATGAATAGTGGTAGGGGCAGGAGAACCGACCTAGGGAATCAAATGACCCATTTTTCACACGCAACTTCCTTGGCGTGGAAAACTCAAATGCACACCACGCTTAATGCAGCCATCGCCGCAATTCATCAGCGTGAAATGCTGTAGCAACTTAGTGGGGGCCTGGGGTTGCAACCTATGCAAAGGATGTCGATTTGGCCTTCCTCACATCTGCTGGCCTCGTCACAGGCTTGGAAATTGCTCTCAACACACTTGCAGTCAGGTGCTGGACAGTACCGTGATTTGTGGATTCAGCCATTTGTACTACTACAGTAGAAATGGTACGATGTATGCACACCCAGCCATACAGTGCCGATGTTCCTGGGGTCAGGCTCACAGTTTACCGACTCGCCGCCGGACGGCATGTCACCACTTTGTTCCCTTCATGCTCTCACACCCGCACAGCATCCCTTACCAATTTCATCAGGGAACCTATGCACGGAGACGTCCATGTATTTCCAAAAGATTGTAGTCCAGCGTCTCATCTCTCCAAGCACTGTTTGGGCGTCTTACATGTCTACTCATAAATGGGGAGATGGCCTGCCGTCTTTTTACGGACCCTCCCAACATTCCCCCTCCCTTCGCAAGTCGCAACACCCAGATCGGGGCCAGTGTGTCAGTGCGCGTCCCTCCATTATACACCCGTTTTCTACAACAAGGATGTCGGCACTCGATGATGGCGTCTGGGTCAATGGGACTGTCTGTAATGCGTGGCAGTATAATCAATCTCTTTCCTCTCGTAACAGCCCCAATCCCACGATTTCATGTCTAACACATGGACAAACTATCGGCTTGGCTGTGGGCGCTCAATCTTTGTCTGTCTATTGCTTGAACTTATCTCGCATATAGCTGAGAGCCGAAGCGTCGTTCCTAAGTTTCTTTTCTGTGATCGCTATATGGATCTATATCGGTGTGAGCCCGACCCCCTTCACGTGTCACGGTGTCTGTCCAGTTTGACCAGATGTCGCTTAGTGGAACGTACGATGGTGCAGGAACAACGCTCGAAGGAGTGAATGGAAGTTGTTCAAAGGGCCTACTGATATCTACATGGTCTGTCTAATATTTCCTACCTAGTCTTCTTCACCTGACTCGTTGGTTTGGATGACAGGCCTCCCTTCTCGCATTCGACATTCTGCAGGCCATGGGTGGCATCCTTGATATCCGGTGGGCTCACAACGGAATCGTCACGACTGGGTCATATTGCACAGCACAAGGCGTCATCCAACAATTTTCTGCCCTTGGAACTGCCATTATCACATTGGTTCGTCGCCTTCTTCAATGTCTTTTGTCCGAAGCGCAACTGATGCCACGTCTCGCTAGATTCTTGCCGTCCACACATTTGTGACGGCTATGTGGCGTGTAGGATTGGAAGCTCGCGGCTTTGCTCTTTGCCTGGTTGCCCTCGTAACCATTTTTAACACGCTCTGGGTTGGCATTGGCGCTGGCATTCACAAGCATTTCGAAACCCCTACACCTGTGCGTTATTTATACCTCTTCTCTTTCACACCCTGTTCTCACCGGACACCATCCACATAGTATTATTGCTGGATCAGCCCCTCATTCCCGGCAGAACGCCTAGCCGGTGAATATATCTGGCTATGGTTGGCATTCTTTGCTACGGTGATACTGTACATCCCATTGTACTTTTGGGCGGAGGGTCGCTTGGATGTCGATGAGGAGAAGTGGTACAAGTTCCGCATTTCTAACCTCAATCAACGGGTGGAATACACACAGAGGCGTGCAGCACTGGGGATGCTTCTGTAAGTCATATCCCTTCAGTTGCAAACCCCGCTCATGGCCATACAGTTACCCACTTGCATATTCCCTTGTAGTCCTGCCTATCTCCGTCACACGGTGGTCGCAATTCAGTGGCAAACACGTCCCATCGGCGGCAACGTTTTTCGGTGTCTCTACGTACAAACTCTCAGGCGCCATCAATGTCTTCCTTCTCCTGACCGTCAGACCCAAACTTCTCCTCTTGATCCGTCCCGACAAGGACGAGCTTGGCAAGCCTGAAACAGGACCTGCTCATCAAAATCCTCGAAGCACCGGTGATGCAATTCTCCCCGAAACGGCAAATTACGAACACGGTCTAATGCTGACTACGACTGCGTTTGCAGATGGCTCTGGCTCTGAAACGAGCGCGGCAGTCTCACGTGTCAGCCCTAGACAGATATCAGTTGAAGTTTAATCACAGGGTATCAATTATTATAGTGGCTAATACATATTGTAACGTTTTGAGCACTCATACCTAACTAATTTGTCGAGTTGTACTACAACATATATTGTGTACATCCTAAACGAGTCGATGTTAGGGGCTTTGACACCTGCTCTACAGATCACAGCGCGCAATAGCGCTCAGCAGCGCTCGGTTCGCGTTTCGAATTGTGCAAACTTTGACTTTGACGTCGTATGCACAGCAGAAGTTTGCAGTGTAAGATGATTTATTCCAGTATTTACTACAGCTTGATTTACAGTACAGTATTTATACGTAGAACTACACAAAGAAGTGTCTGGGACAGTGTAGAAAGGGATGTCAGACTTCGAGTTGTCGGGTAGTGAAGTATGATAAGTGTGAGTGTGAGTGAACAAAAGGAGTGGTGCGCGTATGGCAGCTCATACATGCATGTATGGCTCCATTATCTATGGCACCTACGTTTTAGTCTGTGCTTTCGGTCAGGCGGGCCGTAAGCGTCCTATCATTTTATTGTTACTTGGAGGACTTAAGGTGACTTGGGATCTACGCCGACGGTCCGCATCGAGGCTGGCCAATTACAACGCATACGGACGCAGACGATTGGACTCCGTTGCGTTTAGCCGTGTGGAAGGGAAGAGAAGGTCTCGTCCGCAAGCTCATTGAGTAGTACGGTGCAGGACAAGGACGGCATAACTCCGTTGCATTTGGCGGCGGCGCAGAAAATCCGGAGGGGTGGATCTCGCGCGTTTACTCGTTGAGCATGGCGTCGATGTAACAGCTCAGGCAATGACGGCTTACTCCGATGTATTTTTGCGTCGGGGGCGGGAAGAAGGATCTCGTAGGTTTCCCTGTCGAGCATCATGGTGCCCAGCCCAACACAAGTTACTCAACCACGGTCGACTCCGTCGCATCTGCTATTAGCCTTCTGAATTAACGCTCGATCGTTTCTCCGGCGAGCACGACGCAAACATAATAGACTAGACTGTGGTTCCAATCTGGCAACCCACGAGGTACGAGCAGGACGATATCATTCAGTTCTATTGTACAGCCTGAGGGACTAAATACTGACCTAAATACGGACAAAACACTCTTTGTATTTTTTTTGAAGTACTCTCGGACCTTCGCATTCTGGCATCCATTCAGAGCTTTTAGTAAGGTATGTAGGGACATCGAGTAATAGAGATGAATCGATGAATCGCAGAATTGATATTTCCATGACGAAATTGTAACGGAGTATGCCGCGGTGAATCAAAGACGGCTGATCAAAATCGGAAAGCTGGGATGAGTGGCGTCCGAGTCATCGGTTCGTTGTTCGAGAAACTTGGAAGCATGCGCGGGCTGAATCGGTGTGTGATAATTCGCGGTACGTTCTCAGGCTCGGCTCGCGAGAGCCATCGGAGAGCCTGGACTGACCGAATGCCAGTGGTAAGTATGCCCCATCGACATCCCGAACCCTTTTCTGGGGCAAAAGCAAGGAGCTCGAGAAGACAGCGGTTCGCCCAAGATGAAGGCGCCCCTGATCGTCGAAGGCAAGGGTTGCGGCGAGAACTAGTGCCGTATTGACGGACTGTACCCTCTTGTGGGTTGTGTTTGGCTCCTTGAGGATTCCTCATTCATGTTGATGCAATTGAGTACAACTTACTCCCAACCTGATTGACTTTCGCGACCACATCGAAGTGATGCGAGCCTCTTCGCGGGGATTCAGAACCCTGCTCCATGGACCTATCACTTTCTTCCCCTCCCCTATCCCCTGACAATTTTCACCTGTCGTTATGTGCATCCAACTTACACACTCGTTTCCAACGATGAATATTCTCAGTAGGACCACACGGTATAGCTGGTGGCCACGACGTGCGCGCTGAAGGGGATGCCACGGGGATTTTTTCTGCGATGGGGTTGTGTCTATGCACAGGGTCCTTGGTTTGACGGTCTCTCTACAGTCCGCACCTATCCACAACTACCAGGGAAAAGGACCTCAAGCATCGATAAAGCCAATCCCAGCATTGCGATGCCGTCAGCCATCCCTACCCCCTGGCGTCCGATTCGCGCGATTCCGGAGCTGAGGCCCAAGGAACTACGGATGGACCGGTGTGTAGTTTCCTTCACGATCCCCGCGCCTGCACGGGTGCGCGTATGAGTTAAGGGTGCAACGCAGTTACGGTGGCGTCACAGCCTCCGGAGACAGGGGTGGTGAAGGGGGAGGTGCAAGGAGCGTTCGATGTTGACTCTTGACGGCGACCCACTTGTCGTCCGCGCCCACGGCTCTGGGTTCGCTCTCGGGCGTAGCGCGCAGCTCGCCCTCGGACGTGAGGCTTTCCTCCGCGTCAACGTAGGCTGGACCGCCGCTATGAGCAACTATGCTTCCTGGGCCCTATGGTCCTCCTCGAAGACCTTCAACACCCACACACCCCTCTGTTCCGGGCAAGTGCCTTACACACGCCCTCAACGCACCTGATTGCATGCCCTGGGCCTCGCCGTCGAGTAGTTATCATCACGCTGTGTCTACGACATAAGTCAGGTGCGTCTTCCGATGGTCTCAATGAAGAGGGCATGGTTCAAATGCACTATCGTTGGTGCGTGTGAATCCGATGCATGGGCCGGCGCCGGCGCCTGCGTTCTCGACTGTGCATCGCCTCGCCTTGCCATCGTCTTTCCATGCCTCGGCCATGCGCCCTCTCACGTCGCCGTCGCCGCTACTGCTGTTATCACCATTGCCATTACCGCTGTGACCACTACCACCGAGGCCCCACGCCGCAACGGACTCAGCCCGTGGTGCAGCGACATTGCACTTCGGGATGGAAAGCATGAGCTTCTCCCAGGCAGCAAGGGCTCCATACAACTTTGTGTAGTTTCGTTGTCCCCGACAGCGAGCGCGCTCGCCCCCGCTTTCCCTCACTTTGTAATGTAGTAATTCATCGTTATATTCTTATTCTACTGATTAGTACAAGGTCTATGATATATATATGTTGCGAGACGATGCAAAGTCGCGTCGTCTGACGTTGCCGAGGGAAGGGCAGGCGTAGAAGGGCATGAGTGAGTTAACGCGGAGGACCCAGTTGATCGATAGATAGGCGAACGACAGGCAATCGACGGACTGGCGAAACGACGAGACTTGGAAAACGACGGGACTCGCAAAATGACGGAACTCACAAAACGACGGAACCCACAAAACGACGGGACCCACAAAACGACGGGACTCGCAAAATGATGGGAGTCACAAAACGACAGGACTCACAAAACGATGGGACTCACAAAATGACAGGACTCGCAAAACGATGGGATAGGCGTGAATAGTGGGACAGTTTTGCCAGTGGGGACTGGCGGATACAGCACTGTGCTGCGGACCTCGTCACGTGAGGTCTCATGACCAATTCAAACCTGCGTTTGTCCGTTTCTGCGTTTGTCCATTTTTGTCCGTTCAGTCCCTTGCGCCCGCCAGCAAGTTGCGGTATCCGTGGGAATTTGAAAAATTTTCATCAGAGCTGGCTCGCCCTCGGAACGCCAATTTGAAAAAATGTAACTTGAACGCCTCGCCCTCGGGTGCGACCCAAATGTTCTCCCTTTAGCAGCATGGTAAATGCGCCTATGTCATAGTCAAAAACTATAAAGCAGCTTGCTCTTCCCGGGCCTCTGCTTGAAGGCCAGCATCTTCCATTCATTAAGGACCTTCACCTGCTATTCATTCTGCAACATCTGGCATGCCTGATATAGAATCGCAACAGCAGGACGGTAATCACCGACCTCGGAACTCGTTTCCTCTCTCCATTACGCCACACCGGCAGGACATTGTACTGCATGATACTGGGGTTAGCCTTTCACGTCGTTACACTCCCCCTCTTGCAAGTACTCATCTATATCCATGACCCTCTTCAGATCCCATCTGTAACAGGTACCGGCCAACTCCATCTCCAATGGGAGGACGTACATGCGACCGTTGGGAACAACGCTGTACAAGATACACTGTGGGACACCCATTACACCAACGTGGTGAACCATGGTGCCGCGAACTACCCAGAACTGGCTAGTGTGAGTAATGATGTGCATACATATACCATCAACCTTCCTACTAACCTTCTCGTGACACACCAGGATCTTGCGAGTCCACACACGCATCCCAATGTCGGACCTGCTCACCAGCGAGGTATCCCCGAACCCATGCAGGTCATGTCCCACGTGAGTGCCAACCTATCTTCACTCCATATGTTCCTAATTGTGACCATCGCTGCAGGAGAATCCAGGGAATGACTATTTTGGCTGTGGCGCCAAGGATGTTGTACCTGGCTCGATCCAAGCCGCCTCTTCTAATCCATCTACTCACCTCGCCGCCGAAGTTGGCCAGCCAGCAGCAGAGAACCTCCGTAGACTGGCCAGCCGTTACATCTACCACCCGGATTCACAGGTTGATATGGTTCGGATGGAGCCAGGTCCGGCTGGTCGATGCAAGGTGGTGATCGTACTGGAAATGGCAGATTTCCTGTGAGACGGTCCGTGATGGGGATGAATGTCATGATCCTCTCACTGGTACTGCGCCGATGGAGGTACCTGGAATATGCTACTTAAGAACTGAATATGTTTACTTGTTTTGGTTATCTGAGCCGCTAGCTGCACCTCGTGTTTCGTGTTGTGGTTTTTTTTTCGTCCCACGCCTCGCCTATACGAACGTACGTCTGTTAAAAGAAAGATTGTTGGCCTCCTTCCGATGTTTAGTCCGTCACTCGCGCTCTCAACTTGCTGAACAGTACAGACAACGCGGCGATGATTGCTTGGGCATCCATGCACCGCTTCATCGCAGGTAATACGGTCGATTATGCAGTAATCTTTCGACCCCAGTGGAGTATTCAGGATCTGATGGATGATGAAACTCCGCGCCCGATAGCTGTGCTGTCGGTTACAGATATGGGTTGGTGGCACAACACGTCGGAGGGAATGGAATCTGTGAAGGTGGCTTGGGAACTGGGGAGTAGGTGCCCAGTGGTTAGACTAATCTCCCCCGTGTGCTTCGAAATCAATATACACAAGTGACACTGGGACTGTTACTGTACAGTATCTACTACGTGTTGCGGGTGAGCACAGACTATCATGGCCATGCTACACTATTGCAGTTTCTCCAAACAGAATAAATCTTCGTAGACCTGTAGCGCGGGTGGTAAGTCCACGCTGGTGGGTTCGAGAGGTAGTCCCGAGATCCAAGGTAGGTTTGCGATCCCGAAGGGAAAGCGAAGACGCAAGGGTGGAGCAGAGGGCGCGTTCCCGAGAGGCCGAGAATGCGCGAGGGGGATCGTAACGGGCGTAACGAGAGTCTTGAGGCGATGGCACGCGAGCGAGAAGGGGAAAGAGTGGTCTAAGATTACATGGGTTCGACGATGCTCTCCTCCTTGGCCGGGGCCAGGCGAGAGGGTTTAAATACAAGTACGTTACGACGCTACGGGGTCGTCCCGTGTCCGATGGGCTAAGTAGAAAAGGGAGCTCTGAGACAAAGGAGAGACAAGGAAACGTACGAAAGGAGTCCCACAATCCATAAGATGCGACTCCGGCAATATGTGGTCCGGAGCGAGAGCTCGACTGGCGGGGCGTCGCGTATGTCGTTGTCTTGACAGCTCGAGGCGATGAGGGTGGGTGACCCGCATGGCGTCGGCAGCAGAGCTTGTAGGCGGGACAAGAGGGGACTTGAGTGTGAGGGGCAGAGGACGAGGAATGGAGGCAATGTATGCGAGTGGTGGTAGTTGAACATGTCGGGTTTGCAGGCGCGCCAAGGCCGTCATGTGGTTGTTGAAAGTGCTCCGTTCCGTTCTGAGGCTACAGCGATTCCACACCATACGCCTCTCCGAGTAACGGCAGCCAGACCGCTCGCGTCAGTAAAAGTCGAACAATTCCTTCTTACTCCCTGTTGGCCACCGTCGTCGAATCCTGCCCACCATCCTCCATTGATCACCACGCAAGACGACTTGGCGCAATGCACTGTCATCTCTCCTTCCCTCGCTTTCAACCGATGTCGCCTTGACCTGCCTGTCACCACACAACGACCGTCACTGGTACGCCTCCATTACGGTTCAATTCTCTCCCTATCGTCTTTCACAGCCACTGAATCACACTCGTATATTCGCCTATGACCCTCGTATATGCCTGCGCCTTCACGCCCTTTCCCTTCAACGTTTCCCCCCTTCACATGTCGCCTCCTTCCCTTCTTACCCATCACTGACTGACCCGATCCATGCCACCCTTCAGCCGCTGCCAACATCAAAATGAATCCGCGTTTGAGTCATCGGAAGTCCACGTGCGGTTTTTTTCATCTCTCCCTTTCTTGCCGTCGCCACCGTGGGGCCTCTGTCCATACCGTTGTCCCCACTCACCTCGCCGCCATCTCTTGCTCTCTCAGCCCCATCTCTTTTCTCATCTACCACCCAGCCCGTTGAACTTTTTGTTTCGCCATGACGTCGCACCACTGAGGGCAACGGGTGCATTTGTGGATGCTCAAGGAATGAGAGTATTGGAGTAACCATAACTAATAGACCAAATGAACACCCGGTAACCATCCAAGCCTTTCATGGGACGAGCACCTCCTTTTACATGCAACGGTCATCCAATCACGGCGGGCCCGAAGCTCCTAACCTCCCCATAGATGATTAGTAAAAACATTATGTTTAGATTTGTGTCTGGAATTCGAAAAAAAAAAAAAAAACTGCGCTTCATAT
>Ga0307512_10002238_pt1 | contig 25155 bp, 27 predicted proteins | sample 14_EM_MG_FD_200267 | JGI IMG/M metagenome (GOLD analysis project Ga0307512, IMG submission 200267) | Populus trichocarpa ectomycorrhiza microbial communities from riparian zone in the Pacific Northwest, United States - 14_EM | ecosystem: Host-associated > Plants > Roots > Unclassified | place... | reverse complement strand
ATATTGTATGTCTTTTCGACATTTCTCATACGAATTGGCAATTGGTGAAAACAAAAGTACGATCACGTGCATGTCAGATTCAATCACGTGATGCCGAGGAATCAATTCGTTTTCACGTTTCACCAAGAGCCGCGGTTCACGCGTCCACGAGTTCCACCCGAGGTTCTCGCGTCAATTTCTCATCGACCTCATCTATTAGCGGCGCCGCCGCTCATCTTGAGGAAGGCAAGAACAAATTTCACGCGTTGATGGGGTGGCAAGCGGTAGTCAACAGCCGATTTTGAAGCGGCCATACTGACATTCGATGGAGAGAGTGGTCCTCACCCTGTTGGATGTCGACGGACGGACATTACGTTATTGTCTTCTTAAGGCATTCGTCTCATCATTTTTTGTCGGTTGACCCCAAATTGACGGCATCTCCAACTGAATGGCATTTCGCACCCACCTGCAGGGCGAAAAAACCATCATTTTTATATGCCCACGATTGGAGTCGGCCAGCAGGGAATACGGTGTCATGACGAGTGGCAGCAGTTTCTCGTACTCGATGTGCTTCAAAAGGCCCGTATCACCACTCACCGTATGCATGATTCCTTCTGCCACGAACATAGTGCGGCTCTAATGGCGCCACTATTGTATTTAATCGAGGCGCGCCACCCCTCTCACTATAGCCCTCTGACGACGCTTCCCCCGTGAAATGCCTGCCTTACTCCCTGATCACCCGGATCCCACTCTTCGTCAACCATTAACGTTGACTGCTGTCACCCCCTTATTTCTGAGTTACTATGCACTGGCAGTGCTGGCCATCCTCCCAAATACGTTCATACTCAAGCTTTCGATACTGCCTTTCATCGTATGGCAAGCATGGCGTTGCGCTGTGGGGCTGGACTACTCAGCGGCGTTGGCGGGGTGGCTCGGGCTTCAGAGCACTGGCCGGCTCAGTCTCGGTAACGTTGCGCTTGTGGTAGGTGCCACTTGGAAATTTTTCCTGGTGGGCAGTTATGGACATTGTGTTCTAGATATCGATGGTAATCGTGGCAATGAGATCGATTGAATGGACCTTCACCAAGAGACCACTGAGGAGGTACGAGTTGCCAGAAGGACGAGATTCTCCGGTCGAACGGCCTTTGTCCGTTTCAAACGTCCTTATCGACTCTTCCGATCTCTTGTGCAACCTGCGAGGAATCGGGTGGTCATGGTCCCCCAACCCATTCCTCCGCAAGAGCACCCCACGGTCCCCACCACCGTCGATCGCTTCGATCTGGGCCAAAACGTTGTTGAAAGTCATGGTGGTTGATGTCTCACAGTATATCATGCAATCGATCTGTCCGTCCATGGAAAAGCCCGGAGGGGGGAGCCTTTTTGACCCAACCCTCCCCTTGTTCCCTCGCACACGCTTGGGGGCACTCGCCGCCATCTTCGGTGGTGTGTGGGTGTGTGCGGCTGTGGACTCGCTGTACCATGTCGGGATGTTGGCCGGACGGCTCCTCCTCCGCCAGCCGGCCTGGCAGTGGCCTCCTCTTTTTCGCAGACCATGGATGGCGACCTCCATCCGAGACTTCTGGAGCGATCGCTGGCACCAGTACCTCCGACACATTTTCGTCGTGTTCGGGGCCCGTCCTGGCGGCAAGTTCCTGGGACGGGCTGGCGCGGTTATGGGCGCGTTTTCCGTGTCGGCGCTCATCCATTATTTGGGCCTTTGGGGCTCGGGGCACGGGACGGAATTCCACATCGACGCAGGCTTCTTCCTCCTCATGGGCCTCGGCGCGGTCATGGAGGGCGCGTTTCAACAGGTCACAGGGTTGCGCGTGGGGGGATGGTTTGGTTGGCTGTGGACCATGTCTTGGACGCTCGGATGGGGCACGCTCCTGATCGATGGGTGGGCCCGACGTGGGCTCTTTGCCGCCCACTTCCTCCCGGACAAATTGCGACTCGGAAAAATGCTTATCGATGGCGCTGTCTCCCTATTCACCAAGTGAATGTGGCGATTCCAGACCTATACACTAGCAATGGAGGAAGAAACAAGAAACATGCTCCCGTCTTGGCTGTTGATAGGCATCGGCTGACGGGACATGCTGTATTTTTTATATTTGACTGAGATTCAATGTTCAACTTCAAAGGCAGTGCCCCGCGCTCATATTCCAGTGCATAAATCGCAGGGTAAAGCCTTGTGTATTACTACAAACCAAGTGGTGTAGTTTATTGGTTACCACCCATGAGTGCATAATGGTAAATGTACAACCACGTGACCTCGACTTTGGGCGGAGGGTGCCGGGCGGAGCACTTAGAGCTATATTACACATAACGTACTAAGTTAAGTTGTTCGGCTTTGCTGCCCGCATTCGGGGTAGGGGAATGGTAGTCCGGCACTACACTTCGACCAACTCTCCCGTGCCCAGTGGTTTGGATGTCGGTTCGCGTGGATCTGGCCTTCTCCGAGTCATCTACAACACCTCCTTCATTTGTAACTCATCTGCCTTCCCTAAGTTCCCTCACTTACTGTTCTGTGTCTTTTCAACATTACACATTACATTTGGATATCGCTTTCCACTTTCTTTCTGTCTTTTGCTTCTAGACTGTTCTGTGTATTTTAAACTTCATGTACTACAGTATCTTCTTCCATATCCTTTCTAACGGGCCACCGAGGTTGGTGTTGCTTACCTGAGCTGTATTACAGTACATAGCGTAGTTGGCCGTATTTATTTATTTATTACTTGTCACGGTTCACTGCCGATCCGATCGAAAGCCGCGGTTCAACGTTCAACGTTCACCAGTTCCACACAGGACTTGCGTCAATTCCTCATCTCTTACCGGCGTCGCTGCTACATTTTGGGGAAGGCAAGAACGAATTTCACGCGTTGAAGGGGTGGTAAGGGGTGGTCAACAGCCGATTTTGAAGCGGCCATCTGACATTCGATGGAGAGAGTGCTCCTCACCATGTTGGATTTCGACGGGGATTACTTCAGTTGACCCCAAATTGACGGCATCTCCAACTGAACGGCATTTCCTACCCTCCTGCAGGGCGAAAAAATCATCATTTTTATATGCCCACACTTGGAGTTGGCCTGCAGGGAATACGGTGTCATGACAGGTGGCAGTAGTTCTGTCGTACTCAAAAGGCCCGTATCATCATTCACCGTATGCATGATTCCTTCCGCTTCGAACACGGCTCTGATGATGCCATACTATAGTATTTAATCGAGGCGCGCCGGCTCTCTCACTGCAGCTGTCCGGCGACCTTTCCCCCGTGAAATGCCTTTCTTACTCCCTGATCACCCGGACCCCACTCTTCGTCGACCATTAACGCCAACTGCTGTCACTCCCCTATTTCTGAGTTACCATGCACTGGCAGTGCTGGCCATCCTCCCAAACACGTTCATACTCAAGCTTTCGATACTGCCTTTCATCATATGGCAGGCATGGAGTTGCGCTGTGGGACTGAACTTATCAGGGCCGTTGGCGGGGTGGCTCGGGCTTCAGAGCGCCGACCGGCTCAATATCTGCAACGTTGCGTTTGTGGTAGGTGCCACTTGGAAATTTTTCCTGGTGGGCAGTTATGAATATGGTGTTATAGATATCGGTGGTAATCGTGGCAATGAGATCGATTGAATGGACCTTCATCAAGAGACCACTGAGGAGGTACGAGTTGCCAGAAGGACGAGATGCTCCGGTCGAACGGCCTTTGTCCGTTTCAAACGTCCTTATCGACTCTTTCGATCTCTTGTGCAATCAGCGAGGAATCGGGTGGTCATGGTCTTCCGACCCATTCCTCCGCAAGAGCACCCCACCACCGTCGATCGCCTCGATCTGGGTCAAAACATTGTTGAAAGTCATGGTGGTTGATGTCGCACAGTATACCATGCAGTCGATCTGTCCGTCCATGGAAAAGCCCGGAGGGGGGAGTATTTTTGACCCAACCCTCCCCTTGTTGCCTCGCACATGCTTGGGGGCACTCTCCGCCATTTTCGGTGGTGTGTGGGTGTATGCGGTTGTGGACTCGCTGTACCACGTCGGGATGTTGATCGGACGGCACCTCCTCCGCCAGCCGACCTGGCAGTGGCCCCCCCTTTTTCGCAGACCATGGATGGCGACCTCCATCCGAGACTTCTGGAGCGATCGCTGGCACCAGTCCCTCCGACACATTTTCATCATCTTCGGGGCCCGTCCTGGCGGCAAGTTTCTGGGACGGGCCGGCGCGGCTATGGGCGCGTTTGCCGTGTCAGCTTTGATCCATTATTTGGGCCTCTGGGGGACGGGGCAGGGGACGGAATTCCACTTCGACGCAGGCTTCTTCCTCCTCATGGGCCTCGGCGTGGTCATGGAAGACGCGTTTCAACAGGTCACAGGGTTGCGCGTGGGGGGATGGTTTGGTTGGCTGTGGACCATGTCTTGGACGCTCGGATGGGGCACACCCCTAATCGATGGGTGGGCCCGACGTGGGATCTTTGCCGCCCACTTCCTCCCGGACAAATTGCGACTCGGAAAAATGCTCATCGATGGCGCTGTCTCCCTATTCACCAAGTGAAAGTGGCGATTCCAGACCTACACTAGCAATGGAGGAGGAAACAAAAAACTCACTCTCGTCTTTGCTGTTGATAGGCATCGGCTGACGGGATTTGCTGTATTTTTGATATTTGACTGAGATTCAATGTTCAAATTCAAAGGCAGTGCACCATGCTCATAGTCTAGTGCTTAAATCGCAGCGTAAAGCCTTGTGTTTTACTACAAACCGAGTGATTTGGTTTATTGGTACCGCCCAAATGCATAAATGGTAAAAGTACAACCACGTGACCTATAAAAGCACTCGTACTCATGAGGGTGGGGCGTTGATCAACACAGCGAGACGCTGAGTTGAACGAATAAAACGGGTGACAGAGCGGGTGTGGGAAGTATGATAGAACCACTGGCGCATCACTCGAAGTGCCTGTGGCCAGCGCATAGTATGCCACTCAACCTCAGACACACCGTAGTCCCATCAAGGCTTGCCTGTATAGCCGACTATCACTACGATAGCTCTGCGATCATTGAGGACATTGAACGCATTTCGAAAATCGGGACAGCACATGTGGCCTACTTTTTTGATTTCAAAGACACCGGAAAACAAGACGCCCGTGCTTTCCTCTCTTCCATCCTCGTCCAGCTCAGCAAACAATCTGCCTCTCTCTGAAACCTCCTTCTCGACTTCTATACAGCACACCAACATGGCTCACAGCAACCCGACAGGGGACTTATGCTATGCCTCGAGGAGATGCTCAAAGTCATCAGGGAAGAACATATTTACATTATTGTAGATGCTCTGGACGAATGTCCCGACACTTCTGGGTTGCAATCATCACGCGAAAGGGTTCTAGAGCTCGTGGAGGAACTGATCAACTTCCAACTCCCGAATTTGCGACTCTGTGTCACAAGTCGCCCTGAGATAGACATTCGGAACGTTCTTGAACCCTTGACCTCGACATCAAACCGAGTATCCCTTCAAGACCAAGACGGACAACAGAAGGATATTGCCGACTATGTCCGTTCTGTTGTGTACATCACGCAGCTCTTATTGGAATATCGAGCAGATGTTGTCTAAACTCTCCTCGCTCTCCACCTTGCTTGGCCTTCTGGCTGCTCTGCCCGCAAACGCCGCCGAGATCGAAGTAGTGGCGGGTGGTCCCGATGGACTTATCCAGTACAACCCTTCCTTCGTGGTACGTGGCCCATAAAATTTCCCCTTGTGAACTTCTGGACGAACCATCATCACTAGACGGCCAACCCTGGCAATGTCATCACGTTCATCTTCAAAGCAGAAGAACCACATGGTGACGCAGTCCACTCTCGAAACTCCTTGTGCCGTCCGTCGCCTACACCCTCGTGTCCCTCGGATCCCACTGCCTCCTCAGACTCTTCAGCGAAGGAACCAGGTAACTGCATGCCGACTCCCTCTCCGGACTGCAAGTCGCGCACGAGGCGCGAGGGCTTCTCGGTGCGTGTGGAGTGACGTAGCGGCGGCAGCTGACTAGGGGGTGCTTTGACAGGTGGATTGTCTGTCACTTGCGGTACTGGAGCGGACGGTGAGGGTGTAGACGCGGATGCGGCAGGCGGCACGGGTGATGAAGAAGTTGTGGGGGTGGTCGAGGCGTCAGACTGTTCGCCTCTAAGTGTCGGTATGTATGAATCCTCCCCCTCGGACAGAGCTGACGCCGCGAAGTAGACGTTTCCCTCGACAGTCACAGTGCCAGGCCCCGGCCAGTAGACTCGGTGCGCTCCCGCGTCGACATCGAAGCCGAGCCAATGCGCCTCGTTCGCATGCACATCCAGCTTCGACCCGTCAGAATCGTGCACCCACACCTGCCAGCCCCAAATGCGCAGACCAGACAAGTCCGGCGGTCGACCGTACAAGGCCTCGAACGGGGTCTTGCTATCCAGTTCACGCGTCGCAGTGCGGTTCTTCAGCCAGACCGCATGGCGCAGCGCCTCGCCCCAGAGTGACTTGGGCAGGCTGCTCCCATGCGCGAAGGCGCGGATCCGCTCGAGCAGCGTGCGGTTAAGACATTCTGCCACCCGTTCAGCTGCGGGGTGTCGTGCACCGTCAGTTTGCGTGCCGTTCCTGCTGCCGCGAGGTGCGCGTTGAATGCGTCGCTCAAGTACTCACCTCCGCGGTCGGAGCGAAGCACCTTGATGGCCTTGCAGCGCTTCTGAGTGATAGCCCACGCCTCAAACGACTTGTAGGCCTCCAGAGCCTCGTCCTTCGTGCGCATCAAGTACGAGATGGTGAAGCGCATGGCGTCGTCTGTGAAGGTGACGAAGTACTGGCGTCCTTGGCAAGTGGAGATGGATGCAGGGCCCCAGACATTGGTGTGTATGTGATCACCGAAGCTCTGTGCCGGCGGACTGACGCGGACCTTGGGGACAGGCAGACGAGTTGCGTGCGCGAAAATGCAGGCGTTGCAGTCGCGCTCTTGTGAGTTTGGGTCCTACTCGACCCCGGTGACAGTCCCGCGCTCTTGACTAGTTTGCGGGCGCTGGCGACAGCTATGTGCCCCGTGCGGCGGTGCAGCTCCATAACAGATCACTGGTCAAGGATCTCATTGTTGCTGCAGCTGGTGTTGATGATTCGCAGCGGGAGGGAGTACCTACGTGAAGGACACTGGTGGAATTATCACTGTGCGCTCCGAGCTCGGAGAGCCTATTCATAAGGTCAACAACCATGCTCTGAAGCTCTGGAAGGAGTACGACGATTCTGTGTTCAAGTCGCCTCACGAGGAGCGCAGTACATGGCTCTTGGAGCACCGTGCAGGAGTCATCAAGAGCCTCAACACAGATTATTTCAAACCCTGGTTCCTGGCGAAGAAGGATGGCTGCGTTGTGGACGACTTGGGTGATATGACCTAGAGGAGACTGTTCTCCACCTCATACGTTTGATGTATGTCACCCATGGTGAACAATGGCGACAGCACTGACCCCCCATCAAGGAGACCTGCGAGCAGCAACGACAGCGACAATGGCAACAGTGATGCGCGGGCGACAACGACGGCAGTGGCAAGTGGTGCTACTGACATGTGGGTGACGATGGCGGCGGCAGTGAGTGACATGCAGGCAGTGGCGGCGGCAGCAGCAGCAGCAGGAATAGGGTCTTTCAAACATGCCATTAATCACACTATTTTTTGTCCCATTAATTTGTTCATTAAGTCGTTTTTCATGCGAAATTTTGATTAATAGTTGAAATAATGAGACAATTAATTGTTAATTAATGGTTAACTTTGAAACCCCCCTCCCGCGAAAATGCAATAATGGGCAAAATAATGGGCTGCCTTCGTCTTGGGGACCAGTCGGCATGGTGTCGGCACCTCCATCATGTTTGAGTCTCCGACCATTGCAATGCATTTAGGGCCGGACTTTGTGTGCACTTGTGAGAATAAAAAAACTACAGTACCCGGGCCTGAGCCTGCAATGCTTATGCTTAGCCCCTCGTTTGCAACCCTTGTTGCTTGTCTCACGGTCTTGCTTATATCGAATGAAGGGGATCACACAAGGGGAAAGGTCTTAAGGGCTTAGATTGGGCACTCCACAAGAGCAGGACATGTGGTGTATATACATTTGAGTACCTACAGAGATCTACAGTATAGTAAGGTAAGGATAGTGAGCCAAGTCCGTGAAGGCGAGGGCAAGGAGGGAATGGCGTCGGAGTCGTCGGGATGCAGTGTCCATGTCGTTGGGACACGGTATCGGAGTCGTCGGGACACGGTGTCCGTGTCATTGCGACGTGGTGTCGGCGTCGTCGGGACACAGTGTCCGTGTCGTCACGGCACGGTGTCCGTGTCGTCTGTCGGTGTCGTCAGGATGTGGTGTCCGTGTCATTGAGACACGGTGTTGGCGCGTCATCGGGAGGCGGTGATGGTAGATATGTGGACAGCGACACTTGAGACGTCGACGAGATGTGATACGATCTGCAAAGGTGAGGGACAGCAAGAGGATGGGGAACATACGAATCGCAAAAGCCCACAGACAAGACGGTGGCCCGTTGGCTCGATTTATCATCGGTCGGTCGGTCGCTCAAGAGTCGGACCCGCACAGAAACAAGGAGAGAGGGGGGGGCCAATGTTGCTTGCCTCTCAGCAAGGCCAGGCAAGACACTAGACGCAGAGTGAGCAGGAAAAGGGGGAAAAGGAGAAGAGAAAAGAGTGAGGTCTGCCAGTGACAGACCCATGCGGCGACGTAGAGAAAAGGTCCGGGGTTGTGCACGTCATGTGTGACGTTGGCATGACGGCTGTTGAGGCATGGCGTTGGCCGGCAAAGGGTGGGCGATCTGCGTGTCGTCAGGAGCAAGGTTTGAGGCCTTCGAGGTGCAACGAGAGGAATGTGAGGGGGCGAGCAGTCGAGACTGAGGGGTGAAGGAGGTGGAGGACAACCAACGCGACACGTCAGCCACCATCGCATGCCACGCGTCCTTCTAAAACGTCATAGGAAGCAAAACACAAAACAAAGTTTGGAATGATTCCAAACTCCGAACAAAAGTGGTCTTATTGATGGAACACAGAAGGAGAAGGATAATGGGCATTTGACGAAGAAGGAGCCCTTGAGGCCATTAATTGAAAAAAGACCATTAATCACTCCATTTTTGATCTCCTAGACAACACCATTTTGAATAATGAAGTAAATAATGAAACCATTAATAGTGTAAATAATGGGTACTTTGAAAGACCCTAATGTTGGGGCCTGAGCATACTCTGTAAATACATATCATACCACTCAGGACCAGGAATTGTTAGTTGTTTTGATTCATGACTTTGTGTGATTTTATTAGGTTGAACTTGTGTGATTTCTCTAAGTCAAACATTGTTGTAATTTCATCATATTTTCTCTGAATATTTCACACATAAAACCTATTAAATCCAGTAGAAGTTTCAGCAGATTTTCTTGTGAAAAAACTTGCCAGGTATTTCACAGATAAAATGCATTAATTCAGCAGTTACATGCATAATGGTGGGAAATTCAGGGGTTTTCGTTTTTACAGTGAGCAGATCGCAGCCCCGACAGACTTTCCGCCCCGCATCGCCCCTCGGATGCGGCCCGTACGGACCCGCTGGCGCGGATTCGCCGCGCGGCGCTGGACAGTGCTCACGGTCCTGCGGGAGCTGGAAGAGAGCGCGGACCCCTCTTTCGGACGAGGCGTACGACGTGGGCAGCGATCGCAGCTCGCCCTCGCGCGTCTTGTCGCCGACGGAGCTCTCCGACGTACCCACCGACGCGTCGTTTTCCGTCTCAGTCATGCGCGTGCCAGTGGGCGGGCGGCGCGAGTCGATCCTCGTTTGGGACGAGGAGGAAGACGATTTCAACGTGGACGAGGAGGACGAGCGCGTGCCGCGGGAGCAATGGGACGGACGGCTCGTGCTTGGCAGTGGATGGTTGTACAAGCAGGATCTCAAGATCGAGCAGCTCGGGAAGCAGCAGGACGCCGCCGCGCAGTACCTCGACACCGTCGACGAAGTCCTATTTTGCGGGACCAAGGGCGGCGTTAGGGGGTGGACGTCCGAGAAGGAGCGCGTGGAGAAGCTGGAGCGGGAGGCGCGAGGGAAGGTCCGCAAGTCGAGCGTCCCATTTCCCGAGATGGTTTCCGTCGCGTCCGAGTCGACAACCGAAGCTGCTGAGAGCGGCGACTCCCCCCGACGGGTGGCATCTGTGAATACGCTGGACACCCTGCAGGATCTCTCGATCACGGAGGAGCCCGAGGCCGTTCAGACACTCGCAGAAGAAGAACACGATCATGACGATAGACCAGGCGTGGATGATAATGACCTCCCACGGTGGGCACAGCGCAGTGCGTTTTCGGACGGTGAACTCTCGCGCACGCACGCGCTTCTCGTCGCGCTCCTTCCCGCCTTCCTCCTGCCCCACCTACCTACATCACCAGATCGGGCCGACTTGTTAAATGCCTTATCATCTGGTCAATTGCTTTGCGTCGCTTACAACATCGGTGTCAGACAGTTGAGAAAGCCATGGGGATACATCAAAGACGAGTCGATCTACGATATAGTTGCTCTTGAGGATGCGCTTTCGGCCTCCGCAGCCGATGGGTTGCAAGCGGAGAAGGGTCGGAAAGGGTGGACGTTCAGGCGCACAGATAACTTACGTTTATGGGGCGCGTGAGTCTTCCCGTTCTTTTTTATCAAGTCATGTGTCTCGAGCTAGCGATGGGTATGACATGTCCATGCAGCGCCCTGAGGCTCCGCTATATGCTACCCATCATCTCCCCTACCTCGCCAGATGTACCAACGATGCCACCGAGTCAGACGAGTCAGACAAGTGCTATACCTGCCAGTGCCGCACCATCTCCGTCGACGCGCAAGTGCTCCGAGTCGCCGATCTTCTTTGATGCGCGCGTCGTCGCGCGTCGAGCCGATGGCTGGGAAGGCATGCTCGAGCGCACACTCCTCTGCTGGACATCTGCGGTAGTTGCAGAGCACCGCAACAGTTGTCGATGATCGAACTTCAAGTGATTTACAAATACGTCTATAATACTTGCCGTGTACTGACTGACCCTCTCTCTTGTCTGCCCATCTCTGTCCCCCTCCCGATCTCTCTTTGGATGTCTCGAGAATTACCCTGCTTCTTCAAGCATTAGGAATCCCACCCTCGTTTTTGAATGCGGTTTGTTATTTATTATTTACTTTCTCCTCCAGCTGTGAGCTGCCCACCTTTCCTTTCGTTCAGCTTAATTGATACGATATTACATTTCGTATGGGACCTGTATTCTTTCTTCTTTTTATATCACTGTTATTACCCGCGCACCATGTTACCGAAGGCAATGTTGATACGAAGTCGCTCAGGCTCTCTGCTACAATCTAGAATACATCTCGTTCTCCCTCCCGCCCGAGGCAACAAGCGGGACAACCGGCCCGGTATCGAGGGTTGTCCTTGTCAAATGGCTCAGATGTAGCCTCGACTTGTCGCTGAGTGAAGTGAAAGCAGCGCATGCAGCGGATTCTCTCTGCGGCAACACTCACTGCGGTCGGGCTCACATGCAAAGCACCTCAACTCCGGTCTCTGTTCCATCTCCGTCCGCGGCCTGCCTTACCTCCTCGACGCGTTGAACAGCCCAGAGAGAAAGCACGGACAGGGCGTCATCACGGGTGAGACTCAACGTCTTATTTCTCACCGCGAGAGTCACGGCTGAAGTTGTTTTTCACATGCCACGTCTCAAGTCTGTAACCATATCTCGACGTGCGCCATTTTCTTTGTACATCGCTGCTGTCTTGCACACCGTGACGGCCACAGGGCCCAGCGCCCGACGTGTATAATGCTTATATGTGCTTGTCGATGTGACGCTTCTAGGCTTGACGATCCCCTCACATGGGGAATCCTACCGGTACGGATGTACATGCGTCCACACACGATGCGCTGGACGCTCGGCGCGTCAGACATCATGTTCACGAACCCGTAAGACCTCCTCCCTCCCTTCTCTCTGTTGAACCCTCGTCATTCATGGTCCCCTCGAACGCTTCCCCCCCAAAAAAAAAAAAACAAAAACGCTTGTAGTGTCTCTTCTGCCTTTTTTCGGAAGGGACAGGTCATCGAAACGTTTCGCGGCGCGGGCATATACCAACCCGCCGTCGACCTCGCGATAGAAAGGCTACGCGCGGGCGCATGGGTATGTGTCCCGTTTTTTTCCCAGTCGTTCGTTCGTGCCTGCTCATCACCGTCCTCTGCGCTGAAACCGCCTGCCCGCGTGGTTACACAGATTCACCTTTTCGCGGAGGGCAAAGTCTGTCAATCTGACACGTACAAGGCGGATCCGCAGACGGGCATCGCGCGATTGCAGCGCTTCGAGTGGGGAATGTGCGCCAGTTCTTTTTTATCTCAAACAACTGAACCTTACTCCGACCTCAATATCATACTCCCCCCCCCACGCAAATCATAAACACGTCGTTTTGACGCTTCCTCTTCGTCGTCGATACCACGACAATCGTCCCCCTTCAGCGGTCGCATCCTGATGGAGACACACCGCATTCCCACGATCATCCCCATGTGGATCACCGGTGCGTCCTCATCTCCCCAGTATTCCAGCACAACGAAGCTGCTAACGAAAAAAATGACGCATGCTCCCACCCCACCACAAAGTCCCTTCGCCGATCAACTGGCCTATAGGCTTCGACAAGCTCATGCCAGAAGGCCGCCGCGCGCCATGCGTTTCTTCCCTTGCCCCGGATCCAGTCTGAGCGTGACGTTCGGCGCGCCATTACCTGAAACACCGGTGCGCGCCACGCTGGGGATGGGGTCGAGCGTGCGCGGGTCATGGCGCGATGCCAATGCCGATGGGGGGTACGTCAGAAGATGGGCGGTGGCAGATGTAGAGACGCGGATTGCAGTTACGGAGCTTGTGCAACGAGCCGTAGAAGTTCTCGGTCGGCAGGTGTCCGGGGACTTGCTCACTGGGCCACCATACCAGCATCAGCTAAGGATATGAAAGGGATTTTATCTTTTGTATTCTTAATAGAAGCCATAGAAAAGTTTTACGTTCTGAAGGGTACATCGGGTTTCCGTGAATCATGTCGCCATCACTGCGTCTGCGTCGTCATCGGGCATCGACCCTTGACTAGCTAACTCCTAGGGTGCCATTCTTTCCATCACTCTTTGGATCCAGGATCCAAGCTTGTCGTAAACCCTCATATTTTGCACCTCCCTTTATGGACTATTACCGCAGGGTTACTCCCAGCCATTCGTAAGATATCGCGTGGCAACGCGCAGTCGGGGGGACAAAATTAGTGATTGGCACGGCCCTGAAGCTAGCCGGAGATGTTCCTCCATTCATCATATTTCGAGTTGCCACTGGCATGACAGGAATACACACATCAATGGGGACTTGTCCGACCTGATACCATTGGCCATTGCCAATGCAAATGGCAAAATTTAGGATCGGGCACTTCGCATCTGTGAGCTGCACAGAAACAAATAGCAGGGTAAGGTGATGGAATATCCGAGCGATGTCTGAAAATGAAGGGGAGGTATTTTCAGATGCAGTGGAAGTAGCAGCAGGTGTTTGCTTTCATAAAGTTGAAGGTTGCCATCTGATTGTTTGTGGTTCTCACATTGCCGATGATGGACAGAGCCTAAGTATTGTCCTTGTCATGCTTTAATCATATGAACACAGGAAGCCCAAGACTTGACGAGCATCTAGAGGACGACCAGACAGCTACAGATATTCTACACATACTCAATAAATAGTAGAACTCAGATTCAATACTCAAGGGGGGCCCAAATCGCTCAATGGTGGTGGTGGTGATGTCGTTAATGGTGGGGCGCCGTAAGGCTGAATGTTCAAACCCCTCAAAGGTGGTTGTTTTTTTCCTTTAACTATGACTATCAAATTGAATGAGCTGCAAATCGGCGCCGCGCTCCACGAGCATCCGTGCCACATCCACATGACCGTAGGAGGACGCCCAATGCAGCGGGGTCCTCCCGTCCTCGGCCTGGGCTGACACGTCGGCGCCGCGCTCCACGAGCATCCGTGCCACATCCACATATCCCTTCCTCGAAGTCAGATGCAAAGGCGTAGATGCGTCATCAAAACTCTGAGAATTCACGTCCTTTGGGTAATTGGTGGCCAAGATCTTTGCAATGTCATGTAGGCCGCAAAAAGCGGCATAGTGTAAGGGGGTTCCACGCGGTGGGAATGGCCCTTCGGCCCCTTCACGTTGCTGCCATGAGTACTTTGTTGGGTCATGTATCCAGAGCCAGATGGAAAGATATGGTTTCGTCCGGTCAAAAAGTTGTTCCATCCCTTTCTCCGCGTTTTGTGACACGCCCTCAAAACGAACATGCTGGATCCAGTACTCGGCAGCGTATTTGGCGAGGGGAAATCGGCTTAGGCTGTCTCGGGTGACCGTTTGGTCTAGGTGCAATAGCATACCCAGACATGCTTGGGTGATGACAGTATGAGCTGGTGTCATAGAAATGTGGTAACGGCTGGAAATAGAGTCGCGTTTTTCGGCAAAGCGAGTAGATGTCAAGAACTCTGAGACTGAGAAGTGGGCAAATTGTACAACTTTGGAATCCCGATCTTCGACAACAGACAGTAATGTGGAGCAGGTGGATAGCACCGCATCGACCGGGTTTTCCAGGCGACACTCTTCGCGAAATGCCGGAATCGGTCCCTTGAAATCAAATGCTAGAATTTCCGCCAATTCCTCAACTCGGAGTGGGCGATAAGCGACCGCAACGCATAGAAGGAGCCGTGGGGCATATTCCGAGTTCGTGTCGTCGATCTCTCGCAAGGTGCGTTCGTATGTCTCATCGAGCGTCGCCGGTAATTCGTCCAGAGCATGTTCGAGGTGCACCAGGGGGCGGTTGGCGAGGTATTCGAGTTGGCAATACACCCATCTGAACCTACCAGAAACGTGCCGGTGAGAGCCGTAAACAAATAAGATATAAATGCCTTACATCCCGTCAGCTTTTTTTGTCAGGACATCAACCACAAGTTGCTTGTTCTGCGAATTCCAGTTTCGCATCTTCTTATTCGTGTTAACGATCGACACGATATAATCCTTGATGTCCTTCTGTTGTCCACTCGCGTCGTGTAATGAAATAGAATGGAATGTCAGAGGCTCCAAGATAGTCTTGATGTCGACCTCGGGTCGGCTCGTAACGCATATACGCAGGTTTGGCAGCCGTGCCTCGACAAGGTCCTCCAGAAGCGATAGAAGCTCCTCGCGGGGAGATGACAGAGAAGATGTGCTTGGACATTCGTCCAAGGCATCGACGATCAGATAAATCGGTTGCGATCCTGGGAGTTTCAACAAGTCGATTAAACAACGAATAAGTTCGTCATCGCTGGGGCTTTGTGCACCCTTGAGGTGTGCCGAGTAAAAGGTGGAAAGGATGCTATGATAGGAATCGGACTGGCCACAAAGCTGAAACAACATGGAAGAGAGTAGCCCACGGAGGTCCTTCTTTTTGTCCTCCCTGAAATCATAGTAATACATCGCGAGAGATGCAAGCCCAGATTTCTGTATAGTCTCGATTTCCTCGATGACCGCGGAACTAGCCGATACTGTAAGCTCTCGAGGGAAAAAATATATCAAGTGGTTCCCTCACCAAAGGACGCTCTTTCCAGCGCCCGCTACGAAAGGGGAAAATCATCAGTCTTCACGCGAAAATGTAAGCACTCGGTAGCAACTGACGTTTACCGTTAATCCACAGTAGTGAACTCTGCCCAGAACCCTTCCATTTTGAGAGTGTGTCGCCCTTGACGAACCACCCGCCGGTATCGCTATGCCGTGATTTGCGGGCGATGTGGTAATTTTTCCAAGGATCGGGGGGGGAGAGCCAATTTTGAATTTTATCCAGTAACTCATCACCTGTCAGAGCACCTCAGCGATTCCAGGCATTTTTTTAGCCAACTTAAGAAGATAACTGACGTTTCATTTGATCTAGCGCGCGGTTAGACACAGAATTAGTTCGTTATCGCCAAAAAAAACGTTAAACGTACCGACGGTTGCTTTGGTGCCTTGGGTTAGAAGGGTATTTAATAGATGGCAGATTACGAGCAGAGGGTATTCGCTCACGGTCGACAAGCCCCAGAGTCTGGGCTCCGACAGCCCGCTCCTCCTCTTGCAGGAGTCGCTCGAGCTTCTGTCGTGCAGCGTTGATTTCCTTGACCCCGAAGAAATTCCTTATCCATTTGACTGCGACGCCCTGAGTAAGGTAACACACTAGCGAGAAATGACTCACGCAATCGTCGCTTCTTGAGTTTTCCGGTCACCAGAGAGAGTGTGGAGATCAGCTCCACCACCAACTTGACCACTATCTCGTCTACTGTGGGCATGGAGTGGGACGTCTCTGTATATATCCTGAGACGGTTGACAAAGTGCTCGATTGACTCGAGCATATCGGCGAGTACCTCGCAACTTGTGATTACGCCGTTGGCCGCCTGGTTCAATTGGACGTCATTGGCAGAACGATATCGATATGAACTCAAGGACGACACATACGTTCAGTAGGATACCGAGAGTAACGTGTATCACCGTTGCATGTGGGAGCAATGTCTGTAAAAACGGTCAGAGATGTGAAACAGGCCATGAGCACCTTCCGACGTACCAGGCCGACGCTGTCGGCGACGGAGGCGATGGAAGAAATTGGGGATAAAATCGATACAGTAGTCTTAATTGTTTTGAAGATTCTATCACGTTGTTGGAAATCACCGATGGCCTGTGCTTGGCCTTGCAGCAAGGTAGCAATGTCATCGACGGAGTGGCAACCCTGTAGTCGCATGGAAAGTGAATCTTCCAGGTCCGCCAATGTGACGCCCGCCTCTTTCTCATAAGCCTGCACGGCAGACTCTAAGAGCCTCTGGAAACGAGCGGATCCTGGATGGTCAGTCATATCACAAATCGGGAAGGAATGGGGTCTTTGGGAGGGGGATTGGATCGCTGTGAGAGCAATACTGGAGGTGGTTGGAAGAGGGTTAAGGGCGAAGGGCGAAGGTCAGTAGTGTACCCTGCCTCATCGATGTGTTCCGTATTCGCACGCAGACACGAGGTGATTGAGTTTGATTGATCAGGTGATAGCTTGAACAAGATGGGCGTAACTTGTGGTCGAGCGCCGAACAACGTTTTTGGTCTGGCTGCTCTGGCACGAGTGAGAGATTATTGAATGTCGTAGATCGCCCGTCCAGAACTTAAAGGATGGGGATATCGGTCATTCCAGGGGCAAGAAAATACCAGTGAGATAGTGAGACGCGGCGGGAGAGAGAATACAGCAGAGCGATGTTCCGTTGGTTAGTTGCTTAGAAAGGTTGGACGGGAGCCAGTAACAGAGCCTGAGGAACAGAGAAAATCGAAGTATGGTAAACCACTGTATTGTACGGTAGATCCACTAGCAGTTAGTGCGGCGCGAGTCGCGCGATACTCGAGCGAGCTGCGTGGGCTACCACACGTGACCATGGTTGGTTTGATGTTTGATGACGCAATATTCGCCGAGTCTCTGACTTCTTATACGGAACTAGTGTACTGTAGTATTCCGCGGACTCGGGTGCGTTACGTGCGTAGAATTTGTATCTGTCCTCACCTGACAATCACCTTCGACTCACAGAACACACAGACGAACAGCAATCTAACAACTTTGGGATCGCATACAAGGACGCCATTACCCCGCTCAACATTCAAAGCTTTGTCTATTGGTCCCGGGACGTCCCGTCACGGTGGGATGTCATAATGCCTCACCTAACATCACATCCCGTCACCCCGCTGCACCAGTGCAGCACCGCAGCCAGCCCGTCCCCCTACATGCCGCCCGCACCCTCATAGTCGGGCCTACGCCACCTTACTACTGCCTTAGTGACCTCCAAGGGGTCGTGAATTGCTAAGTTACGTGCTCGACAACTTCGCGAGGTCCTACAAACGTCTGGCCCCACCCTACTTATCGGATGGAAACCATCCCGAAGTGCTCGGTAGCGTCTGCCGGCCCGCACTTTCCAACTCACATCGCGCTCGTTCCGCCTGGTAGGCGACCCCCTCGTCTTGACCTATCCAAACTCACCGGATTATAGACCTGACATCGGTCACCTGTCGCCTGTCCTGGTAGGAAGAAGCCAAGTCCCATCCCTCATTTTCACAGACACTGCTGAGAGCCCTGCTTTCAGGCTAACGTCGTGAGTACTGTCAACGGAACCGAGCGAACCGAAGCAAGTGTCCCGCCATAGATCCTCAGAGACCCGACCGAATACACTCCACTTTCATTTCATCGCGTCATTCGAAATCCCACAGACACGCAAGCGAAGTGCCGTGCGTCTGTGGCTGTTCAAACACTAGATCCAATATCACACGGCTACAGCAAAAGTGGATGACGTACATCACCCTCGCGAATATGTACAACTCCGAGCTGGCTGAGTGATTCTTACAGTTCAAGGAGAAGGACGAGATTCTTGTGGGCAGGGCCGTCGAAGCAGTGCCGTTGGCGTTCGCTATTCAGATCAAGCTATGAATGTCCGCTCCTCCTTGTCTGAGTTGGGAAGGACCCGCAGTCGTAGAAGACTGCGGATTGGAGTATCGCCTGTGTGGCCGCCCGGTTGGAGAGTATATGGAGGTAGGTGGTCATGGTTTATGAGGTGGTATCCTTGCGGACTGATGCGTCCTACTCATGAAAGCTGCGCCCCTATCCGAGTCTATTTATTTAGGCCCCGTCCGCGAATAAATTCAGGCATAGACGACATACCCTTCTCCGAGAAAGAGGACGAAGTGATTTGATCTGTCCTTGATCACGTCTCTCGAGGCGGGTGTCACTCCCTGTCTTAGCGGTGATTACACCCTCAACTATCTTATCACCCATCTGACCGAGGTGCTACAGCAGGACTCGCCGGCTCCAAGTAACCTATACCAAGTCCGTTGCGTCGAGTTGCAAGGCTGAAGTGAAGCGATGATGGGCAGCATGGTACGAGCAACGCGGATTGCAATTGCATGCTTAGGAGATTTAAAATCGACGGGAACGTACAGTACAACACTAATGCACGGGGGTAGAGCGAGAAACATAATCCTTCCATAAGAGACAGTGGCCGGAAGTTGAGCGTATCCTGGGAGCTGGAGTCGAAACCAGTCTAAATGGCTGCAACGTTAAGATCAATGACTTGTTTTTTAAAAATGACGAGGGATGGCCCGATGGGGATCTGTCACAATTGAGTGTCACGAAGTAAGGTCCGACCACAAATCCCAAGCTCTTTGACTTTACTCCGGATGACTTCGACGATTCCCAACGGCGGGGCACCGATGTCTGACTCATTCCGCATATCCAGCAACCGCAACGGCTGATTGCCCTGACTGGAGGCCTCACAACGCAGACCTTGGTGGAACGATAGTGAACACCTCTAGCCTCTAGGGGATCAGACAGCGACGACTGTGGAAAGATGTCTCTGAGGGAATTTAGGATGAGAGGAGTTGGAGGCGCAGCTCGGTGGAGATGGGCTGTCCGCCCCTTTCTCTGACCCTGCCGTCCTCGGTTGTGCGCCACCAGCCAGCCATTGCGGCGACGGCAACCGAGTCGGGAGATTTTTGCAGTAGAAATGTCCAAAGACTAAAGACCCAAATGACACCCCCCAAAGCCGACTATGAAGGCGAAAAATATCGTTCTCAGCAAGATCGAAGTATGTAGCTCAAGACACGTTTTCAATGAATCCGTATTAGTGAATTTGGGACAAAAAAATGATCGTTATTTCGTGGATCTGGAGGAGTAAGCTCCCTCTGAACGCCTTTCCCGTTCCTGAGCTACGAGGCATCTATGAGGGTAGTTTCAGTCTCCGTTGTTGGTGGTATTGTAGGTAGTAAGAAATGGACCACACTGTGATTTGGACATTTTGCTCGCGATCTATTGCAGAAGTTCTGCAATCAACACAGGTCATATTGATACCTGATGCACGTCAACCAAATGGATGTTGGACCTTGTTACAGTTGCCTCACCATTCAAGTAAAACGACCTGTGTATTCAGGGATAAGAACGCAGACGACCAAAAGGGGCCGGCGCCGTGGATCATGCAAACCTCGCGCGAGGTCGATCAGTCTATCCAGTCCTTACAGTTCAGTGCTGCAGAGGCTGGATCGACTGATCAGCAATTCAGCATCGCCTCGGTCTCAGTCTTCTCCATCGACGCCTCTCTACCAACTTCGTTGCGTCGCCTAGGGTTAGGGGTCCAATAGCGAGGTTGTTCTCACGTCGTCGTCTCTGCTTGATGCATCTGATCATGAGGGCGATGGTGAGAGGGAATCCCATCATAGGCGGACGCGCAGGATGCCAAGGGCGCCACTCCGCTGCATTTGGCGGTGGCTGACAGGAAAATGGAGGTCATGCGGCTTCTGCTGAAATCCGGCGCGAGCCGTCCAGTGCCGGAACAAGAACCTCCAAACCTCATTTCAGATAGCTTCGGAGACAGGAAACAAGGAAATCAGGGAGCTACTCCGCGAGCACATGCCGCGTGAATGAACGACACGGCCCAGCGGGGGGGTCCTTCGCACGTAGATTTATGTAGCTGTTTTATCTCACCACTTACGAATTCATCATAGTTGACCAAGACAAATCTATTAGTGCTCCAGTACTTTCAAAAAAATTCACCACGGGTATTTTAACCATGGCGTGTCATCCACACCCTGATTTTGGTACCCTTGTTTGATGACGCGGACATCATAGTTTTCAGTGGGACCAGTCCAACACTATTTTCATTTTCTATTTACGATGAAGAACCTGGAGCTGTGTCGTGTCTAATTAAGGCCATACGTGAGCAATTCGACAACATCCGTTGCTATGTAGGTTTCCAGATTCCAAACATTTGACAAGGGGGGAAGCGAGACGCGAAAGAGGTGGGGTGGATAGGTTGTTGAGATATCTGAACCCGCGGATTTGTGGATGTGCCCCGGAAGCAGACAAGGTGCCACTGTGCGCTACAACGACACAAGTCGAAACTGAACCCGAGTTCAGAGGTTTCAGCACTCCTTGGCCGCACGTCGGACATTCGTTATACTTCGCAATCGGTAAACCCAGAAGTTCCTAGTAGACATTTTAAGGTAGATCTGCGTCCTCGGTCCTTATGTTGCATGCGCGGACACTGACAGACGTTGAGTCATGCTCTCCATATGTTGTGGCGTTGCACAAGACGATCCTCAGATCCGATCCCGCCGCGGGCCCGCCATCGAACTCGCCCTTGTTTAGCTTATGTTTTCTACATAGACAAGGCGCAGGGGACAACAGCAAAGTGGAGGAGGGAGAGAGAGGACATCCAAGTGGTGCGGCGGCGGAACGCTGTGGTTGGTATACCAACGGTTGGAAAATGGGGAAAGAGCGTAAGAAACTCGCGCTTCTGTATCAAACGTTTCACATCTGGAAAACACAAACAAAGTGTGGTGAATCATAGAGGTCGTTCGTTCGACGCTGGGTAGCCTTACAGTCTTCTCCTTACGGAACCAGCTTCTGTTTTGTTCCATTTGAGTCTTTTTTTCTCTGATCAAGCGAGCGCCATTGCACAAAGTAAGAGCAAGACTGGCAGAAGGCGCGATAAGGCGCATCATAGCATAGCCCTCACCGAACTTTGCCTCTTACCTGTACTACAAATTTCCTCCTTGACTTTCACCTGTATTCCGTGCCTTCAGTGGCTTGCGACTATCATTTGAACTCTAGACGCTGCATTCTGAAAGACGGTGCTCCGTGGGAGTGACGAAATCCTGTTGGCGAGGTGTCTTCTGACGTGCTACAAACCACGCGCGGTGCAATCTCGCTAAGTAAGTTGCTCACTTGGCGCCCTCGATGCCGAAAGGCTATATACAGTTTGTATACAGTGCTGCAAGGAAGTTGATTTTGATCGCAACAACAGCCTCGCATCAAAGAGGGTTAGAATCTCTGTCGTCCGAAAGTCTAAGTTCGTCTGTTAAGCGTTTTAGGAACTACCAAGGTCTCGAGACGCCGGCTACAGCAAATAAAATTAAGTTGACACCGAGGCGCTGAAATTGAACCCGAAGCGGGATAAGGGTGACTGACTTAACGATGTGCGACGGTGATTGAAATGTACGAAATAACACCTGCATATGTTGAGTTTCGAAACCCGACAGAACAAAAGTGTCGACTTCTCCTAGTGTTTAGATCGTGGTCAAATGGTAGGGGATAGCCTGGGTACTACAATGATTGAGGGGAGTAAGTGTCAGTGGAAAACACGGCGATGCATCCATTGATTCACCCAACCCTCTGCCAAAGAGAGAGTTTTGATGGTAGCATAGATGGTCCTTGTATTAGTGCCCCGTTTTTTTGCACGAAATCGCTTGGCTTGTACAGTACCCTGAGGTAAGAGATCCAAGCTTACGATGTATCACGGCAGGCAGTAGTACTTTACGTAGTGTCGGCACAGATTTCCGAGGAGGATGGGTGGTGGACGCCGCACACTCGCACACTCAAACTCGGAGTCTATCTCGCATCACCGCGTTTACGATTGGATTATGCCTACGCCAATGAGAAAGCGATAATCAGTTCTTCATAACGCAGTTCTGATGGGGCCCAGGCCCACCCGAGCGACGAACCTGTCATCAGTCACCGAGATTAAGAAGCAGGGCACCATCACTAGTCCAGTCATGATGTGAGTTTTCCAAGTTCATGCGAGTGGGCTGCCTTGGCTAGTGAAAGACCGTCAGCCGACGGACATGCGATATGTGATCCGATGTTCAACCGTCGAAGGAAGTGCGCACGGTCATTATCCAGCGCATAAATGGCGGAGTGAAATCTTGAACAGGACATACTCTGAATCGACACGACACATGACCATGATGACCGTCTTCGTGATGGATAGGTCTTGCAGCTTCCAAGCTTCAAGCGGGAATTAAGGTTACCACGTCACGTCACACAAGTGACACGTGACTTTGTTTACACGACATCGACATACGAGGGAGAAAGACCCCCATGGTCTCGACTGTGTGAGACTGATTCGAATGATGTTCAGTTCAGTCATGAGTTCAAATCTTTTTTTTTCCTTCTCGAATATGACCGCGCGTCTCCTCCATCACCAAATTCCTAGGCGCCAACGCCACCGTCGCCACAACGCAGCATCTCAATTAATCCGCGGTTAGGTGCGTCTGTCTGAACGGGCGGACCAGGCATCCCTCGGCAGATGTGCTGCCTTACATGCCTTACATACAAAAGTCGAACATTTTCGCGCCTTTTTCCGCCAGCGATTACGACTATCATGGGTGCGAGCGTGGTACCAATACAATAACGTACTGCGAAGCCTAGGTCGTACAATGCACTTCCAAGAAGCGACCGTACGCTAAACAGCATGGAAGCTCGGACCCCACGGAAACGTCGAGGCCATCAATCCGAAATTTTAGTCGTGTTCTCGTTCTTTCCCTCTCGCCCCCGATTTTTTTCTTCTTCTGAGAACTCGCAGACATGCGCCACATGGGCATCGGGACGACGGGTGATTGTATGTGAAAAATGCGTGGCCGCGGAGAGAAGTGAACGCCACACAGTGACACAGGTGACATGGCTCCATTTTAGTCAGAAGGAGAAGGCGGGATCTATGCGATCAACGTCGGTAATTTGGGAAATATTGGTACCTTTGTTGCGAGCAAGGACCTAATGCCCGAAGATGTCGTGCTAGGGGAAAGGGAGGAAAAGACGGATAGAGAAGTTTCCCCGGCCACTCAGACCAAAGAGAGTTTGAGGGTTTGGGAGGGGAAGGCGATCGGATGGTTTTAGCGAGCCACGTGAACGTGAACTCGTGAGGTCGGAATTTTTATTTGAGCTGGGGTAACGCCCACAAATTCAAATTGACAATATGCGCTCTGCCAATGACTCCACAATCCAACCTGCGGGTCCACTTACCGCCCTTCTCTAACCTTGTTTTTCTCGTGGCCCGAGATCGCAATTGATCGCATCCATCATCTGGGGCTCTGTTCCTGTAACCTCCTCACGGGTCATGCGACCCCCTCTTCCTGTTGCTTGTGATCCATTCCCTGTGCCTTATATTTTGCATCGTTCGCTCCTCAAACATGGTCTCCCCGTCGCCCCACTTTTCCACTCTTTTCCACGACCAAAAGTGTGTACCCTAGCCTTCCCTCCTCAATTTCGCCCTGTCTCTACGTCGTCGAACACATGCCTCCGACATCCGTCCACCGTTTTGTCGCCTGGACCCGCCTTGGCAACAAGAGCAAGGAGCACCTGCACCGACCAAGCCCGCAGGATGATACGATTCCTCCTCTCCCAGAACACGGACGGGAAAAAGAAAATAATGCAGTGGCTGCTGATCCGCTACCTTCCCGTGACTCACTCGACCGTCCCTCCGTGAACGTCGGCCAATCCGACAACACCCCCCGGCCTTGTGACGAAGGCGAAGACATGGACGCACCAAAGGACGGTGCCATTACTGGAGAGTACGTCACCGTACCTTCTTCTTCCAATCCCCGCAGTCGTTATTGTCCCTATATAACCAACGGACAAAGCACCCTCCTCATTCCAATGCATCCGAATTTCTTTGCCTCTGATGCTCATCCCTCTCTTCGTGGGTTTCAGGCCAATGCCTTCCAAGGCATCCGTGCACTCCGTAGGACCGGGAAATGACGCTACCACCGGAGCTCCGTAAGTTGCGCCACTCGTTGCTACCTTCCCACGACACTCACTCCCATTCCAGGGACCCTGGTCTGGACCTACCCAAGTGAGTCGCGTGGGGCCCGTATCTTGTTCCTTGTAATTTAATGCGCATTTAGTGCGTCTTTTGGTACTTCGGCTCCGGCAGAGCGAGGTCCGCGTGGTCCTCCCCAGCTGAAGCATTCCAAATTTTTCTTCACCACATTTGCCTTGGCAAAGAAATTTCGATTGCGAAAGCGCGACCCTGTGGCCCTCGATCACACGCCCGACAAATCTGCGTCTACTCAGACCCCAGGTAGTCCCCGCCAAGGGGTTCACCGGCCGCAGGCAGTACCGATTGCCCTCTCCAACGACATCGTATCAAAGGAGCGACGTGAAGAGGCCCTCCGTTCTCTAGGTTTGCTCCCCCCACGTGACCTCTCAACTAGGGAAGCGGACGAAGATCGGTGGATTGATGCGCTCCGAAAAGATAGCACTTCTCCCCCGCCCTCTGACAACAGCCACAGCAGCGACGCAAATGCAATTGCCCAATCATGGCGAAATCGTAATTCAAGGTGGCTGTCCCAGAGTCCA
>Ga0307512_10002237_pt1 | contig 25159 bp, 23 predicted proteins | sample 14_EM_MG_FD_200267 | JGI IMG/M metagenome (GOLD analysis project Ga0307512, IMG submission 200267) | Populus trichocarpa ectomycorrhiza microbial communities from riparian zone in the Pacific Northwest, United States - 14_EM | ecosystem: Host-associated > Plants > Roots > Unclassified | place... | reverse complement strand
ACCTCCAGCTCAACCACCTCCAGATCAACCACCTCCAGATCAACCACCTCCAGGTCAACCACCTCCAGATCAACCACCTCCAGATCAACCACCTCCAGATCAACTGCCTGAATATCGACCACCTCCTGATTGACCACCTCCAGATTAACTGCCTCAAGGTTGACCGCCTCGAGATTGACCGCTGCCAACTTGTCCTCCAATCTCAATCCTTCATGGTGTCCAAGTGCATCTCCCGACTCGGTCTATCTCTGCCTACAAGTGCATCACGGAACTAGCTTGTTCACAGCCTCAGAGTGCTTCTCTAAGTTGACTAGACTGTGGCCTCCAACTATATAGCCAAACTAGCTCGATTATGGCCTGCATGTTTGCATGAGCATGGCGTCAAAGTGCATCGACAAAGTCCCTGTGTCACACCCTCAGTGTGCATCTCCAAACTTGCTCAATCTCAGCCTCCAAGTTCATCTCCAAACTCACTCGATCACAGTGTGGTGACACAGTGGATCTCTGATGGCATCAGAAGGGAATTCATCAGACAGAGTGGTTATGGCTCGAGGAGCATAGAAAGACAGTGAGAAGATATGAAGAAGTACCCAGCTGTTAGGACACATAAAATTTGCCTCGATCCATGAAGGCTCAGCAAGAGTGCATCAGGAACCACACATATTGTATTGATCTACGAAATCTTGGCAAGCATTTGTGGATCAAAGAGCTGGGAAGATGGACTGTGTATTTCATATAATGAGATGATGTCTATATACTCCCCATTGCTCAGTCCATCTCCATTATCCCTGTAACTGTGTACACCCACCCCCCACGTCAGTCAGTATGTCTCCATTCTCTCTGTATCTCCATTTGCCCAACTCCAGCTTCCCCCTCGCAACCTGAATGGCGGTGGTGGTGAGAAAGGTGTTTTCTCGCCTCAATGACCTCCACGTGCATCTCATAGTTCTCTCAATTGGTGTCTCCAGGAGCTCCTCTGATTATGTTCGAGTACCGTCTGCAGCCGGATGGACAGTATATATATATATTGAGATACTTAGATAGATATTACATGCCATAATATGATGTTGTGAATCTTGTGACTGTAACAAAGACGAATGTGATAGACAAAGTGCCTTGTGATGATAGATCTCTAAGAACCGCTGCTGTGAGAATACGGCACAAACACTTCTACAGAGCTGCATAGTGGTCTCTGCTGCTCCAGAAGTCTCCTGCAGAATGGCGTGGAGGTCTCAGCTGCTCTCGAAGTCTGCCGCCAACCTGCCCAGTGGTCTCACCCGCTCCACAATTTGACCAGAATATTTGTCAAGGATCGGAGAATCATGAATGCACTTCCTTAACTGCAGATATTTTCTGGAGCACCTGAGAATGCTCTTGCAGAGTCTGAGAGTACTTTGCTTAGCACAAGGGGGGCCTGGGAGCAGCTGGAAGTACATAGCAGCACTGGTAAGGTCGACCACAGTGTCTGGGAGGTTTGTGTATGGTTTCCAGACTGATTTGCATTTTGGTGATGTAGCTATATCGTACTACATTATATAAGGTGATTGATTATATGTTTTTCAAACTGCTTTTGAACTTAACATCTAAACTTAATTATACTTTTGGATTTCCTATTTGCTCTTTTAGATACCTCCAGATAACTGTTAAATCTATTATAATGTTCCAATCAGATTTGAATATAGATAACTATTGAATAATATACTATTCACTTTGAGTTACTTCCAGAGTCATTTAATAACTAGATTGTATTTTACCATTATAATATATTGGTAATATTCATAGTTAGAAGTATTGAATAACTATTAGAAATACATAATTGAGACATTCTCCCAATGTAAATGATAATAAGTATATTCAGATATATATACCATCCATATGATATTGCTTATTTTTCATCATTCTATACATTTTCACAGCATACAATAACTACTTGTATATTGTGCAATTTTGAGTGGTACCTTCTATAGTATCCTGATTTTGGTTATATTTCGGAAATATGTTGAATCTAGCTAATATGACAGCAATATTAAGGAGTAGTATATATTATATATTATTTTAAGATATTCTCAACTTATATTTTCATTTATTTCATCTAGCTTCTACTTTTGTTTAATAACTAATTATAAATCCATTGTCAACTATGAATGTAAAGCTATTGTACTTGATATTATGTTTTCAAATGTGTTTATTGAGTTTTGATAGTAGTTGCCAGAAATACTTCAGTTTAGTAAATATATAATAATATTCAACTGGATATGAAACTTGGTAAAATATTCAGAATAGTAATATACTTTAATGGCCACTGTGGTTCAGATATCAGCAATCAGCACGGGGTGTCTGTCCAGCTGTTTTTACGCCTCTGTCAGCGTCAGCAAGCCAGTGTCCAAGCAGCAAAAGTTGTCAGCACAATCAATTTCAATTCTGCAATTTACAATAATGATACCCTGCACCTTATGCTATATTATAATGCCCAGTGCCTTATGCACTACCATCATTACCATCGCCTCATCCATCTCTTGTACAGGTGTCAGCATGGGGTGTCCAAGTTCAAATTACCTGTCAGCAACAGACAGTATCCAAACCGCAGTGGCTGGTACAATAGATTCCAAAATATCCAATATTTAAAAGATATACAAATATAAATTCTGCTTTGTCTTCTGCTAGTTCTTCTGCCAAGGCTTAAGCCATAGCCAGAATTAGATAAAGGGAAATTCCTGCCATTAGTTTGTTCCATCCATACAACTACTAATACTCTCTGTGGAAGGTAGTTTCTGCTTCTTTTGTAAGCTTCTACATATATTAAACTACCTTTTACTTGATCAGGTCAAGTAGGAGATAGAGCCTAAACTCTTCTGCAAGGGACTAAAAGGAGGTGCCATATTGTGTAAGGGCACGCCAAATCTCCTCTTTATTCCTCTTATCCTTCTTTTGTTGTAGCTTGGTGAGTGCCACTGTAGATACTGATCGTAGACTGACTCGGAAAACAATGCGGGGGAAGCTGCGCTTAAATATTGGCCGGGTAGCCAGCCCCTATTGGCCGGTCCAAAAATTTCCTCCCAAGGTCTGTCTGCCTATTACTCTGAAATTTCAGAGCATGTTGGTCGATTTCATTGTCTGAACCATATCTTTGGCGCGATGTCTCACGATCATGGTGTTGGCAATTGCCGCCTTGGATTATGCAGTACAGGTAGACAATTGAATCTTGAAGAAGGCAGATCTCCGACTCCTGAGGAATCTGTAGCTTGCTTCCTATCGATTTTGGATGTATGTGTGCATACACATTTGGTCCTGGGCTGCTCATGATTTCTTTCTGTGTGATGGTGATTGTGATGGTGGTGTTAATGGTAGCAGTCACGGTGACTGTCACGGTGCCGGCCAGCGGTGTACTTAGAGTAGTAAGTTGGCTACGTCAATGTCCAAGCTTCCACAGACTCAACTCAAACTTTTCCATCAGCGAAAGCTTCCAACACTGGCGACCCAAAGCTTCCCACTGAAATCACTGAAGCCCTCTCTTAAGCGCTCTCTCAAGCGGTCTCTTAGAAGGGCTCTCTTAGACAGTCTGCAGCGGGCTCTCAAGCGTGCTCTCAATGATAGTATCCATAGTGTGTACACAAACAGCGAATCCTGGCGGCAGCATAGACTGGCATAGCTCTCTCGACTGCTAGCTATATACAGTCCTATAGGCCTACGCGCACATGTCCATGGATTCGACTATGGATGACTATAGACTGCGCGTCGTACCAAGTCCACGAGAAGTTTATGATGAGCTGCGCGTAGTACAGTCTATAGTCGGTTTGCACTTTTGCAGATGTTAAGCAAAATGAGAATTCAGAGAATGGTGAAACGCAATAATAAGAAAACGAATTCTGCCACCCAGGATTCCCACTAAAGTTCACTTCAAAGCATCCCCCGCATTGTTAATTTAGAGGAATATGCTACGACATGCATTAATAATTCTCAATCTCGTGAGTTTGGTTGCAATTCATATTCAAGGATAACTGCAAAATCAAAACCCTAGTGACAATTCATCTTCCTATAACTAGTGCTGCTGGTGAAAACAAAACCCTCTCTATACACTGCAATCAAGACAGCCTCAAAAGCCTCAAAAGGAAAGTGGCCTCCCCAATCTCCTGTTCCTCTTCCAAAATGACCTTGTCAAAGTTGACGCCCGGGTAGAGATGGTCGACATGGGCGTCAATCGCCTTATCCAACGGCCTTCGTAGAGCCTTCTCGAACAGAGGCATATGCTCCTCAAATGCCTTTTCAAGTCCGATCTGATCCTTCAAAACCTTGTATTCCATCCTAATATCATCTATAGGCAATAGTCCCGCTTTCTTGCGCAGTCTCTGAGCTCTGTTGATGATCTCTCGAGCTAATCCTTCACTATGCAGTTCAGAGTACATCGCAGTATCGAGGATGGTCAGCACATCATTGTCAGTATTGGTCTCCATGTCCTTTGTGGAATTGGTCTGTGCTAGTCCACGAACAACAACAAGATCACCAGTCACAATTTTGACCCCAGCGATTTCAATCTCCCCATCTTCCACAAACTTTTTTACTTGAGCACTGGTGACGGAAGGCAATGCATTTTTTACCTTGCGTATGTCCTTCTTAAGCTTCTTGCCAAGAATGGGCCAGTCAGCAACCACCTTGTACTCAACTCCATACTTTTCTTCATCTGACGAAAGAACCAGATCGCGAACATTGAGTTCAGAAGTGATGTAACCCTCGAGTGATTTGACTTCGTCCAAGTATGACTGGTTAGGGTGAATGACAACGAGGGTTTTGAGAGGGGTCTGGTAATAATTAGTTAAGATCGTAAGGAATACGTTCTGGACATTACCTTTAAGCCGATAGCTTTCCTCTCACGCGAAACACGAGCCAGCTCAATAACTTTTTGCATCCGGGAAAATATTCGCTCTGTATTCGAATCGAATGACTCTTCTCTGATCTCGGGGAATGGTAGGAAATGAATACTCTCATTATTTTCGGGGAGAATATCAACTGGGATGTATGGTCTCAGTCGTCGGTAGATATTGTCCGTCAGGAATGGAGTAAATGGAGCCATTCCACGCACAAGGGTGTACAACGCTTCAAACAAAGAGTGTAGTGCACAGAGTGTATCTTCTAATCCATATTCTCCCTTCAGACGCTTTCTATTGAAACGAATGTACCAGTTGGTCATGTTATCGATCATCTCCAGCATTCGTGGTACAACGGTATACAATCGATACACTATGGAAGAAGTTAATTGAGCCTGAACAGTAGTGTGGTGATAACGTACCAGCCATTTCTTCGTTGACAAATTTCAGATAACTCTGGCAGCTTGCAATGATCCATCTGTCCATGAAGTTCGTACTTGCGTTGTTTTCTAAGTTCCACCTATAATCAATTCCCTCTAATTTCCTCAAAAGCTGAACTTGTTGCTCAAAGAAGTTATAGCTGTTCCATAAGGGAAGCAACACCTTCGCAACAATTTCTTTCACACCAGACTCCTTGAAACGCAAAGTCAAGGCTCTGACAACTGGCGAATTGAGCAAATACAATCTCAAGGCGTCGGAACCATATTTGTCAATGATGATGGTTGGATCGGGGTAGTTCTTCAGTCGTTTGGACATCTTCTTTCCATCCTCTGCAAGGACGATCCCACTCACAATACAGTTCTGGAATGGAGATTCCCCAAAGAGGTGAGTACCTAGAACAAGTAGAGTGTAAAACCACCCACGAGTCTGGTCGATGCCCTCCGAGATAAAATCTGCAGGGAAAGCGCGCTCAAACTGCTCCTTATTCTCGAACGGATAGTGATTGCTGGCATATGGCATACTTCCAGACTCAAACCAGCAGTCAAAGACCTCCTCGACTCTCCTCAAAACTCCCCTGCCTTTTTTACTTTGAATAGTGATATGATCGATGCTATCCCTGTGGAGATCAGTGATTCCAGTAGTACCACTCAACTCCTCTAATTCGTTGATGCTTCCGATACATATTACTTCTTCACCGTCCTCAGAGGTCCAGATAGGCAACGGCGTTCCCCAGTATCTGTTCCTGGATATGTTCCAGTCTCGAGCATTTGCTATCCAGTTACCAAATCGGTTGTCCTTGACAGAATTTGGTACCCAGTGGGAATTTTCGATGTTCTTTAACATTTGCGGAATTATAGGGGTAATACGCACAAACCACGCCGGCACTGCACGGTAGATCAGAGGGGTATCCGAACGCCAACAAAATGGGTAACTATGGGTGATGGTTTCTTGGACAATGAGACGGTTCCTATCCTTCAGGTATTTTATGATGGCTTTGTCCGCCTCCTACATAGAATGAGTTAAGACAACATAGCTTGTGGGAATCCAGTAGACGAATACCTTCACATGTATCCCAGCAAAGTCTGTTACCTCGTTTGTAAACCTTCCGCACTCATCAACTGGATTAGGCGGGGGTCTAGACTCGCTAACAACACCATTATCCAATGCAATTTGGTAATCCTCCTCTCCGAACGCCGGCGCCTGGTGGACTAGTCCGGTTCCGCTATCTGGGGTGACATATGTGGCATTCAAAACCCTAAAGCCGTGCTCCTTGAACCTGACAGCGAAGTAATCGAAAAGCGGAGTATATTTCCACCCTGACATGTCCTTTCCCATCATTCTCCCTACAATGCTGTACTTGGCATTCTTCAGCCCCTTCTCACCGTACAGTGTCTTCAGGCAGGATTCCAAGATAATGTAATATCGATTATCTTTGTGATCGTGGATCTTGATGTATTCATAGTCAGGGTGAACTACAATACCGGTATGCGAAGGAAGGGTCCAAGGGGTAGTTGTCCATGCCAGCAGCTCTGTAGTTGGGTCATCGACCAAGGGGAAAGATACAACGACTGCTGGGTCCATGACATCCTTGTAGTTTTGCTGAGCCTCGAAATTGGACAAAGGAGTTGTACATGCCGTGGAATAGGGCATGACTTTGTATCCACGATATACCTGGTCCTTATCGAATAGTTGCTTGCAAACCCACCATACCGACTCCATGAAAGTTGGATACAAACTCTGAAATCTAGCTTAGTACATATTCCCATAATTCAGTACGCCATGGACCAGCTAACCTTGTAGTCATCATCAAAATCAACCCACCGTCCTAGCCTATCAATAGTCTGTCGCCACTCAGAGGAATATCTCATGACAATAGCCCGGCATTCCTCGTTGTATTTGTCAATGCCTAAGTTTAGTACGTCATCTTTGGATTTAATATTCAGCTTTTTATCGATCTCGTACTCAATGGGAAGACCATGAGTGTCCCAGCCAAATCGTCGAATGACATGATAACCTTTCATGTACCAGAATCGTGGAACAATGTCCTTAATAGTGCTAGCAAGCAAGTGGCCATAGTGAGGCAATCTATATGTTCAGTCCAAAGAACATGACAGGTAATTCCAAAGAAGTGAAACATCATACTCACCCCGTGCAGAATGGCGGTCCATCATAAAAGGCAAACGGCTTTTTGCTTTTCGACAGCTTCATCGAGGTTTGAAATGCATCGATTTTTTTCCAAAACTGAAGGATTCTTTCCTCTTCTTTCGGAAAATCCATGACGCAAACAGTCCACAGGTAAAATCTCTCTGATAGAGTGTCTGAATTGAAAGAGTGCTGCTGTATGCCGGGTGGTAAAATAATGGACAGTGAGGTTTAGTTGTACGCTCTGAAATTCGCTTTTGCTAATAATTAGAGTGGAGGGGTACTGCTTGAAAACCATAACTCCTATGCCAACCGTTGTTGCACACTACAACGAAAAAATTTTCCTTCTATTGGAGAGTTTAATCTACAACTTTGGGTAGGATTGCGCAGCGTATTCTGAGCATTGTAGCTTCACCATACTCTGTTGATAATATAAAGTCCTAAGATAAATTCAACACAGCATTATATTTCGAAAATCTTACACACAACTCCTTTTACAGGGTTTTGACTTAAGCTCTTATCAATCTCGGGGTTGGTTTTAAAGCGTTTTGCAGTCAAGATTAAATTTTACTACAAAACCTACAATAAATGAGAGGCTGGAGCATACAAACTAAAAATAAGTATCACATAACGATTTTCTATTTGTGTTACTGTAACAGTTGGATAAGTAAAAGCTCTATTCAAAAATAACCAGCAAATAATATGGTTCAGAAAAATAGAAACTCAAATTATATCCACAATCCTTAAAAAAAAAACACACACACACACATACTGAGTATATTACAATTCAATATTTCCATTGTGAATATTTAGTATAGATATAATTTAACTTATATTTGTTATTCAGTTATGATAATAGAGTATTATAGCACCGATTATATAAATAATTTATACTTTGAATAAATAAATAAAATAAACTAATTGCTTTATTGAGCAAATAACTAATATTAGAAATATCTAATACTAACTTAGAATATACAATCTGATATAAATATCAACAAACTGAAAAATTTAGTTTTTATTGTAAGCTAAGAGATTTACTTGAATAAAAATAAAAATTACATTTCTAATACTTTTACTGTTGGCAACATTTATTTCCAAATAGTCCATAATCTATTTACTCTACTTAAAAATCAACCAATAGTATTATTTTTACTTTTGACTTTCAGTTGTTCTTATAATTCAGAAATTGTAATATAATTTCTAGAGTAAAGAATCAGGTGTTATTACTACTGTAAAAGTGCTTTAGTACTACAGGATATTTATTAAATACAGTATTGAAATAACAGTCAAGTTATTCAAATATATTGCAAAATTCTACAAGTTAAAAATTCAATATTTGGTGATAAATATATAACTTATTGTATATTGTAATTAACTGAACTACAAGAGTAAGAAATAGATTATAAAATACCTTAATATATTGTTTATAATGAAAACAGGAGATATAGAGACTTATGTAATAGGGAATATGGTAGTAATACTTATATCAATTAAGTGAATAGTAATACTACCACCAATTCAAACTGTACCACTATAATTTTTATGAGGGAATTAAAATCCCAATATCTAATGCAATATTTATTTATTCTATGTAAAGCTGCCTAAACAAAACATGTCTTCTCTTTTTGCCTTATATTTTGAAAAACTAATCCTCATGCCAACCAAGACAATGGCAAACTAATAATTATAATCATCATGAGAATATTCAGCATCCAATACCTCATTGTCATATAATTCACTTCGAAAGAACTCTGTTTTGGTGTAACTGACAACGTCACATTTGAATGCAGTGAGATTCATGCAATGTACCATCTGATGGTCATTGGAGAATTGTCTGCACTATTCATAATCAAGTTATACATCTAGCAATATACCAAGAAGTCAATTTTGTATTGTCTGCAGAACTCTCACTTCAGGTATAAGTGTGTTAGAAATTCTTTTGTGTGATGATGTGGCAAAGGGGAAAATATAATAGAGGTGATTTTGAGTAGAATTCGTAATAATATTTTAAGGTGTTCTTGTCTGTTAATGTCTGACTCTGGATTGCTGCTAGATGCCAGAGCTAGGTTAGTCTTATTGCCAGACCAGTGTCAGCTCTTTATAGTGATATCCTGAGGATAAGACTCCTTTAGATATTCTCAGTATTATACTTCACTTGGTCCTATAGCTTTTTGCTGAGGAGAATTCTGTGTCTGAAAATCGCTCATTAACATAGACACAATTCTATTTGGTTATCACATTCATACAGGAGTGATTTCAAAACATTATGCTCCAAAGTAGAGCCATTTTTCGCAGGATATAATACACACCAATTGAGAGCTTAAAATGTCATATGTAACACCTCACTATTGGTTCATTTCATAGTTACAACGTCTCCCAGCATGCAACCTATCTGTACTTTATCCTAATTATGTTAAAGTCTCATCTGTAGTTACATTCTTTGGCAATTGTGTCAGAATTCATCAGTGACAAACCAATACTCTGCCAATGTAGAATATAATGCTGTAATATATACCAGTTGGACTCAATGACTAGGTTTACTTCAAACTGCAGATTCTCAGCCAATATCTTCATTGCTGCGGACACTGCTGGCTGTGGTATCAACTATTTGATATGTATGAAGTGCCACCAGTTGAGCCAACTCAGTGGGGGCTAGGCCAACTGTTTGCTCTCTCTTGGTATGCATAACATCTGCTGCACACCTAACTCGGCATATTTGCAACTGAACTGTACATTGTCCCACTAGCAAATGTATTGTAAAAGTAGTTGATAATTATGCACACAGCTGATAATTTTTAATTTAAACATCCCAGGAATTGCAACATAACTGCACCATCACATTTGAAATGCATGAGTGGCCCACGGGTTGATACTCATCAATCAACATGTGGCTACAGCATAATCAAGCCAAATATGATGGTACAGGCAATTATAAGGATGTTATGGATAGATGTTACACAGGAACAGTCATGCAACAATCGTAATGTATTCACTATGCAATCCCCTGAGTACAATTACCACTACAAAGTGAGAATCGCAAACACTATCTTCCACTCTAGTACCTGTGATCTAATTGTAGCTTCTTCTGAAGAATTGGAAAAAATAAATGATACAACTCAGATATTGAAACCAAATAATTCCAATGTTTAACACAAAAATCAATCTTTCCTCAACTTTTTGTGTCCATATCTCTTGTCCTTGTCCACATTTCGATTTTCCATGTAATACTCTTTCAATAAATTCCTCAAAATCTCTTACTTAAGTTCATAAGTGTACCATGAATTTTCTTCATGACTACAACCGTCCTACATCACAAAAAACAGAAGTGTCTATGACTGATTATTGATATATCCACACGTGATTATTCTTACCTTCTTTGGGCCCTTACCATTTACCTGGATATCGACTTACTCCCGTTCTGGAGTCTTCTGTCAGAATCGTTCAAACAATCAGTCAATGAATGTTGTGTGTATGCTTCTGGTTACTGGCAAATTCAGCCAGCAATAGCTTTCATTGTGCTCAACTAACAGTAACTCAAATGTTCTGTACATCTTGTTAGTCCACTTTCTACTTCAGTTTTTTGTTTCTATATTCGTTCCTTTGATGATAACCTATTTGATTCATGTCAATTGAGGAATTGTCTACCTTAGTCTATCATAATATATCTCAATAACTTCTTGTCTGGATTTCGACTTACTGTGTGATAATTTAAACATTTCTGTTAGGTAATGTTAGTTCATTCTGGATGATTTATTTCTGAGTAGTGATTTTGTTGGCCAATCAGTTCTTAGTTGTTATCAGTGATTACTGTTGTTTTGTTTAAGTTATACTGTATTCACTCTACATTGAGAATAACAGAACGGTAATTACTGTTAATGGGGAAAATTATCTTAGAGGAATGTTTTGAATAAATATGTGCATACTCAACCATTACCAATATTTCTGCTGAATTGTTATACGTTAAGTTGTGATATAATCTCTGATATGCCTCGATTGGTTGATTAAGCCTTTCTTGTTGACCATCCAATTGCAGGTGGAATACATTGCTGAAGTTGTGTTTAGTTCCAAGGTAGTCCATCAGGAACAATGCTAGTTTGCATCTGAAACACCTGGGTGTTCCGGACGGCTCTGACGGCTCTGACGGAACCTTGTACCCTCTGACGGAGAATGACACGCTACCTGTTGCCCAGGCGACGGGCCGCGTTGCAGACTTACCTCCATTACTTTGCGCCTGCTATACGCACCATCAGAACGACACGTGTGTTACACTCTTCACAGGGGCTGCAGTTATGCTGTAGCCATTTACACAACGCCTGGCAATGTTTATGCCTTTCTTTGGCCGATAGCCACATTTTACCTCTCCACCATTGCTATAGCTATATATCCGATGCCGCACTCGCCCCATCAATGTTTAGCTTTGAGATTTTGTCTCATATTGCAATACAGTCTTCGCTTCGGATACATCGCTTGCTGTTGCATTTGCTTCGCCATTATTGTATTTTACAGGTCTGAAATATACAGTCTAATCTTCACACTCTCTAGTACTATGCCCTTGGTCCTCCATATTCTGCATTGATCCATCGTCGGCTTGCGATGCATCTTCGCCATCCTCGCACTCATACCCGTCGACATCACTGGTGCCCAGGTCAAGCCTACTGTGCCCTCAGTCCTCCACATTCTGCGTTGATCCATCATCAGCTTGCGATGCTTCTTCCTCTGCATCCGCATTCGCATCGTCGCCATTGTCGCCGTCATACCCGTCGACAACATTGGTTCCCAGGTCAAACCTCTCGAGTTCAGTCACAGGCAGTCGTCGTCGCCGGCTGGCAGTGGGGATTGCATCGCGCACGTAGCTTTCATCACCTTCATCATTGTAATCCCCGCTGGCCCCTGGCAACCCGAAATGAAGTTCGTCATCCGTGCAATTGTTGTCTATCGGGATGTTTGGGTCAGTGCGTCCGATCTCAGGCTCCTCAAGCGCCACTTCGGAGGTCAAATAATCAAGAAGAATAGCATTCTCAACACGCGCTGCTTCCACGCTGATCACCACGGCAGGCGTTGGGTTCTCCGGCTGTTGAATCTGACGCTTGACTGTAGCAAGAGTGTTGTTATACACCCTCTGTTGGTAGCTCTCCAGTAGTTTGTTGCAGGTATTCATCAAGAATGCATATGTGTCTGCAACGCCAGGCGAGGTTAACAACTTGCAACCCGTTGCAGCGCAGCAGGATGCGTTCTTACCACCGTCATTCTTGCAATTGAAGTAGTTCGAGCGATCAAGACTGTCCGCTTTCAGCTTTGACTTGGAAGCTTTCGGATGAATGCCTTTGTTCTTTTGCCACTCAAGGAGAGCATGGCACAACGCGGTGCAGGTAAACATGATCAGTGGCGAGGGAATATGACCGTCCTTGTCGTCAATCATGGAATGATAAAATCCATCAGCATACTTACCGCGGTTGTTCGCCCGTTGATAAAATTTGATGTAGATACACCGCGGGATTGCTTCCGCCAGGAAGAAAAGTGGTCACTGGCAATTCGTTAGCAGCGTTCGACACTCTCTGCGTTGGATTTGGACCGCGTACACCACCTTCCACACACTCTGCGACACGAAAAAGATAATTATTGTCTGCCAGAAGGGAATCAATAAATTCGAAACACTCTCCGTTGGATTCAAAGCGGTGGAGATCATATAGCTCTGCTATATTGTCCCTTGCTGATTGAATAAAATGGAATTTAACCTTATGGACTTGTGCGCAAACCTGGTACCGGTTTGAGCATGTAATATCCAACGTGGGCCGTTGATTCAGCATACCTTTTTCGAGATCTCCTTTGTGCATGCCTCAAATGCTATGGACCAAATGTTGTTTTGCTGCATTGTGGTGTTCCAGTACATCTCTATTCTCTACCGGTGTGGGGGTTCAGCTGATGTTTTCGCAACGCGTCGCGTTGCACAAGTTACCGTCTCCAAGTCGCTTGCACTCATAAACGGCCGTCTGTTCCACATGTCGAGCTCCAGGAGTCTGCCCATTGCAAATTCAAGAGGCGTCACGTAGGAGTGACCAAATCGATGGATGCTGCGACTGCCGGAGACCACTGATCGAGGTGTAGACACCACCAGCGTTTGCAATTGCCACTGCCTCTGTCTCTGATTCTGTTCTGCAGCTCGCGTTTGCAGTGGATTTGTAATGATCGCGCGGGCTTCTGGAGCAGGGTTGGGGGTACGAAGGATTTCAAGACCGCTGAGAGGAGTGGGAGTGCTAGCAATGCCGGATGCAGGGCTGGATTCAACGCGACGCGTTGATTCTGTCGGTGAGGTTCCGCTGGGTGCTGGTGTGTTACGACTGCTTGTACCCGGCCTGGCGGTTGGACTAATTATTGACCATCGCTGTGTAGGGGATGGGGTGATATCTGCAAAGCGAGAATTGTTCAGCGAAGATGAGGGGGTGGAGTTCTGACCTTGAATTGTAGAGGCTACGGAACTCCCTCCTTGAGCGGAATCCCTCTCGCCAGCCGGTACGGAAACGCGTCTCTTAGCAGGGGCAAGTTGAGAATACCCCGAAGGCCCATGCTTTTGTTGATTTTGACCACTTCGAAGATTTCGTACGACCGGAGACGTGACAGGGTGAGGGCTATGGGAAGGCATCATCTGGTATGGATGTTCGACTGTAAGAAGGTAGCAATATTATCTTCTGCATGCATATGCAACGGCAGGCGAGGTAGACTCCTATCTGAGCGACCATGGACGGATTCTACAAAAAAGGGAGGCATAGTGTAGACCGTGCTAGGCTCTAAACCCTGACAATACTCGGGGACGAGATCCCTTCAAAAGCATTCAATTATGGGTTTAACTGCCATCAGATTAAACTCAGATTAAACTCAGCATTGATATTCACTGTTACAGCAACGTCTGAAGGTCTATTTACACCGCTTGAAGGGTGCTTATGCCTTCTTGGCGCAATTATCATCGTATTGCACTCGTTCTTGGCACAATACTTCGAACCATCGATTGTGTATATCTTCAGCTTCCCGGTGGAAAACCCCCTTAGGCAGAGCTAAAAGCATCACAGAGCGAATGATGAGGGATTCTCTATCTTATGACATCAGTTGCGTGTGCTTCTTCCACTGCTAGGCGTTGGTAGCCATGATGGATGGTTGCACACTTGGGACAACTTGAGAACTACTCGGTTTGCTCCGAGATGCACGAGGTCTGAGAGGTAAAAATGATGTGTGATGCAAACGCAACACCCGGCGTCATAAACTGTCCTCTCCGCGAGTACTAAATCTCGTCTCGAGGCTGGTCGTCCATGAGGTGCCTGGTGGTTCTGCAAGATGAATGCTGGGCCGTTTTGTGTTCGTTAATCATCAAAACTCACAAATTAAACGAAGAACTCGCCAAAACCCAAGTATATATATCCCTTCTTCCCGCCTACACCTCCTTTCTCTTTTCCTCCCATATTATACACACCGACAGCATCCTGATCTCGACATCATGTGACTTGCACTAATCAACGCCTCGCTTTCCAAAACACACCTGATAACCTCACAACCTTGTACTTTCCCTCTGAGCTTCCTTCCGCTACATGCAACTGTATCATAATGCTAACGTTTCGGCTGTAGATTCATTTTCAACTCACAGCGATGGCTCCAAAGGGCAGCTGCAAAGGAAAGGGGAAGGCTAGGGCAAAGATGCCGACATCGGTTATAAATCGACGCTTATCGTTGGATCGGGACCATATAAAGGGATTCATCGTGGAACAAATCCGTGGACTCATACGGATATATAAAGTTTGCGGCGTTAAGGACGAGAGGGCATGGGACCTCCTTTATGATATAATCTTTCTTGATCCAGTCACGACTCGCCACTTTTCACAATTCCAGCTGATGTGGCTGCACCGCAGGAGCAGGAGTTCGCCCTTTCGGGAGTGGTGGGCTGCCTTCAGCTCATATATGGGGCAAATGTTTGACAAAACCTGCGACCAAATGAACAATTGGAGGTGGGACAACACCCATGCCTTCGGTGATCGAGTCGATTGGTCCGATTTGCAGACAACCAGCTTGGGGATGGTTAAACGCACCGGTGAGGGTTTCGCTTGGTACAGTAGCGATGATCTCAGGGCAAAGATTGAGCCACCAAGCTGCCGGCGGTACGAACCAGGCGACTTCCTGGCTGTTAGACCACTGAATTGGGATCAGATAATTGATGAGGACGATGATGATGATAACTGGGCGGATCCTGGAGCGCCGGGCGGTGGAAGGAGCCATCCTGGCGATGACAATGACAATGATGACTGCGAGGGTGAGGAGGACATGCAGGGCGGTGAGAAAGGGACTGGGAAATGGAAGGGAACAATGCATGGGAAGGGGAAAGGGAAGGCGACTGAGGACAGGAAGGGGAAAGGGAAGGGGAAGAGGAAGGGAAACGGTAAAGGGGATGGTATTGTTAAACAAACCCCAGGGGGAGGTGATATCTCTTGTGCCGTTGCCTTGCAGTTGCCGAAGGAAATGTCACAGGCAGACTTGGACACGGAGGGCTAACTAGACCGGGCATATTTAGAGCCGGAAGCATTGCCCGCCGTGTCAATTCCCTCCGATGATGATACCGACTCTACCGAGTCGGACGGTGAATATGACTCAGAATGTGATTCTGATGTGGATATGCACATGGAGGATGATGAGGTGGACGCACCGGACGGCGTTGATTTAGACGGCGATGTGGACATGGAAAGGGACAGTGAAGATGAGGAAGATGAAGAGGCGGAAGATGAGATGGAGGAAGAGGAGGTGGATGAGGAGGAGGATGAGGCTGAGGATGAGGATAATGGCAAAGAACTTAGGACGATTGGCCAGGGAGAGATGGTAAATACATCAGCTGACAATGCTGATACCATGGTAGACGATCAGCCAACCGTGCTACCTGAGCAAGGCCAGGAGCTGCGCGAGCATACCCCATGGCCACAACCTGCGGCGCCTGCCCCACGGCCACAAACCCCGGAGCCCTGCCCACGACCATCAACTCCTGAGACTTATACCCTCAGTGGTCTGCAGTTTTTGGGGCTTATGACTCTGCAAAAACCTCGCCCAGCGGCGCCAACTCTGCGAGCAGCGGAGGCAGCCGGAATCACCTCGGATGCCAATGTGGATCAGCAGCTACTCGGCGAATTGGCAGGTGGCAACAGTCTTCCCGGGTTTCCTCTCTCAGATGTCCCTCTCCCGGATGTCCCTCTCCCCGATGTCCCTCTCCCCTATGTCCCCCTCCCTGATGTCCCTCTCCCTGAGGCGCGCCCGGATGCCTCGGTAGGCGAGGAGTGAACCAGTCCTAGCGTTGTAGAGGAGTCGTACGTTCAGGTTAGGGTCCGGTTCTTGTCTTGTGAGTTACCTTTGCGGTAATCTATTCATCTCAGGCACTGATTAAGGCACGCGTGGAGGTGTTTTGTTCGTTTGGGTTAGGGTTGTGAGCTTGTTCGTTTCCATTGTTCTAATCTATGTATCTCAGGCATTGACTATTACACGCGTCGCAAGGTTTTTGGATTGCTCAGGGTGTATTTTTGATTTACTCATAGTACTATAGGACATTGCACATTCAGTGTTTTTGCAACTCCTGGCGTGTAAGGAACCTCCTTGTGAGGGCGTTGAGGCTCAATAAATCTCCGAAGTATCGTGAGCTTATACACACACCAGACTGCTCAGGCCCAGCACCAACTTTCGTGCCTTTCTACAGTGAATACTCCACTCCTCACGTGTTGTCGACATTGCCAAAGAAGACCCCTTTCTGTTGCCCCGAATTTTCATGCCAAAAGAAGTTCACCTCAGATAGCTGGCGACTTAAACATATCAAATTACACCATCCAGAACACCTTCAAGTTGCACGCCAGAAGAATCTGGCTGTTCGCAGCGCGCCCCGACGGGTTGAACCCACTCAGCGTCGTGAATTCAATGCTAACAATGATTCAGTTGAAGACTTGGACACGTTTCCCTACCTCGAACACCTTGAAAACATCGCAGACTCGGAGTCTCAACCACCGCCACCTCCTCTGCCGCAGACAGATACTTACCCCGGCACCAGTGCTCCGCTGAGCGATTATATTGCTGAGCCATGGGCACGCGACGCTCAGGGTTTCCTTGAGACGAACCTACAAAACAATCCCTACTACTCGTTTGCCACGAGTGAAGAGTACAAATATATCCTGTGTGGGATCAAGAAGAAGGGCATGAAGACGTACTATGACAACGTGCCGAAGGAAGAAAACACCGCTTTGCGTTTCCCAAGCTTCAAAAACAGGGATGGTGTCCAGAAGCTCGTGGCTAGCATGCCAGATGATCTGGCTCTCGGGGTGCGGGAACTACACACTCTCGAGGATATGAAATGGAATGACAATCACCAATGCCTTATCAAATACTGGAGTCGAGACATCATCAAAAGCATGAGATGGTTGATGCGGCGGCCAGCGTACGCCGAGCATCTTATTTACGCCCCTCAGCGTTGCTATATCAGCAATACCTCACCAAAACGCCACTATACCGCAATGCACACTGCGGACTGGTGGTGGGAGAGACAGGTAAGGAGAGATACCCGAGTATGATGACGTGCTAACCAACCTTAAGTCAACTCTCAGGGTGGGGGATACACTGGTTCCCTTGATCTTCATGTCCGATGGAACGCATCTCTCAAATTTTACTGGCGACAAGAAACAGTGGCCTGTATATATGACAATTGGCACTCAATCTTCGAAGCTCCGCCAGATGCCCTCAACGCACAGCGTCGTAATGGTCGCTCTCCTGGCGATTCCGATCAAGAACCGCAGAATTCCTCAAAAGCGGCTGGATGAGCGGTGGCAAACAAACCGAGAGGTGCTGAACGAGGTACTCCGGTGAGTACTCCGGTGGGTACTCCACCCTCTCACCTTTGAACATAATCCCAGCGCCGAGAGCGGGTATTACAATGTTCTCTGTGTACATGGCAACTTCAGGCTTTGCAAACCGGTTGTAGCAGCACGGCTTGCAGATTGCCCCGAGTATATCGACCTACATCATCTCGAGCGGCATGTCAGTTTCCGGAGCGAGCGTCCAAGGAACGAATTTGAAGATTTTGTCCCTCCTGACAAGCAACACCCCCGGCGGGATCACAACCTATATCCAACGCTCAGTGATGCCAACACTAAGGCAGCCGATGCCGAACTCTCGTCGTGCCTTGTTCACCGAGGATTCAACGTGTTTCGACATATTCCCTGGATCGTGAGCGACCTCCCAAAGCCCGACCTCCTCCACACAATGCAGATTGGCATGCTTGATCACCTCCAGAAGTGGATTTTCCACTTCATGAAGACGCACGAAGGGCTCGACAAGTACAATGCAATCTGGTTATCCGTGCCTGCTTACCACGACCTCACACCAAAAACTAAGTCATATGAGGAAGTTTCTCAATGCAATGGGAAGGAGATGAAGGAAATGAGCCGGTACCTGCTTGGAGTTATAACCCAGTCTCTACGAGGAGGAAGCCCCGCTCAGCGTCCCATATTCAATCGCGCAATTGTGTGCACACGGGCATTGTTAGAATTCTATATGTATGCTCGATATAAATCTCACGATGATGCAACATTGAGCTACATGGAAGACGCCTTGTGTCGTTTTCACACCTTCAAAGATGTTTTCTTACTTGGGCGAGCCGGCACAAAGGCAAAGGCCAAAGCCAATGCCCTGAGAACGGAGCTTATGAAGAAGCGAAAGGTAGACGAGGAAACAAATGCTGAAACATGGACGCCTTCCAAGAAGCGGCGCGAAATGAACCCCTGGCGGGATTATATCAGCCACAAAATAGGTGTTTCCAAGGAGTTAGATGCCGACTTCAACTTTCCGAAGATCCACTTGATGACTCACTGGGTCGAACAGATTCGTCGATATGGAGCCTTGCAACAGCATTCTGCCGAGAGACATGAACAAGCACATAAAACGAATATCCAGGACGGTTGGAATGCATCCAATCACAATCTCAACTACCTGCCGCTAGTAATCATCTTTCAGCGTCACATTCTCTGCTTCAAAATCAGAGAGCTCAATCTCCAAGCCCTCGCTCAGCGTTGAGAGAACAGCGCTGCCACCTGCAAAGTCCTCCCTTCCGGCACTGATCTGGCTGCCCCCCTGAGCTCCCAGTCATATGCGAAGCCTGAATTCATGGGACCCCAAAACCGCCGTGATGGAAAGCATCCTGACGCTATGATCAAAGACTTCAGAGCATTACTCGGCAATACACAAGACGCAACACACCGCATGACAATATTCAACGGCACGCGGGAGTTTCTGATGCATAAGAGTCGTAACTAGACGTATATATCGGATGAACAACTGCACGCAATGGAGCTCTGTATTTACCATGCTATTAAGGTTCAACTTGAGGGTTTAGAAGGTGAATGCATATCCCAGATTTGTCGATGCACAGGAAGCCAGAGCTGGCACGGAGGGGACCAATGGAATGACTGGGTGTGGGTAAAGCAACGCCTAGGGAGATGTTATTGTGCGCTGAATGGTCGTCTCCAGTGGCAACTGCAACAACTATTCAAAATCAAGCTCCTGAATGAGGATGGAGCTTTCGTTGAGTACTGGTTAGCCCTGGCGCTCACCACAATAGCTGGAAACTCGGGTAACTTGGATCACGTCTCGAAATTGGTACAAGTGAGAAGAGCACCGGAAGCAGTTGCTTTGCAAGTTTTCAGCGTGGGAACCATCGTCGGCTGCGCGCACGTAATTCTAGAGATAGCCACTAGTAGTAAGACAGGAGACGGACGGAACGAGCGATGGATTGTCAATAGCCACATAGACCGGGCAACTTGGAATGATGTGTATAATTAGTAAAGAGTGAATTGCATTTTGCGCGCAGGTAGAAGGAACGCCAGGAGAGGTTTTTGAAGTGTCACCCACCGCATTGCAACCCCGATGCCAGCATGTGCCCGATGAACCCATTCCTATGTATGGTCACTGTTTGCCTTCAACGCCAGAGTGTTCGTTTAAAATAGGACACCGACAGAGTGAGAAGAAACGGTGAAACTGCGATGGAAGGGCGATATGCAATGCGACGCGTGGAATTGACGCCGGGCGCGGAGTATGCCGCCACCGGGGTGTCTCTGACGGCTCTGACGGAGCGCGTCCACTCTGACAGAGCCATCCCTCCCGGACGGAAATATTTTTTGCTGATGTCTTAAAGATCCATAAAGTATTGTTCTGTTACTGTGCCATTTCTATCAGACACTACATCTTCTGGGTACCTGTGCTATTTCCAAAACATTTCATGATACCCTGTTGCTACTGTCAGAGACTCGTTTTTCAACATTGGTATTGGAAGTGCCATTTTGGTAAACTGGTAGATTTCTCCACATTCTGGATATTAGTATTGCATTCTGGTAGATCAGTCATACTATCCATCGAGTTGTGCATCCATGGTTCAATAGGTTATTCTAGCCTTTGTAGCTATCCATACATAGTATGTTGTAGAGCTTTTGTCCATTGACTGTTATTGCTATTATTTCAGCTATAGTAGTAGTCTTGAATATTATCATCCATCTTTCAGAAATGAAAATATCCTTATATTAATTCCAATGTCTGATCTGTTTCACACAGTACTGCTACCTGGAAGTCATACTTGGATTACAAAATTCTTTTCCTCGTTCTTTCTGGTGCATACAATATTCTATTTTAATATAATAGTTTATCATATTTCACAAGATAATCATCTAGCTTCTCGACCTTTGTTCAAACTTTCAATCTTACCGTAAACTGGCCGTTATGCATAGCATCTTCTTCAAGTCCTTTCGTTTGATCTGGGAGAAGTATTGCTACTTCTATCAATGTGATATTAATTTCACAATAATTGGGCTGATCAATTCACATTACTTCTGTTTCCAGCCATTGTTCTGGTCATAACAGTTGTTTCTCTATGACTGCTGTGATACCTTCCACATCTGGCGTGCATGTGGAACACCTAGACAATATGTCTGTGTTCAGATATTGCAATCCTTATTCATATATTCTGACAAAATTGTTTACTTGTCATATCTCAGTCCACCTTTCTTGCCCTAGGTTCAATGCAATTTCAATCTGGAAAGTATGATACGCTTTGGTGATCAGAATAAATAGTGACCTTATCTTCTGTTTGTTTAACACAATGTTACTATTTCTGTCACAAATAAATTATCGCCAATAATTCTTAATCCTGTCCATGCTAAGCACATTCTGCCAAGGACAGCTTCCTCGGAACGAACTTGCATGTGTGTATTTTGCCATCCTAACAGTACTGAAATGCTACAGCCACAAAGGCAATATTCAAAACATCCGTCTTTATCACGGCAGGTCTATCTATATAGACATAGTCTAATATTGGCATTTTTGCAGAGGTTGAATATCATTGTAATTTTCATGAATGCTGCTTTGTACACCTCTCTATTAATAAATTGTTTTCTCTTTCCTCACAGCAGATACATAATTGGTGAAACTATTCTTGCACAGTCTGGGATAGATCTTTCATCAATCCTCTATAATGAGCAACTTGGTTCAACCTCCTTCTGATTCATTGTTAGTGGTCAGGCTGCAATATCCTTGGACCTTTACGTTGCCATGCATAGAGATGTTCTGTCGACTATACATCCAAAAAACAGAACTTCTGTTGCCTCAAATATACATTTGGCTATCTCCAATCATATGACAGTATCCAGTATTAGGTTGCCAACCATTGAACTGTGTTGTTAATGTTTTTCTTTTGATCATTTCGCAGCAATTAAGATGCTATTACAATCTGCACCTACTACTCTTACTTGGTGGTCATTGATATGTCACTTTGTATGAAGAACCACTTGCATTTCTAATTGAGGTCTCAGCATTCTGTGTATTTCGCTTTGGAATATTTCAGGTGGATTTGTTGATTCACGTGGTATGACATTATAAGTATATGTGTCAAACATTTTGGAATGGCTGTAAACCTTTCACGTTCCAATGTGATTGATATTGAATGGAATTCTGCATTGCGGTTGATTGTCCTAATTCAATTGGCCCCTGTAATTCAACTTTGTCATTTATTTGTAATTGGTAGTTGTGTTTTATCCTGGACTGTATGTTGTTGAAGATGTGGGTAACCCACACACAGTTATAACCCATTCCAATTTCCCTTTAGACAGATAATATTTGGCTACCAACTAAACTACAAAATGGTCAAATCTTCCATTCTTGAATCAGCGTATTGATGTATTTCTGACGAATATATCCTGCTTCTAAAGATAATTGATATTTTGGCCACATTAGAAGTTGTACTTCCAGTACCTTTAACTCGATCCTATGGTCACACAAGTTAATAGGCAGTAATTCTGCTGGTTCCATTGGATCAAGGAGGACTAAGCAGTTAAGATAGTAAACATCAAGACATTACACAATTGAAAGGTTATTCCAAATCAACACTGTGACATATAATGCATCAGGTTTTAATGCGAATCAGTGGTCATAATTAATTGTATACTCTGACTGTAATTCCCCATGTCCAAAACACTCATTGGAACAATGAAGAAAATGTAAATGTCCAGTAGTAGTACTTTCCAATTAATATGTTTCAAATACCAAGCTGGGGACAGTGTGTTTTAATCAATTGAAGTGGTCACAATGTCGAACACCTTAATTTTGATGCAGTGGGATCTATGTTATCGTAAACATAATCCATGAGTCGATGCTCATAATTGTTCTTTCAATATCTTTCTTCCTCCAATGTCTGAGGCCGCAGCTGGCAAACTGCTTTTTACCAATGGAATTTCGAAAGCTTTTGCTGTATCTGGTGAAATTCCAGAATATCTATTTTCCAAATCTAGAATACATCTGAGAGGAAATTTTCTTCCTCCAAAGTCAATAAAATAGTTTCAAATTGTGCTTTCTCCCGTCTAGGTTAGTGATATGTTGTGGAAGTTTCCATTTCTTTTGGCAGAAGTATAAAATAGGTAGTCTCAGATTGTATTGGGTTTGTTGATTATATTCCAAAGGAGATTGTCCAAAGCTTTGTGTGTTAGTATCTCTATTAATCCAATAATAGCATGCCGTCATAAGTTTTATTAAGATGGTTGGCTGGGTATGTGATTGCAATATTGACGTGAATTATATCTTCTTATTGGCCAGCAGTTTAGATCTTTCTGTTATCCTCAGAGCAGAAAAATCAATTGCTGGCTGAAGAAGTTCTACCCTTTTTGAATTTGATTTGACCAATTCACTACTGCTTCTCATGCCTCACTATCTTTCTGGCCTTCAGTAAAATTCGCTGGGAAAAATGACCTTACACAACATGTCACTCATGGAGAAGCTGTTTCTGGGATGGTAATCGGTAGCATATTTGACACGTGACACTATGAGGTCCTATGAACCTATGCGCTGACTACATTACTATGATACGCATGCGATTATGTGCCCTTGATACTATACATTATGCTGCATTCAACAAAACTGCCAAATGCACTTCATTGCTTGCTCCCAAGTAAGCTCTCAAGACGCTCTCAAGATGCTCTCAAGTACACTCCCTATTGCACTCGATGACACACTGCCAGCCTGCTCAACTATACGCTTCCAAGTAAGATCTCAAGATGCTCCCAAGTACCCACCGATTATGCTCCCAAGTACCCTCCAAGTATGCTCCCAAGTACACCTTCGAGTATGTTCTCAAGTACACTCCCCGGCATGCTCTCCAGGACGCTCCCAATTTCACTGGATGGCACACTCCCAGCCTGCTTGACTATATGCTCCCACATAAGATCTCATGACGCTCTCAATCACACTCCTGAACACGCACTCAAGTTCACTCCCAATTGCACTCGATGACACACTCCCAGCCTGCTTGACAATCCGCTCCCAAGTAAGCTCTCAAAACGCTCTCAATCACACTCCCAATTGCACTCGATGACACACTCCCAGCATACTTGACTATACCCTCCCAATTCAGCTCTCAAGACGCTCTCAATCACACTCCCGAGCATGCTCTCAAGTACAACCCCAATTGCACTCGATGGCACACTCCCAGCGTGCTTGCCTGTACGCTCCCAAGTAAGCTCTAAAGACACTCCCAGGATCACCTCCGGCTATGCACCCAAGTACACCTCCGAGTCGCTTGCAAGTACACTCTCAAGAGGGAACACACTCCCAATTTCACTTGACTATATGCTCCCATGTATGCTCCTGTATGCTCGATCCACAGACTTGCTGGGTTGCAGACGCCAGGCACTGCGAGGCATGAGGCTGGTGGCATATGTTGAGCATAGTTTGGCAGGCGGCGGGCTATGGGTGGCATGTGGCCTGGGGCCTGTGGCAGGTGGCACGTGGTAGGCGGCGTATGTTGGCTGATATCATGACGTTGGTTGATATAGAAGTCTGAACCTCACCTTTAGCCCGGCCATGAGAATAAGATCTCCCGATGCCTTAACGTCATGGTGTTGACAATTGCAGCCTCAGATTCTGAAGGAAAGGTAGACAATTGGATCTCGGGGAGATCAGATGTCTGACTCAGTATTCTCGGCGGGATCTTCAGCCAGTTTCACGTCGATTGTGGGTGTATGCGTACACATTCGATCTGAGGCCGATGGTGATGATGGTGATGGTGATGATGGTGATAGTGATGGTGATGATGGTGATGATGGTGATGGTGATGGTGATAATGGTGATGGTGATGGTGATGATGGTGATAATGGTGATGGTGATGGTGATGATGG
>Ga0307512_10002235_pt1 | contig 25181 bp, 23 predicted proteins | sample 14_EM_MG_FD_200267 | JGI IMG/M metagenome (GOLD analysis project Ga0307512, IMG submission 200267) | Populus trichocarpa ectomycorrhiza microbial communities from riparian zone in the Pacific Northwest, United States - 14_EM | ecosystem: Host-associated > Plants > Roots > Unclassified | place... | reverse complement strand
ACCACATGTGCTAATACGCAAGAAGGTGTTTTGCATAGTGACCAATGGTATCCACAAGGGTAGTCACTTGTACTTGCTTTAGACAACATGTATCATTACCGCTGTCAGGAGAGAACCCCTAACAAACCGGTGATAAGTACTCCATATTCTAAACCGTGAACGTTGTCATTTGACTCCTACTCACATGAGCCATTACGTGGCCATTGAGGCCTAGGGTCGTGATGTATGCTGGTTCGTCCGCTAGTCCAAGCCGTTTTCTCTGGCTCGGTGCCATAAGGATGCTCGTTGCGCCGCAATCGATGAGGGCTCGCACACGGTGCATTTCCCCGCTTCCATCACTTATAAAAACATGGTGAACAATATGGGACGTGTCTGGTCTGGACGTGCCGAATAAGTAGTAACCTGACATGAAAGCTTTTCGGCTCTCCAATGGCACCCTTGACTTCAAAGCGATCCCATGTGGTTATATGCTGTCCATACTCGCCATCAAAGTCTGCATTGCCAACCTCTCTAAACCCAATTCCGCCTCACTGAACCTATCCCGTTGGGCCAGATGCCGAGAGCGGCCTATGAGTTACTTGGCTGTTGATTGTCGAAAGACTTCTGTCGTTTGATTTGGAGTCCTCCGTCCCTGTTTGGAGCTAATGTCTGGTCCTGCTGCGGTGGGTTACCTCCTTGTGAGTATGTAGGGCAGAAGCTCGCCTTATCGTTCAGAGATCCACATTGAAAGCAGTTGCCGGTGTAACGTCGGCTTTCGAAGATTTCCGTTGAGACGCATGGTGCTGGCGGTGAGCCCGACAATTGTCCTCCGCCGCCTGATTTGCCATGTTCATTTGATCCCCATTGGTAGGGTTTACCGCGGCCGGTGGTGTCGGCTGCCTCAGAGATTGATCCCCGGTCGCCTCGTTTGCCGCCTTTGGAAGACGAGTCCGTAGGCTGTTTCTGCTGCTGTTGTTGCTGCTGCGGTTGTTGCTGCTGCTGTGGCTTCATATTTTCGACATGTGTAACTAACGAAGTCGGGGCCTTATCGAAGAATTCGTCCAAGGTGTCAAATCTGCCGCAGGCAGGCCTCATCAGTGCAACTTTGTTCATGAGAGAGTTGTGGAGGCCTGCCAAGGGTATATCATAGAAGACTTCTTCATGATTCGGTAGATTCCACCCAGCCTGTCTCTAATTAGCTATCACACTATTTGCATAGGCTCTGACCGATTCTTGTGGATGTTGTATGTATTCCTGCATCAGCGTAATGACCGCCACACGTCGTCGGTCGTTCTCCCCATAAACCCTGGCCATCTGGTGTGAAACGAGGTCGAAGTCCTGTCGGCATGGGTCGGATCCCACAGATAAGTCGCCTGCCGATTCCGAAGGGTCTGTCATCACCATCTGTCTGAGTGCCGGGTTTTGGTGATTGCTCCAGGCGTCCAGAAGAGAGATCGCGTATTTGACGTGATCGGGTCCACCCCGTGGGAATAGGTGGCCATGGGAGTACAATTTCAAGTGTAACAAGTCCCGATATCGGTCCAGCTCTTTCGCACCGCCGCAGTACTTTACAGGGTCAACCCTCTTGTGGATGTTCGGTCTTGGGCCCGCGATGCTTCATTCTGGGTGTTCGGCGCGATCTGCAGCCCCGTAGTCCCGGTTGGCTGCAATTCGTTCCCGTTTGGCAGCCATCCTCTCTCATTCGAGTTTCTGTTCGCCTTTCCAGTTGGCTTGATTTTCGAGCCACATTTCCAGCATCAACAGGTTTTGAGTCGCCAGGTCTATACGGTCCTCGTTAGTGATTTGGGAATGGAGATCACCACCATCGTTGTCGAGCGGGCTGTCATTATTTCTTTGACCTCCAAGGTCATCTTGGAGGTCATCGTCATCGTCATCGTCTATTTCGGCCTCCAGTATGACCGTTGAAGCAGCGCGTTCGGCTGTCGAAGCCACTGCCCGCAGAGTATCATCACTCTCGTGGATGTCAGCAATGCGCAATTGAGTTCTGGTAGACTTCTTTGGAGGCATGTTTTTTGACTAAATGCGTTCTTTTGTGGCGACGCATTAAAAGGGGTAAATCGCGAGATCCCGTGGGCAAAACGTATCAAAATGATTAAGAGCTATAATAGTGTAAGGCCGTATATCCGTATATGGCCGCGTATGTGAGTATATGGAAAGATACGGTTGCACAGGTGGTTGTGGTAATATAATAGAGTAGTAGATAGGTAAGATTATCGCTGGCGATTGCAGAGAGATCGCGAGTCGTCTATATAAGGTTGCGGTTACCCGGCCCTGGACACCTCCGTGCCATTGGCGAGAACCTTATCTTGACTGCCATTACACTATGCTCCATTTTGGAACAAATTGTTATAGGTAGAAAGTGGAACTATCAGTACTGCAAGGACATATTTGAAGTGGAGTATTAGGCTATATCTTTACCTGTCGCATTTTTTAGTAGTATCTTTCATTATTCACTACCAAATTAGCAACTACACCACAAGTTATTCTATTATCAGTCTGGAACTTTGATAGCAGCTTCTCATCAGATGTATCTTGAATGCCTGATTTTCTCTCACTAATGAGGAATTGTTGAGAAATGGTACCAGCTGATAAAGGGAAACTTGCCATTGCAAAGGTATAGTTTTGGTGGGGTACAACACCACCTCATCACCTGCCGCATTTATTTGTATCATGTATATGTCTTCCTCAGCATAGTCTACTACTTGATCAATACTGCAATTTTCAGTCTAAAATTTTGTCATGAGATTCTGTTCATACTTATGTCCAATGACTTTTAATTAATCTTACGCGGTATTGGATTATTGAGAAGTAATTGTACTATATGGTAATTTGCCTCGTTAAGACTGCTGAGTAATTTTAATGTTGGTGAGATAATTGATTTAATCCCAGATAGACAGGAATAGATCACAAACCAGACAAGCATGTCATTGCAGTATGTGAGATCCGAGTGATGCATGGTATACTGGCTGGTCAGGACCCCTGCATCTCGAACCTCTGGCAGGTCAGTCCGCTGTTTGAACCCTTCTGCCGCTGCATTTTCAGAAATACAAAGTGTATCCATACATAGGATTCAGTTGAATGTTATATGACCTGCACTACTCCATTGACCTGAAAATTAACCATTATATACAACCAAAATAATTTCAGATTGCATTCAGAGAATGAATGCTTTGCGGGCATAGTATTCAATACTGACGGGTGGATTAAACTCCTGCTGATAGATGGCTCCCTGTCCCAAGTCACTATAGCGACTCCGAAGCTGTAACAGATACCAAATGGGTTGGAGGAAACTGTAACATCTCATATGTACAGGATAGTATCAGCTTATCGTATTGAATAACAAAATCTCCAGTGGTGCTATATACTACTGATCAGTGAGTTTAAGAACATTTAGGATATGTTGAAAGGAATCCAGTGAGGTATTTGAGCTTGAAACTAATAAAAATATTCAATTTCCTGCCAGAAGTTTAAATACTATCTAACAAGCTATTATACTCAACTTCCATGCATAAATTCATGCTCTCAAAGAAGAATGCAACACAACCTATATCGAGCTTCACAATATCTCAGTTAAGCACTAATTAACAACTTTCAATATGTACACAAATGGCATGGCATCACTTCCTATGGGAATCGATATTCTTACGTTGGACTAGTACACTCCAGTTATTGTAAAGAAGGTGGCATAGTAAAACTATTATTAGAGATTAGCGGATTGTGGAGAGCCCACTATGCAGCATGCATAGTATCTGGCTCCTGATTTTGAACCATCCTTATAGCTGGGAGAAATCCATTTCATGCAGTTTGAAAATACAACTCTGTTTAGCTGGGTAAAATCATTAACAGCCATTTGGAGAGCGTAATTCATTAGTGCAAATGAACGTTTTTTTTTTGGGAGTTTGAATTCAATTAAGTGGATGTAGTGAAATTCTTGTTTGGAATATTGAGCTAAATATTGTTAGAAATTATTATATTACAAGTATAGTATTGAAAGCTTCTGGCATGAGTATATTTCCCTTCTTTCAGTCAGAGAGTGAATTTCTCATTGGTAATCTTTTCTTTTTTCTTAGCAACATGCAGCAACAGGCAGCAGAATTTTGGAACCTTCTTGTCAGAGAACAAAGTTTGATCGATGCAGATACAAACGATTCATGTATGCCTTGGTGTTGGTTAACCTGGCTGCCTTCATGATTGCAACCGGATTCACAACTCAGGGCCTGTTATGAATCCGCCGATGGACCATACAGGCTAACCAATTCCAGATTGTACCCCAGCCCAGTCATAATTGAGTTAGCTTGTTTATTGTAATCATATTGAATTCCACCACACATCGGATATTGCTTGGTATATTATGGTTCTATTTTCTGCTTGCGTGACCGCAAGTTATGAACACTGCAAGACCTTAGAAAGTCTTATACAACTCAACGCTGCGAAATCAACTACAATGTAGTACAGTTGAATGAGCCCCATTCCACACAAAAACCACACCTTACCCTTAACATCCCAAACCGACGATTTTTGTCCATGTTGCAACTGGACTACTGTTCAATTTAAACAGTTACCTCTGTTTTGCTTGTATTAGTGTTGTCAAATTATTCTTATATCATGGTATGGTATATATGCCAAAGATGCGGTGTAAGGAGTTCCTTCATGGTGGGGTCATCATCTGGCAATCCTATCAATATTTGTTCAGTTCCCACAAAATAACACTTAGAGTCACACCCAAATCATGTGTTTTCAACAGCGACTCATAAAATATAGCTCAGAACAAGAATAGGAGACCGGCAGTTGACAGAGAACATTAAACTGCATAATTCATGTATAGATCATGAGATGATACCATAAGAACTCCAAAACTTAATTGGAGTCAAAATGCCGTCCTTGAAAGGGCCATGTTTTCAGATGGGAACCGGCCCAAAAGCAATGGTCCGGGTATTTCATGTGGTAAAACCCGTTGCAACGGTTCGGTTCCGGTTCCTACCCTAACCTGAACCGTTCTAGCGGGTTGGGACCGTTGCTAACACTACAAATGACATCTTGCTGGAAGATCAAATTCAATCAGCCAGGGCGAAATGCTCATCATCTGGGCGGAGAATGCTATTCTTCTTCGAAATGTGTTCACATCTGTTCAAAGGAATAATGTTAAGCTTGCATTGACTCCGAGCATGCAGTCTGAGGATGTGGTTATGATATGATTTGTTCCGACTTCTGGTTGGAAGTGTAGTCATACCTTCAACCCAACGACTGAAATCTGGCTATAATGATCCCGCAGGCCCGGCTCTTATTTATACGTCGATGCGAATGGCGGCCAGGCCCGGCCAATTCACACCCGGGCCGGCCTCGCCGCTTAGGAACACTGACTACAATTACACTCTGCTCCAAGTCGTTGTTTGCAAGGGTCTCTTCTGCTTTCTTGCTTTCTCCACATTATCCTCTTCCTCTTCCTTCTAAAGTACCTCTCTGCTGCTCAGTATCTAGTTCGGCCAAATCGTTTCGGTCCTATCTACAGCGGAAGTGGAATCAGTTTGCTCCCAAACATCTCATGTCTTTGGTCGAAATCGCTTTTGATTCTGACTGTAGCTCGGTGAAGTTGTGTTCCGTTTAAGATTGAAAGTACCAAATGGAGCTTCAGAAGCCCTGATACTTCAGTTGCTCCGGGCTGAAGCTACATAGTTGCGTTGGGCAGAAGGTGCGTGGTTGTACTGATTGAATTCAGCTGGATATGGCCAGCTGCGCTAGCATATACGCATGCAGTGTATTGAATATACACCGCCTGTGTACACTCCGCGAACGAACCAGTCCATCCACAGGGGTGGGGCACACTGAGGGTTGGACTCCGTGAATGGACTGGTCACTCCACGGAGTAACAACATCTGTGAAAGGACTAGAACAGACGATAATACGAGGCGATGCTAAAATAACTACATTTACTAGCTCTCTGACACGCTCTCTGACTCGCTATCTAACTCACTCTCTCCCTCCTTAATGTCACGATCTAACTTCAACTTAAGCTTATTCACCACCCTTGTCCACTCTATATTAAACTCCCCAACCTTTCTCTTTTTTTCCCCTTCGACAGAGAGTTCCATTATCAAGCCTGAACCGTAAATACGAATCCATATCTCATAGGAAACGTGCAAGTACCTGGCTCTCTTAACGAGTGGATATTTACGCTGTATCTGCACATTTTCTATCTTCTGTTTTCGTAATGTAGGTTCTAAGTTGCATGAAACTCTGCATACCACACTGTCATCATTGTCAACCTTATTAGGACGGTCGACCAATTCGCCATCGAATCTAACGATGTCGTGTAGCAGCACTCCGGGATGCGTGAAATGCACCCTGCGCGAGAATGATATTATTAAACTGGTGTCGACGGGCGTATCCCGGTCGATGAACCACCGAATACGTTTGGGGAGGTAATAACGTCCATCCACCTTCGACTTTGTCCGCTGGCTTTTTAAGTGCGCGTGGATGCTTTTGTCATAGAGCTCATCAATGAGGAAGCCGTACGATGCGCTGCAGCAGCGTTGAGCGACAGCAGTTGTGACCCGGAAACTCTCATGTACACGAGCTAATACGAGTCCTCTGCACACCGTAACTTGACTATTTACAAACTCAGCTGAGCACGTTTAGAAAGGTATGGGATCTAACGGTTCATTTGGAGTAAGAATATTATATGGGTTGATGTGATACTGCGAATTCCCCGAGTAGCGCCGTTCTAAGACTTTTTGAATATAAATCGGAGAACTATGACAGCTGGACAGGACAAGATGTGTCTGCATAACGTTGTTTAAAATCAGTTGGCAATATAGGGCATTTGGAAACAACAGCAGGTTTAGCCCTACAACTCTTATATCTGTACGAATATTTCTGAAAAGCTCCAGTTGATCGTCGATGAGCTGAAATATACTCGCCAACAACTCATTAAATAAATTCTCTATATCTCTACTATTTGAATTGATGACGAGTTAATATAATGTTCATAAACCAAACAGCACGACATGTACATACACACAAAATTTCATGCTACCACCTGACACCTGTGCTCTATCATCCTCGATATCATGTTGGAGACCCGGAATCGATATAGTGATCTCATCAAGTAGGTCAAACCAATCCGATCCTAAGCGGTTCTTGATATCCTGAAAGTCTCCCGAAGCGGCATGTTTTATATTGCAAGGCAGGTGATTTAGGCGGCCTTGGACAAGATCATTAAATGCTTTGTCGATGGTGACGGAGCCAACCGCTACTCCTAAATTATGTTACTATGATCAACGGTTAAAAAGTAGAGGAGCTGGAATGCCTTTAAGGGGACATAACTGATTGAACTGTGGCATCCCTTGATCAAATTTTGTAACTTCCAACAAAGACACATTCTAAATATAATCAGCGAACATTATTTCCGTCTGAGCAGAAGACATACGGTATCCCCATATCCGACATCACAAACGACCACGCTATCGCCAAGCTTCATGACAGATGTTATCATTTTTGTTCATCCTTAGCCGTAGGACTCCTACCTTGTACCTAACTATCTCCCCCCTTGAGTTAGAGAAAGCTGTATACATCACTGTCGCTTCTGCTTCATTTAAACCTATTCTCGCGGTATGGCCATCGACGCTCCCAAATCCAGATTCCTTGATCATGTTGAGATAATCAGAGGCTGTGCCTTCTTTCCACGTTGCGGGAACGCTGAATAGGTATTCCACCGTCATGCCCTGCAGAGGCCTTCCTGTGTTCGCTGCCAACTCCACAGAAGTCCACTTGTATAATTTGCTCAGAAATAACTTATAACACTTCCGCACTACGTCCATTGTGATCAACTCGGTAGGGGTGTTGAATTCGTCCAACACATCGGTATCCAAAAGGAGCTTGAACTTCTCATCAATGATAGTCCTCTTGCAGACGCGTTGGGCCGGAGTTATTTCGAATCCCCACATTGATTCTGTGTAAGCACATGCAATGATCGTAGGAACTCGGTCAATCCTGCCCAACAGCCCGGGCCAATTATTGATTACCGATGGCTCGGTGAGATCGCCAGAACGTGGGATGAAATATGAAACACCTTGAGCAGACCAACCATCAGCATGTGTGCACCAGCGCACTAGTACCATGTGTAAATTTGCAAGGACCAATTATAGACGATGGATCTTACTGACTTGTGTATAAGGTGCCTAAATCGACACCAACAATGAGGGTTGGTGGCTGCAAGGTCCATTGTAACGAGGTCTTGCTTCCACTCTGTTGATTCACAGATCGTCGCTGGGCCTTTGTGCCACGACGAACGCGCCCGCTTCCGAAGTTATGTGTTGCCAGTGAGTCTGTGCCAAGTCCCAGGCCTCCGAATTGAAACCATTGAGAGGTGCTGGGGGGTAGGTCGGCCTCGTAGATTGGAAGGAGAATAATCGCGGCGTTGGAGATCTGGCCCAGGGACATACCAGACAGTTGTGTCCAGCGGGAACCGAAAGTGCCAAGGCTAAGGCATGACCTTGTTGCGTTGAAAGCAGTTCGGGTATATACTCGTGCCCTGAAGAGTTCGTCTTCGCATTCTAGGCTGGTAGCGGTACACGAAGAAAGGTCTTGGTCCTGGATGACTCTTGGCGTGACACCTTGGTTGACCGTGATTGTGCGGGCCTCGTCGCGATCCTCATCTTGGTCTTCCGGGGGTGTAGCATCCATCGCTGTTTCGTGCGTTCTTCCCGCTTCCAACAGGGTCTCTAATTGTATCTGCATTCTGTTCATCCCATCGGAGTACGACTGGCTTCGCTTCATTAGCGGCTACCTGTAGGAAAAATCTAGACACCTACCGTAATTCCTCCAGTTGTGTCTGCATCTGATACATCGCACGCTCAGCGTCGAGGTTTGAATTACTTTGTTTAATTAGCGGCCGGTTCAGTCGTATTGAAAGGATTCAGACACCCACCATACCAACACCGTCAACATAAAGTTCAAGCTTGTCTTGTGCACTGCAAGCCTCTCGAAGATTTTCTTAAGGGTAGATTGCTTTTGCTCCCATTTGAATCGGTCCCAGTAACCCATCTCATCATTTTCACCAAGTCCCTTCAGTTCCTCATCCAGTTCTGAAAACACCATGACACATCCTGTTAACATCACAACTAGCTCATCGACCGAAACCATTCCCAAACGGTCGTGCCTTGCCAGCGTTGGATGCGACATAAGATTCTGAAGTTGAGTAAAGATGGACTTAAGGCTTTGAGTTTCGTTGAGGATGTGGGTGGCAGTGATGGAGGCGCTCCAGGCGGATGATGCGGTGGACAATACACTGGTAATTTTGCCGGCGAGTGCAAGCAAGCCCGCAACCGAGGCGGCCACTGAGAGCGGATCCATTCAAGGCAGATAGAGAATTACGTGTTGGTAAGATGTCCTGCCTAGGGTTTTACACAGAAACTACTGTTACTTATATAGTACTATGTATATATATGCCAAACGGTGCTTGATTTTCTTTTAGACCACATTTTACCATAGTGCATAATCAAGCCTTAGACTAACCAATCGAAACAACGAAGGATGCGGCAAAAGTAAATCAATGTACGCCTCACTTGAAACACCACCGGCTGACGTGGCCCCAATCATAATTCATCAATAAATGAAATTCCCCACCACCACCAAAAATTGGCCAACCAGACTTACCCAGCTTTCACATTTCATCGGGCTCTCGGCGATCGAGTGCAGGATTTAAATGAATGCGTCGCAGTCGCAATATCCCACAACCAACTGGTTAAGCCAGCGTACATCAGTAAGAATGCTAAGGCTGCATGTACTGTACAAGGCTCAGTCTCCTCACGGTCCTGGCGTCGTCGAAGCGGGAGCGGTATGTAGCGCGACAAAACGAATAACTCGAGAATAACTCGAGAGGTCCGTGAAATAATGTATCTTGAAAATATCGGGCCCTATAACTAGCGTAAAAAATTCGCATTCAGAGCTACCAGATAAGCATACAACCAAACAGGGCCCACTCTGGGAGTCATCGAGGCGCTGAATTGACACAGCCGAGAAGATACGGTTGTTTGAACAGACCCACAAGGTAGGTGGCCAAGAGAATGTCGCGTGGATGACGTCACCTCATGCATACGGCCCAGGCGACTTATTACGCCCAGCGCCCACACCTACCAAGGGCGCACGTGCGCCACACCCAGCCACAACTCTACGATGATGGTGCTACACCGCCGAAAAATATAATATTTGATTATCAACTACCATTATCATGTACACTAAAGCATTTACGTTTCGTCAAGGCAAGTGGCTGTAGAGTATATGTTAAGGAGTATACGTAAAGTTGCAGTGGTGGTCAAACTATCCTGCTATTGGGAGACATGCGATCTCACAACGACTGCTAGTACAACTATACTGTCACCACTATTTCGAACAATTTCTCACCGCCATCACTAAGGCACATTTATATAATCAACCCCTTATGAGGATCCGGAAGAGGACTTGACCATTGTGCTTCCAAGATCAAGCACCTGGCGAACCCATAAGCCGCACCAAATCTTAGGAATCGGAGGGAGTAGGCACATGACCCACAAATACATATTTATATTGCTAGATCTGTCACATGTCACTGGCTGGATTACGACTGCCATTGTGTTCATGATCAAGAACAGTCTGGTAGACAAATACTAATTCCCACAGCCAGATCCTACTGATGAGAACTACTCCCCGAATCATGAGTATGAAGACGCGATTAATATGACACTTGGCTCTGGTCACAGCGATGAGGCAGGTGGTGATGGCAACTTTAGCTATTCAGATATTGAGCAACTAGCACAGGTTCAGCATCACTATGTTTTGGCTTTGTTGACCACTACTGACCCCTAAACTACAGGTTGGTTGTATGAAAACTGAATTGCCCTCTGGAGTACTCAAAAGCATTGGCCCAACGCGGCTGCAACAAATTGATTTCTGGATTTTTGATCCTAGAAAACATCTGTGATGGGACATAATGGTCAGGAAAATCATATATGAAGTTCGCAAGATTACATGTACTACTGAGCATGATGAAAATCTCAACAAACAAGTAGAGTTAAATAAATAGTAATGAGTATCTCATTCACGGATGAGATCACCACCTAAGCACATTTACCAAAATACCAAGGTCAAGTGGTTGAAGGAAGTAATTCTGGCAAAGACCACTAATGGGAATTTACTGTGTGTTAGAATATGGGACTGGACAACAGAATAGGCATTGCAACAGTGAAAAGACGCTTGCAACAAGAAAAAAGTAACATATATCAAGAAAATCGAAAATGACATTGGTGGCATGATTTGACTCAATGTGGTAGTAGACATGGCATGTTATGCTAGATTCTTAGGGAAATGGATTGTAAACATATCAGTGATTTATTCATAGGTTACAACTGCTTGCAGTATAGGTATATATGTACAGTCAATGACCATTGTCACTCTAGTTGAAGCATTTGATACCGGGGATAACCTGTATAACCTTGACTGTACGTATGATCGGCACACACCCAGTAAATACTTACCAATTACATTGTCTCGCACCACTTACTCTACAATGTTTACCGCAGCTTGAACTATCTAGTGGGGGTTTGGTAAGAATAGCACAACTAAAAGATTAAAAACATCTGTTGATACATTGTAGGACCACTGTAGTTCAGTTCCTGCAACACCTGAGTACAGTTATTGACATTGTTTGATGTGGGTGAGTATGGAGGCCTACACTGGAAGAGATATGTGTCAAAAAGTCAATTCACTGTAGGTGATGAGATTACAGGACTAGCTTCATACTAAAGATATTACCATATATATATGTAAAATTCTGGACTGTACCAGTGCCATGCCTTGCAAGCTGAATCCTGCATGTAATCTGCATATACTCTCCCAGAAGACGGTCAATTTGGCTGTTAACCATTGTGTCCATCTGATATTGGACTATATATCCAATGGCCAGCGTAGTGGTGGCTCAAATGGCAGAATCCCTGACTCGATGGCCGCCAGAAATTTCCCATGGTCGCTTCTGGATAACCATTTGTGCTGGCACCAAACAGGCAGCAAAGCGGTCATATCTGAACTGGGTAAGATGTGTACAGCTCATATAACGACTGCTGAGTGCTAGTACTGGAGATATCCCGACATTGGAAAATCTGCAGAGTGTGCAGAGTTAGCGGTGGGAGGAGTGGAGATGGTGTCGGAATACTGATAATGTACAGAATTGCTTGAGCAATATATGATTAGAATATCCAGACATCACATTAGGACCAGACATGTGCACAGAAAAAATTATGTTAAAAATATGGATTGGATCCCTGCTCGGCGCTAAATCTGTGTCTCAACGGGTGCAACACATCAAACTTGCTTACCAACTAGGTTTCGCACCAAGTGCACAGGGGTTTTCATCACGCATGACATAGGTTTTCATCACCATCGTGCTCACCTGGGTTTAGCTCCGCACCGTATGTGTATTTGTATCTCAAAATTCCTTCCTCAGTCGGTTGATTTTGCAATGTGGCGACCATTGACATTACCCTCAAGCTCATTCATGGAGCAATGGCTGGAGACAGTCATCTGGAGTTGGTCAATTGAGATGAGGTCTACCCGTGGCACTCGATTGGACACCCCAAAAGGACTAGAGGTTTCCGACATTCCTCCCTACTGATCGACCACCTCCAGCCAGCTCTCCATGAGTTCAAGTGTAATCTCCACACTGGTCACATTGCCACAGGTGAGAGTTGACCAATGATTAGAGTCTCGTCTCTGGTCGAGTTCCTTCCAGATCATGCTAGAGCCTCAGCTCTTGGCATGCCTCGCTACAAATTGCGCGGCACCAGCCAGCTCTCCATGAATGAGCTCAACGGTACACCCAACACTCTTCGTATTCCTCCGACAGAGAGCTTCCAATGATTAGAGTCGGCTCTTGTCAGGCCTGCCTCCCCATCGGATCAGAGTCTCAGCCCCTGATGTGACTCCCTACAGATCGACTGATTCCAACCAGCTCTCCCTCAAGGAACTCCAAGGCAACGTCAACACCGGTTGCATTCCTTGGAATTAGAGCTAACCATTGATTAGAGTCGGCTCTCGGCGTCAATCCTCCCTCCCCATCGTGTTACAGTAACAGCTTCCGACCTTCCTCCCTGAAGATCGACCACCTTCAGCCAGATGTCCGTGAATGTGTTCACGATATGTCAACACTCGTCGCATACCCACGACTGAGAGTTAACGAATGATTTCAGTGACAGCTCCTGTCGCACCTCCATTTGGCTCAACTGCAACTCGATAGACTAACATCCGATCGAACACCTCCATCCTGACAGATTGCCTCCTGATCAACTGCCTCTCGATTGACTACCTCCCAATTGACTGCTTCCTGATTGACTGTGTCCCTATTGGTTGTCTCCAGCTATATGTCCATGCATGATCTCAAAGGCAATGTCAACTCTCGCCTGATTCCTACAACTGAGAGTCAACAAGTGATTAGAGTCTCTGCTCCCGGTGCGCCTCCCTCCCAATCTACAGCCGTCTGATCCACCGCCTCCCGATCGACCGCCACCAGATCATCCGCCTCCTGATGGTTTGACTCCAGCCATATGTCCATGAATGAGCACCAAGGTAATGTCAACTCTCACCACATTGCCACGATTGAGTGTTAATGAATAATCAGAGCCGCGACTCTCGTCTAACCTCCCTTCTGATCAGATTTGAAGCTCAGCTCCCATCATGCCTCCCTTCGGTTCCGCTGCCGTCCGATCCACGACCTACGATCACCTTCAAGTACACCTCCAACTGTATCTCCAAACTCGCTCGATTATGGCCTCAAAGTGTATCCCAAATTTGCCTGCCCATCATTTCCCCCCGCGCTTGATTGAACACGGTACTCTGTGAGTCTCCAGATTAAGTTGGGACACGTTGATGTGTCAGCATGCGGGTCCCGGATGCTGACTAAGCGATGTCATCAACCCGGATGCTGACCGTACCACATGTTCCACCCGGATGCCAAATATTCTATGCACCACCCGGATGCTGACACAGAAAGATAAATTTTACAAATTGCTCATATTAGTACGGCAAAGTCAGGGAGGGGTTGGTATACATGAAACAGAACTAGCTGAATTGTTGAGGAGCATAAAACCAGGCTTTGTAGATGACTAGGTGTAGGAAAGAGTATGCTGCGGGGGGTGGAAAAGGGGGTGGAGCAGCGGAAGTAGTGATGATATTGATATGCCAAGGTAGCTAACTACAACTAGACTAGTTACAAGGTTGTGTCCATGGACATATACTTGTAACTAAGCCTAAACAGGAACGCTTCATAGATTCAGGCAATCTTTGTGCAGCCTCACGGCCAGGTAGTCCCATCACATCCACTCACTGTGTTCCTATGCTGCTCGAGCATGATTATTCTCAATACTTCAAGTTAGATGCGCCACTTTCGCTCTCAACTGGCTTTCGGGCTGCATCGCACGTGAGTTTTCATCACCATTTCGCGTAAGTTTTCATCCCCATCTCATAGGAGTTTCATCACAATTGCTTTCAACTAGGTTTGGCTTCGTGAGGTACGCGGGTTATTGTCTTGAAATTGCAATGTACGTGACCTTCAGTCCAGCATTGTTAGCTACGTATAAATACTCAATATATGTGTGAATGAATGTTAACGTACAGAAGTGATTAGAGACTCAGCTGTCGTTGCGGTTCCCTCCAGATCGTCTTAGAGTCTCAGCTCCCGGCCTGCCGCCTTACAAATCGAGCGCCTCAAGCCAGCTCCCCATGAATGAGCTCAAGGTGAAGTCAACATTCGCTGCATTCCCTCGACTGAGATCTTGCGAATGATTAGTGTCACTGTTCTCGTCGCGCCTCCCTCCCAATCAGATGATAGTCTCAGCTGGCGACCTGCCTCCCTCCAGATCGACCACCTCCAGCCAGCTCTCCATGAATGAGTTCAAAGGTAAAGTGAACACTCGTCGCATTCCCATGACTGAAAGTTAGCCAATGATCAGTGTCTCAGCTCACGTCGGGCATCCCTCCCAAACGACTGCCTCCCGATCGACCGCCTCCAGCCATCTCTGCATCAATGAGCTCAAATACAATGTCAACTCCCGCCATGATTGAGAGTTAACCAATGATCAGTTTCTCAGCTCCCGGTATGCCTCCCAACAGATTGAGCGAGTGCACCTGTCAACACTCGTCACATTCCCACGACAGAAAGTTAGCCAATGATTATAGTCTCAGCTTGCGACCTGCCTCCCTACAGATTGACCACCTCCAGCTAGCTGTCTGTGAATGAGCTCAAAGATATGTCAACACTCATCACACTCCCACGACTGAGAGTCAACCAATGATCAGAGTCTCAGCCAGGCATCCCAATTGTCCGTCCCGTCCGTCCAAAACCTTGCCCCAGACCGGACTAAAGTATTCCGGGCTCATGATTTCAGGACTGGACGAACCAGGCCGCTCAATCACAAGACTACAGGACTGTGGGACCCTACTGTCCATTGATTGGCCCCCACTCAGGAATTGATATCTGATTTAAAGAAGCTTAGAATGTCTAATTCGTTACAACTTCACCTCGGCTGAAGATTTGTTCTAGGATACGCTGTTCCGGAACATTCATTCCCGAGGCCGATGAAGTATATCTGACCCTGCTTAAGAATACAGTCACCTGTACTGGGCCGTGGACCTGGAGATTTCTGCCTGGGACGGACTAGTCCTTCGGTATTCATGCCCAAGACGGGACGACGAAGTCGGGCTCCGAAAGACTGTACTCCGGACGGATTGTTGGGAACTCCGGGCTCAGCTCACGTCGTGCCTCCCTCTCAATCGACTGCCGCCCGACCAATCGCCTCCCAATCAACTGCGTACAGCCATCACTCCATGAATCAGCTCAAAGGCAATGTCAACTTTCGCCACATTTGCACTATTGAGACTTCACTTATTATTACATTCTCAGCTGCCATTGTGCATCCCTTTCGGTCGATCGCCCTCCCATCGACCACCTCTAAGTATATCTTCAAGTACAACCTCCAAGTTTACTCAATCACCGCCTCGAAGTGCATCTCCAGATGCGCTCTCCCGCCATTTCCACCCGCACCTGATTGCAGCTGATAATCTGTGAGTTTCCAGACATAGTTGGGACGCCATGATATGTCAGCATGTGGGACCCGGATCCTGACTGAGCAATGTACACCACCTGCATGCTGTCTATTCCGTATGTTCCTCCCGCATGCTGACACAGGAAGTTGAAATTTTACAGCGGACTCTGGGAGGGGTTAGTATACATGAAACATACCCGGCTGAAAGGTTGATGAGCAAGGAACAAGCCTTAGTAGATAGCCGTGAGGTGGAAAGAGTGTGCTGTGGTGGGTGAAAACAGGGGGTGAAGGTGAGAACGGCAATAGTGATGATATGAATATGCCAAGGCCGCTAACCGCAAGTAGACTAGCTACAAAGTTGTGTCCATGGACACATACTTGTAGCTAAGCCTAAACAGGAATGAATCATAGATCCACGCGATTTGTGTGGTTCCTGCCGGCCGTGTAGCTTATTATATCCGTTCACCCTTTTCCTGTGCTCCTCTGGCCAGAACCGCTCATTTTCACCAACCCCCTTTGGGTTCCGCGCGATGTGCGGCGGAGTGTTTATGATCGGCGGAGTGTTTATGATCGGCTCTCAGCCTTCTCGCTCCGTCATTTGACCACAGCGCACCCCATAATTGGAGATGATAAGTGCACGCAGTATTCTATGGATTTCAAGCATACCTGTAAATACAGCAGAAAAATATAAGTCAAGCGAGCCGGATCGATTCTTAACAAGTGCAAAGATGGCTACTGGAGTAGTTCCGAAGGGGTTACTGAACGGGTCGGAATGGGGCTACTGAAGCAGTTTGGTACGGGTTACCGAACCAGTCGAAATATAACTACCCAAATAGTTTCGAACGGGATCCGAATAAGTCGAAATCCGGCAACTGTAGTAGTTCCTAAAGATATTCTGAACGAGGTTCTGAATGAGATTCCGAATGAGATACTGAACGATAGGAGACCCAGCTACTGAATAGGTCCCGAAGAAGATAGAAAATGACCACCAAGCATTCCGAATAGTATACCGAATGGTATCACCAGAGTCAGTCGAGATTGAGCACACTGAGTCCTCTTACACGACATTAGGTCAACAAGCAGAGGAGGATGACCAAAGCCGAAGAAAGATATTGTGCGGATGAAACAGAAGACTAACTGAATTCCGGGTCAAACCTTAGCGATTTCATTTACAACACCGATTGATGATTTTACTGCTACCAGTCCATTATAACTATCGATCAAATCATAAGTCGTCTGCGGAGCAACAAACTTTCAAAGAGATAGCTGTTGTTGGTGTTGTTGATTATTGATACAGTATGCACTCTAACCAGTGTATGACAGGACCTAATACCCCCTGGGGAGAGATAGGCGTACACAATATAGTCCTACGGACTAATTGAAAGCCTACCGATAGACAGTCTACTGAGATGTCGACCAGCAAGCCAACCAATGCAGGGAAGATGCAACTGAAGCCACCAATCGAGAGCACAGACCTGAAGTTGATTAGATGGTCATTAATGCAGACTTCGAAATCTAATTACTGTATCAGAATCAACCTACCAGTCAATGACACTTACCAATGACTGCCCAGATGATGAATTGCCGGAGCGCGAAAGCAGAGAGCCCATCATCAACACTCCTCCACTCCTCTCGCTGCATCAAAAGGGAATTGAGAAAGAGCGTTTCTGGCTCTAAGTACGTAGAATGATGGTGATTGGATATGACAGGTTACCCGGCTTTGATAAACCGGAAAAGAGCTATTGTTGGGATTATGATAACTAGACTTATGAGTGCCAAAATGAATTCCTGTTTGGAGACGGATGACAATCAGCCTTTTTGACAATTTTGATATACACGAGGTTATGTGAAATTCCAATCCTTCCAAGATCCTAACTTTCTATGATAAGTTAAAACACTAGCAATTGAGAGCCAATATGCAGATATAAGTACCAGTGGGCTTGCCCTACCTGTACATTCCCGACTACTATTGAGAAGATGAAATTCAGCAGCCGTATGGTGGAGAATACATTGACAAATTTCTTACTAATAAATATTACCTAGAATACTATCCGGAATGAGATCCTGACTCAGTGAACATGCGCTTCACAACTACGATGGCAATTGACAACTCCATATCGGCTTCGGAAGCAAGCAATTCCATTTGATACTGTCTACGAAGTTGTATGAGATTGGTCGCCGACGAAGGAACGACAATGAAAAGAGAAGGATAACATTACCAGAATCTCAAATTGTACAATAAACAATTGCAGTACCGGATCTGCGGGAATGAAAAACAGTGAGATACAGTCATGCATTGTGAATGCTAGAAGTGGCAAGTGCACCTGGAGATGAATCAAGGAGGGTACTCAGAGTACTTCGATAAGTGCACCAAGTCGGGTAATTGCAAGTACACCTACAGATAAAACACCACGCACACCCGGCGTCCAGCCACCGAGTGCACCTCACTGTAATCTGCTTGCAAAGCAATACCACCAAAGATACTGAATGCCTGTGATAAGGCTGCCAAAAGGATCCTAAACGAGATTGAATATGACCACCCAGTATAGTCCATACCTTGCCCAATGGCAACACGAGAGACAACTGCAATAACTACAAAGTATACAGGCATGTACGGCTACGCTTGACAGTAGATGAATGCTATAGTGGTACGTTGCACACCAGAGCGAGTGTGTATATATGCACATTCAAGTGGTAAGATATTCGATACTGATCCAAGACCCATAGCGCCGAAATATATACACTGGCTCTAACCATGCCTCTTGTCACGTGTCGCCGTAACACTATCCCTCTCTTTCCGCCTAGACTCCCTAAGCGTAAGGGCACGTATGCCTCAGTCCGGCCTCATAGCTACACGTATGGTAATTATAGGAATACAATTGCAAACGTGGATGCGAGTGATAGTAGATGTGGATGTATCAGTAAGATTTAGGGTTATTCTAAGAAGAATCACGAAGGAGAAAAATAATAAGTGAAGAGTACTTGGCTGCGAGTATAGCAAGAGGGATATTGTGGTTGTTTCAAGCTTTCGTCAACTTTGACTCCTCAGTACTTGGGCAGCATGTGAAATATATACTTTTTCACGTTGATTTTCCTTGCCGCGACACCGCGCAAATTTTTTCAAAAATGCGTTCAAGACTAGGTTGGGGCATCGCAGTGACACTGTAAAGTGTGCGAGCCGTTCCGGACATTTCCGAAAGGTGTGGGAGCAAGAAAAAAAGCCGCTCATTGCATGACATATTATAGGCAGATTTTCAGTCGCTGGGTTGAGGTTAAGGCTACACTTCCGACCGGAAAGTTGGAACTTTTGAAATAAGAACTACATCCTCCTACCAGAAGTTGGGAGTCTGTGAATCCTCTGGCCGGAAGTCGAAAATTTCTCACCAAAAATTGCATCTTCTCCGACCGGAAGTTGAGAATTTCTCCCAGGCAGATTGTATCTAATCTTCCGGCCGGGGGATAATAGTTTCTACCAGTTTTGAACAAAGTCATTCGAGTTCAAATTTCCCAGATTTAGCGAGGTGGATCTCAATTCTCCGGCCGGAAAGTTGAATCTTTCCCACAAGGAATTGCATTCTCCGACCGGAAGTTTTGAATTTCTCTCAGGCAAGGTAGCATTGAATCTTCCGGCCGGAAGATAATAGTTTGTACCAGTGTTGAACTAAGCCTTTTGAGTAGAAAGCTCCCAGGTTGGGCTATGTAGATCCCAATTCTCCGGCCGGAAAGTTCAAACTTTCCCAAGAAGAATTGCATTCTCCGACCGGAAGTTGAGAATTTCTCCCAGCCAGGAAGTATTGAATCTTCCGGCCGGAAGATGATAATTTCTACCAGCGTTGAACTCAGTCCTCAGACTAGAAAGTTTGGAGCTTCTGCTAGGTAGATCCCAATTCTCCGGCCGGAAGTTGGAACTTTCAAATGAGCGCCACATCCTCTGACCGAAAGTTGTGATTCTATCTAGACCCAAAGATAATCCTCCGGCCGGATGTTGAAACTTTCCCACAAAGCATTGCATTCTCCGGCCGGATGTGGGGAATTTCTCCCCGGCAGGTCGTATTGAATCTTCCGGCCGGATGATGACAGTTTCTAGGAGCGTTGAACTCAGTCTTCCGACTAGAAAGTTAAAGGCTTCTGCTAGATAGATCTCAATTCTCCGGCCGGAAGTTGAAACTTTCTCAAGAAGAATTGCATTCTCCGACTGGAAGTTCAGAATTTCTCCCAGGCAGGTAATATTTAATCATCCGGCCGGAAGATGATAGTGGCCACCATCGTTGAACTCAGTCTTCCGACTAGGAAGTTTCGAGCTGAGGCTTGATACATCACAATTCTCTGGCCGGAAGCTGAAACTTTCCCAAATAGAATTGCATGCCCCGACCGGAAGTTTAGAATTTCTCCCAGGCATATAATATATAATCTTCTGGCCGGAAGATAATCGTTTCTACCAGTGTTAAACTCAGTGCGCTGACTAGAAACTTTCGAAGTTTCTGCTAGGCAGATCTCAATTCTCCGGCTGGATGTTGGAACTTTTCAAATGAGTACTATTTCCCCCGACCAGAAGGTGGGATTCTATCCAAGCCCAAAACTAATCCTCCGGCCGGAAGCTGAAAATTTGCCACAAAGAATGGCATCCTCAGACAGGAAGTTGAGAATTTCTCCCAGGCAGATAGTATTGCATCTTCCAGCCGGAAGATGATACTTTCTACCACCGTTGATCTCAGTCATCCGACTAGAAAGTTTGAAGCTTGTGCTAGGTAGACCTCACAACTCCGGCCGGAAATTGAATATTTCCCAGGAAGAATAGCACTCTTTGATCGGTTGTTGAGAATTTCTCTCAGGCAAATAGTATTGAATCTTCCTGCCGCAAGGTGACAGTATCTGCCAGCTTTGACATCAGTCTTTCGACTAGAAAGTTCCAATCTTCTGCTGGGTGGAACTCAATTCTCCCGCCGGAAGATGAAACTTTCCCAACAAGAATCACCTATTCTCCGACAGGAAGTGGCGAATTTCTCCCAGGCAGGTAATATTTACTCTTCCGGCCGGAAGAAGATAGTTTCTATCGGCTTAATACTGAGTCTGCCGACTAAAATGTACTGAGCTTCTGCTAGGTGGAGTTTAATTCTCCGGCCGGAAGTTGAAATATACCCAAGCAGAATGGCATTCTCCTACAGGAAGCTGAGCATTTCTCTTAAACAAATAGTATTGAATCCTCCGGCCGGAAGGTGATAGTATCTGCCAACTTCGAACTCAATCTTTCGACTAGAAAGTTCCGAGCTTGTGCTAGGTAGAGCTCAAACCTGCTGTCAGAAGTTGGAACTTTCCCAAGAAGAATGGCATTCTCCGACCGGAAGTTGAAAATGTCTCCCAGGCACGTAGCATTTTATCTTCCGGCCGGAAGAACCTAGTTTCTGCCAGCTTTGAACTCAGTCTTCCAAATTCAAAGTTCAGAACTTCTGCTAGGTCGAGCTCAATCCTCCCGCCGGAAGTCGACTATTGGTACCTCCTCAACCACGTGGGACCACCATGAAGTCGTATATGAAATGGTCCGGTTACAGTTGACCATGTGGGACTTTCTAAATCCTCCAAACGGAAGGTTGAGCATTTCACTCCGGGAGAAATAAATCCTCCGGCCGGAAGTTCAGATTTGGCAACAGGCGCAGCAATGTGGTTAACCATGAAGTTGGGTATGGCAAGATCTAGATGTGGACGACTATCTGTGACTTGCTCAATTCTCCGACCGAAAATATTAGAATTATTCACAGCCAGGTGGTAGTCGATCTTCCGACCCAAATATGTGAGTTTGTACCATCCTTCAACTCAGATCTCCGAACAGAGAGTTGATAATTTCTCCCTGCCAGATCACTCTCTTCCGGCCGAAAGTTGGCACTTGGTACCTGGTCTACCAAGGGAGACCACCATACAGTCACGTGTGGCATGGTCTAGTTATGGGCGACCATGTGAGACTTTTGAAGTCCTCGGCCCGGAAGTTGAGAGTTTGGCACCTGGCATAACATGAGGACTGCTATGAAGTCGCGTATGGCATTGTCTAGTTGTGGACGACTAAGTGTGACTTGCTCAATCCTCTGACCGAAAAGATGTGAATCTCTCCCTGCCAAGGTGGTAGTCAATCTTCCGGCTGGAAGTCGTGAGTGTCTACCATCCTTGAACTCAGTTCTCCGACCTGAAATTTGATAATTTCTCCCAGCCAGAACTCTATCTTCCGGGCGGAAGTTAGCACTTGGTACCTGGTCTACCATGGGAGACTACGATAAAATCACGTGTGGCATAGTCAAGCCATGGGCGACCACGAGAGAATTTCTAAATCCTACGCCCGGACTTTGAGAGTTTGGCACCTGGCATAGCAAGAGGACTACCATGATGTCGCGTATGGCAAGGACTAGTTCTGGACGACTATGTGTGACTTGCTCAATCCTCCGACCGAAAAGATGAGAATTTTTCCCAGCCAGGTGGTAGTCAATCTTCCGACCGGAAGTAGTGAGTTTCTACCAGCCTTGAACTCAGTTCTCTGAACAGAAAGTTGATAATTTCTCCCAGCCAGAACTCTCTCTTCCGGCCGGAAGTTGGCACTTGGTACCTGGTCTACCAAGGGGGACCACCACATAATCACGTGTGGCATGGTCTAGTTATGGGTGACCATGTGAGACTTTCTAACTCCTCCGACCAGAAAGTTGAGAATTTCTCCAAGGCAGGTACCGTTCTCAATTCTCCGGCCGGAAGTTGGAGCTTGGTACTTTGGTCTATCAAGAGGACTACCATAAAGTCACATATAGCACAGTCCTGTGATCGGCGACTATGTGAGACCGTTTAAATCCTCCGTCCGGCGATCTGAGGTTTTCTCCTACACAGGCTGAACTCTATCTTCCGCCCGGAAGATTGCTACTCAACAGAATAACCTTGACAGGCCTGAATCTTCCGCCCGGAAGTTACAGCCTTACAAGCTAGCCCATACGTGAGCCGGATTCTGTACCCAGAAGCTAGACTATGAATCAATGTAACCCCCATTCATGTTCTGGGTTCCAATTCGGGTTCAGGTCAGTGACTCCTATTGAGGACTTGGCAGTGACAAATTATATATTGGGGAATTCTCCGGCCGGAAGTTGGGATTTACAATGGACTCTGGAAGTCTTCCATGGGGGACCTGTTCGGGGTCCTGTTCAGGTCCTTTTCGTGTCATGTTCGGGTCCTGTTCGGGTCATGTTCCGACCCTTGTCGGGTCCTGTTCAAATCCTATTGAAGTTCTTAGTTTCATTCCATCAGAGATTTATAAAACCGTTCGCTATAGTTTATATTCAAGTTCCGTTCGGCGTTATCTAAAACCATCCTCGATCCATGTATAGTTCATATAAAAGTGCCATCAAAAGCTCTCCTTCTCTATTGAACCCCATCTTATCGTACTGTCCAATGTTACAGGCCTGCCACCTTTTACTCCCTGGTTCACACATGAAGATACGTTTCTATCATCGTCGTCCTTTATCTGTGGAAGTTAGCGATTTATGACATAACTTCTTATATACTCCGCTAGGTGTCATACGTCAATAATGTCTACCTTGTGCAACACCTTGTTTACACCGGGATGGACATTACTGGCACAGAAATGGAAGAGATACATATATGTTACGCTACCCATACCATGAAGTGCGAATGCTGGTTCACGGGACAAAGAGCAATCGGATTCTAGTCTGACTTCTGTTTCTTGGATTTTGGTTTTCAAGATTCTAGAAATAGGTTCTTCTTTTATCAGATACTTGAATTTCTTTTCATTAACTGCAGATGATGTACATTTCACTACGCTTATTTTGATTGAGTATTGCGAGTATTACACATAAGACGATCGCGCTCGAGACCACAAGCTGCTTAGGAGCTTCAGACTGGGCATCTCGAGTCCCGATTGATGCTTGTTTCATCCTGTCATTTGAGCAACAATTATCTCTCAACAATCTACAGTTACATTGTACTCCATGTCATCATTTGAAACTGTCTGTTCTTCCTCGTTGCCATCTTCCTCCACATTATCCACCTCCACCTCTACAATGATCTCATCCTTCTCGGGAGCTTCTCCTTCCCCGATATACAGTTCGGTCAAATCAATTTTGGGGCTATCTTGAGTAGTATCCTCCGTGCTATCCTCACCGGAACAGGGATCATTCTGCTTTGAACCATCTTCGTTGTTGTTTAATAATACTGTATTCACTCTAATTAGAGTATGAGAGGACCTTAATAACCCCCACTGCCTCCAGGCGAGCCGGCTAGATGGCGGAGCTCACCCCCCGCGACCCTTCCTCCCCGCTGACAAAAGAAGGATACAGCGAAAGTGAGAAAGAACGCAAGAAAGAAAGGAAGGAAGAGGCGTATAACCCCATTATCGCCACCCCCTCCACACCTGGGCTCTGCGCCGGGTCCATACCGCCATTTCTTTTAATTTGGGCAGGAACTTCCCGACTTCTGTGGCCGCAAGGAAGTCCATCACCGCTTGGTCGCACACTTCTATGGAAAACAGCTCAGAGATCTGCCTGTGTCGGCATCTGCCCGCTTTCCAGCCCTTCGCCCTTCCCACCGCCTTCCATCATGCCTTCTGCTGATGTCTCCACCAGCTGCAGTGGTGGAAGAGGTGTTCCCACGTCTGGGCCACCGTCCTGCCTCTGCCGCCGCACTGCCAGCATTTGTCGTCCTCTCGATGGCTGAACCGTTTTTCGAAGACTGCAGTGGGTGCATGCCCGGACTTCAGTCGGTAGAACCTGGCGGCCAGCGATTCCACGCTTGTCATTGGGATAGGTCTCTTGGTCCCCGCCTTGCCCTTGAGTCTGTAGCTGAAGTGCTTGCTGCACTTGTCGGCTTCCCACTTTGTCTTGGGTGCTGATCTTCCCTCGGAGATTCGTCTAGCCCTGTTCTTGGCTGCGGTGTATCGCCGTTCTATCACAGTACTTCTGCCTGCATCTCGGTCTAAATTCACCTGATGGTCTGCTTCTTCGTTCCTAGGTCTATGGAGTAGTGCAGGTCATGCAACCTGCAACTGCATGCTATGTGTTGCATGCACGTTACACCACCATAGCATGCAGTTACAGGGGGTGCAAACAGGGGTCTGACCTGCCATAGCATGCA
>Ga0307512_10002234_pt1 | contig 25185 bp, 23 predicted proteins | sample 14_EM_MG_FD_200267 | JGI IMG/M metagenome (GOLD analysis project Ga0307512, IMG submission 200267) | Populus trichocarpa ectomycorrhiza microbial communities from riparian zone in the Pacific Northwest, United States - 14_EM | ecosystem: Host-associated > Plants > Roots > Unclassified | place... | reverse complement strand
TTCTTACGGCCTCGACGTGTTGATCGGGCGTCAGGTTCTGGCCGCGGAACACCAGCACTTTGTGCTCCGCGAAGGCCCGGCGCAGTGCGTCGGCCGTGGTGTCGTCGACGGGACGGGTCAGGTCGACACCGGTGATCTCGGCGCCGAAGCGGGGGCCGGCACGGTGGACGACGGGGCCGGCTTCCTGGCTGATGGCGGTGGTCATACCCATCTCCTCAAGGTGTCGTGCGGGGACAGGGCACACGGCCGGCGTGGCGGGAGGAGTCGACGGGGACTCGGACTCCGCACTGGGCCGGTGCGGGCAGAGGGACTCAGACGTGTCGACAGCACGCGGCGCAAGTGCGCGCCAGATCCACGTGCAGTCTGCTGGACAACGCCGGGGTGTTCACCCCACCACCGTAAGCGGCCGTTCCGGGCCCGGGCCAGGCCGCAGCATTGCACTCGCATGAACAGTGCTCCGTCGCCCGCTCAGGTTTCGGCACGATGACCCCATGCTCGTCGTGCTCGGCGGCCTGCCCGCCACCGGAAAGACCACGCTCGCCCGCCTCCTGGCGGCGGAGACCGGCGCGGTCCACCTGCGGGTGGACACCATCGAACAGGCCCTCGTGCGCTCCGGACTGGCCCGGCATCCCGTCGGGCCGGCGGGTTACGTCGTCGGATACGCACTGGCCGAAGAACATCTGCGGCAGGGCCTGACCGTGGTCGCGGAGTCGGTGAATCCACTGACGGTCACGCGGGACGCCTGGCGTGACACGGCCGGGCGGGCGGGGGTGCCCTGCGTCGAGGTGGAGGTGGTGTGCTCGGATCCGGTCCGGCACCGGCAGCGAGTGACGTCACGATCGGTCGACATCCCGGATCTGCCGCTGCCGGACTGGGAACAGGTCGTGGATCGGGAGTACGAGCCGTGGGAGCGCGAGCGCGTCGTCGTCGACACGGCGGGTCAAAGCCCTGAGGAGTCGCTGAGCGGCCTGCTCAGAGCCGTGATGTCAGTGGCCGCCGCTAAATTCGAGGCATGACTTCAGCGATGCCCAGGCGCCTGTCCTGTCGTACGGCCTCGACCGACTCGCCCAAGAACGGGACCGGTTCGGGTGCTTGAACCACACCTCCATGCAGCAACCTCAGGGAGACAACACGTGATCAGTGGATACGTCATCGGCGAGAGCCTCCGTCCCGGAGCGGTGTTCCAGCCCCACGGGCTGCGTCTGCGCAAGGTCAGCCGGCTCGACGTCTCGGCGAGCGCGAGCCCCGCACAGCCCGGTCTGTGGACGTTCGTCGAGTGGGAGGCCGACGGCGACGACGTCGGCGGGCTCGCGCAGGCGTTCGCCGATGCTCTGGAGCCGGCCGACGGCTGGTACGCCGATTTCACCGTCGGCGACGAGCGCGTGGTCGTGTTCGCCGGGCAGGTGTTCCGCTATCGGCGCGGCGACGAGGCGGCCCGCGCCGAAGCGATTGCGTACGGGCGGTCGGTGGGCACTCCCGAGCATCAGCTCGACTGGAAGGAGTGAGCCGGCCCGGCTGTGTCGCGGCGCCGAAGGAGGAGTTGGGTCGGCAGAGCCCATGGATGGTGGCCCTCCACCGGCGTGAAACGGCCGGCGATCCGGCCCATCAGGCCCTCGGCGCAGGCCAGATGCCGGTACTGCCGTCGATGCTCTCCCGAATGATGTCCGCGTGACCGGCGTGCCGGGCAGTCTCCTCGATCATGTGGAGCAGGACCCATCGCAGATTCCGGTCCGCGAGGTCGGGTCGCCCGCACGGAGCCTCCAGCGGCAGGCCTGCGACGATTTCCCGCGAGATGGCCACCTGCTCCTCGAAGTAGTCCGTCCAGCCCTTCACCGTGTCCTGCTCGTCAACACGGAAATCCTCGTCCTGCCAGTCCTGGACCTCCGGCTCGGGCCACTCACCGGGGAGTGTCCCCCCGGCAACGATGACCTGGAACCATCGGCGCTCCCAGAGCGCCGAGTGTTTGAGCAGGCCCATCAAGGACAACGAACTCACCGTCGGCGCCGTGCGGGCATCCGTGTCGGAGACGCCCTCGACCTTCCGAAGCAGACCGGCGCGCTGCTCGTCGAGAAAGCCACAGAGAGCTTCGCGCTCGGTAGACGTCGAGAACTGGTTGGCTGTCATTTCGCGGACGTTACCGGATCATGAGGACAGCCCGCCCTGCGCCAGTGAGTCACTCCCGTGTTTCGGCGCGGTTTCCATTGCTCCAGGGCGCCGAGATGATGGTCAAGACTTGTATATGAACGCTTGTGCGCTCTGTAGCGGCAGCGGATCATTGGCCGACTCCCACCCGAAGCACGAGCACGCAGGAGTTCCCGGTGACCGTTGGCCAGATTGCATCCGAGCCGGTCGGCGTGCCGGCAGCGGCACAGGCGGAGCGGCAGAAGCTGCGCAAGCACTTCGGCCGCTTCGACATTCTTTTCTTCCTCCTGTGCACCATCGTCGGGGTGGACACCATCGGCACGGTGGCCTCCTCCGGTGCCGAGGCGTTCACCTGGCTCATCGTGCTGGCGCTCGTGTTCTTCGTGCCCTCCGCGCTGCTGACCGCGGAACTCGGGGCCGCGTTCCCCGACGAGGGCGGCCCCTACATCTGGACCAGCCGGGCCTTCGGGCGGCTGGCCGGTGCCGTCAACAACTTCCTGTACTGGATCACCAATCCGGTGTGGCTCGGCGGCACGCTCTCCGTCTCCGCCGTCACCGCCTTCACCACCTTCTTCAACGACGGGAAGGACCTGAGCACGCCGGCTTTCTACGTCTTCACCCTGGTGTTCGTCTGGGTGGGCGTGCTCGCCGCGATCCTCTCCTTCGACGTCGGCAAGTGGATTCCCACCATCGGCGCCTGGAGCCGCTTCCTGCTCCTCGGACTGTTCACCGTCACCGTCGTCGTCTACGGCATCAAGCACGGCCTGCACGGATTCGGGCCCGGTGACTTCTCCCCGACCTACGTGGGATTCGTCGGCCTGGTGCCCGTCCTGATGTTCAACTACGTCGGTTTCGAACTGCCCAACACCGCCGGCGACGAGATGACCGACGCCCAGAAGGACGTGCCCTTCGCCATCTTCCGCAGCGCCGCTCTCGCCGTCCTGCTGTACGCGCTGCCGATCCTCGGCATCCTGCTCGTCCTGCCGGTCAAGGCCGTCACCGGCCTCGGGGGATTCATCGACGCGATCCGGCAGGTCTTCACCGTGTACGGCGGCCACGTCGGCTCCGACGGGTCCGCCACGCTCAGCGGCGCCGGCAGCGTGCTCGGCGACCTCGCCGCGATCATGTTCATCCTCACGGTGCTGTCCTCCGGCGTCACCTGGGTCATGGGCTCCGACCGCGCCCTCGCCGTCTCCGGCTACGACGGTGCCGCGCCCCGCTTCCTCGGCGTCATCTCCAGCCGGTTCGGCACGCCGGTGCGGGTGAACATCCTCAGCGGGCTGGTCTCCACCCTCGTCCTGGTCCTGGCCCACGAACTGACCAACGGCAGCGCCGCGAAGCTGTTCGGCGCCGTCCTCGGCCTCGCGGTCTCCACGACCCTCGTCAGCTATCTGGGCATCTTCCCGGCGCTCGCGGTGCTGCGCCGCAAGGCCCCGGACGTGCACCGCCCGTACAAGGCGCCCCTCCCCCGCACCATCAGCGTGGTGCTCACCCTGCTCGTCCTCTTCGCCAGCGTGCAGCTGGTCGCCCCCGGCCTCGGCGATCACTGGTTCGGCTCCGACTACGCGCCCGACGGCTGGAGTTACGGCGAGCGCTGGAAGTACCTGCTGACCGAGGCCGTCCCGCTCGCCGGGTTCATGCTCCTCGGCGTGCTCTTCTGGGCGCTGGGCAAGCCGACCCGCACGCTGGCCGCCACCAAGGAGTGACCTGGCACGAAGGAGTGACATGCCGCCGAGGAGGGACCAACTCTCCTAGGATGACTTGGAGTTGATGACTCCTAGTTGCGTGCGAGGTGTAGTGCCCATGCCCCACACACCGTCACGACGTACCGTTCTGCGCGGAGTCACGGCCGCCGGCGCGGCGGTGATCGGCTTCGATCCCGCCGCCCGGAGCTGGGCCGCGACCGGGTCCGGGTCCGGCCCGGACCTGGCCGGGATCCCCGCGCTGGACGGGACGCTCGTCATGGACGAGGCGTCACTCGCCACCGCCTCCGACGACTACGGCCACATCGTGCACCGCCGTCCCGTCGCCGTGCTGCGCCCCGGCTCGGTCCGCGACGTCGTCGCCATGGTCCGGTTCTGCAACACGCACCGCCTGTCGGTGGCCCCGCGCGGCCAGGGACATGCCACCAACGGCCAGGCGCAGGTCCGAGGCGGCCTGGTCATCGAGACCGCCACCCTCGCGGACATCGGCGCCCTGGGGCCGGACCGCACCACGGTCACCGTCGGCGCCGGAGCCAGATGGAGCGAGGTGGCCAAGGCCACCATCGCCCACGGCCTCACCCCGCCCGTCTTCACCGACTATCTCGAACTCTCCGTCGGCGGCACCCTGTCCGTGGGCGGTCTGGGCGGCCAGACCCACCGGCACGGCGCCCAGGTCGACAACGTCACCGAACTCCAAGTCGTCACCGGCGCGGGCGAGTTCGTGTGCTGCTCCCCGACCCGGCACCCCGACCTCTTCCACGCCGTCCTGGCCGGCCTCGGCCAGTGCGCCGTCGTCGTCGGCGCCACCCTCCGCCTGGTGCCCGCCCCGGAGACCGTACGGCACTACCTGCTGACCTATGACGACCTGGAGACCTTCCTCGACGACCAGCGCGTCCTCGTCCAGGAGGGCCGCTTCGACTACGTCGAGGGCCAGGTCTCGGCGGACGCCGACGGGGCCTTCCGCGTCTGCACGCTGGAGGCCGTGGCCTACGGCCCGCCGGTCGGCCCCGCACCGGACGACACGGTTCTGCTGCACGGTCTGCGCCACACCCCGTCGGGCGTTCAGCAGTCCGACCGCCCGTACTACGACTTCCTCGACCGCATCGCCCCCGCCGTCGAAGCCCTCAAAGAGGCCGGCCTGTGGACGTACGCCCACCCCTGGCTCAACCTGCTGTTCCCCGGGAGGTCCGCGGCCGCCCTCACGAGTGCGGCACTGGACACTCTCACCCCGGACGACGTGGGCCCCGGCATCGTCCTCGTCTACCCGATCCTGCGCGAGCGCCTCACCACACCTCTCTTCCGCGCCCCCGCCGACGCCGTGCCGTACCTCTTCGCCATCCTGCGGACCACCCCGCCGGACGACACAGCCACCGTCGACCGTCTCCTCGCCGCCAACCGCTCGGCCTACGAGGCCACCGCGGCGGCAGGCGGCACGCAGTACCCGGTCGGCAGCATCCCCTTCACCCGCGCGGACTGGCGAGTCCACTTCGGCTCGGCCTGGCCGCGGCTCGAGTCGGCGAGGCGCACCTACGACCCGCGCGGGATCCTGGTCCCCGGCCAGGGCATCTTCTGATGGCGGTTCTGATGCCGGTTCTGATGGCGGTTCCCGTGCCGGTTCACGACGCGGCCCGCTGGTCGGAGTCCTCGTCCGGACGGGCGAGGCCCAGGTGGTCGCGGAGGGTCGGGCCGTCGTACTCCGTGCGGAACACGCCCTGTTCCTGCAGCAGCGGCACGACCTTGTCGGCGAAGACGTCGAGGCCGCCGGGCGTGATGTGCGGGACGAGGATGAAGCCGTCGGAGGCGTCGGCCTGCACGAAGTCGTTGATGGTCCTCGCGACGGTCGCCGGCGAGCCGATGAAGTTCTGGCGGTTGCCGGTCTCGATGACGAGGTCGCGGATCGACCAGTTGTTGGCGGCCGCGAGCTCGCGCCACTCGCGGGCGGTGGCCAGCGGGTCCCGGTACATACGCACCTGGGCGCGGCCGCGTGAGATGTGCTCCTCGCTCACCACCGGGTCGATGTCCGGCAGCGGGCCCTCCGGGTCGTAGGAGGACAGGTCCCGGTTCCAGACGAACTCCAGGTGCTTGATGGCGGTGGCGCCGCTGACCTGCAGGCGGCGTACCTCCTTGGCCAGTTCCTCCGCCTCGGCGTCGGTGTCGCCGAGGATGAAGCTCGCGGCGGGCAGGATGAGCAACTGGTCCGGCCTGCGGCCGTACTTGGCGAGGCGGTTCTTGACGTCCTTGTAGAAGGCCCGGCCCGCCTCCAGGGTGGCGTACCGGCTGAAGATCGCGTCGGCGCTCGACGCGGCGAACTCGCGGCCCTCGTCGGAGTCGCCGGCCTGGAAGATCACGGGGCGGCCCTGCGGGGAGCGTGGAACGTTGAACTGGCCGTGGATGTCGAAGTGCTGTCCGGAGTGGACGAAGGAGCCGGCCTTCGCGTCACTCAGGAAGGTGCCGGTGGCCTGGTCGGCAATGATCTCGTCGCCGTGCCAGGAGTCGAGGAGCTCGTTGGTGGTGGCCAGGAACTCCTTGGCGCGGGAGTAGCGCTCCTCCTGCGGGAGGAAGCCGCCGCGGCGGAAGTTCTCGCCGGTGAAGGCGTCCCAGGAGGTGACGACGTTCCAGGCGGAGCGGCCGCCGGAGAGGTGGTCGAGGCTGGCGAACTGGCGGGCCACCTCGTAGGGCTCGTTGAAGGTGGAGTTGATGGTGCCGGTCAGACCGAGGTGTTCGGTGACGGCGGCGAGCGCGGCGAGGACGGTGAAGGTGTCGGGGCGGCCGACGACATCCAAGTCGTAGATCTTCCCGCCCTGTTCGCGCAGCCTGAGCCCCTCGGCGAGGAACAGGAAGTCGAACTTGGCGCGTTCGGCGGTCTGCGCGAAGTGCACGAAGGAGCTGAACTCGATGTGGCTGCCGGCCTTCGGGTCGCTCCACACGGTGGTGTTGTTGACGCCCGGGAAGTGCGCGGCCAGATGGATCTGCTTGAGCGGCTTGCTCATGTCGGTAGGGTCCTTCCGGCTCAGGCGGTGGCGGTGGCGGTGGCGTAGCGGTTGGCGGGGCGGGACAGGCCCAGCAGGCCGCGCAGGGTGTCGGCCTCGTAGGCGGTGCGGAAGGCGTCGCGGCGCTGGAGTTCGGGGACCAGGCCCTGGGTGATGGCCGGCAGGTCGTGCCCGGCGACGGCGGGCCGCAGCCGGAAGCCGCTCAGCCCCGCCTCCCCCAACTCCTGGAGCAGGTTGGCGAGTTGGACGGACGTACCGGCGAAAATCCGTGCGTCGCTTGCGTACGGCTCTCCCGCGAGGGCGTCGAGGCGTGCGCGTCGGTCCTCCGCGGCGGCCTGGTCGTCGTCGAGGAAGACCACCAAGTCGCCGAAGACATGGAGGAGTTCACCGGCGCGTCCGGCGGCCTCCTGTTCGGCGCGGACCTCGGCGACGATCGCACGGGCCTGGTCGGCGTCGTGCGGGGTGACATAGCCGACGTCGGCCTGGCGGGCCACCAGCCGGTACGGGACGGTCTGGTGGGCGAGGGCGGTGACGAGCGGCTGGCCCTGCGGCGGGCGGGGGGTGATGGACGGGCCCTTGACGCTGAAGTGCCTGCCCTCGAAGTCGATGTAGTGCAGCTTGTCGCGGTCGATGAAGCGGCCTGTGGCCACGTCCCTGATCTCGGCGTCGTCCTCCCAGCTGTCCCAGAGCCGGCGCACGGCCTCGACGTGGTCGGCGGCCTCGTCGAAGTGTTCGGTGATCCGCTCCTGCCCGGCCGGGCTCTGGAGTTCTGCCAGGTTCAGCGGCGGGAAGCTGCGGCGGCCGAAGTGGTCGGCCTCGTGCGGGCGGGCGCTGATCTGCACGCGCAGGCCGGCGCGGCCGGCGCTGACGTAGTCGAGGGTGGCGATCGCCTTGGAGATGTGGAACGGCTCCGTGTGGGTGGCGATGACGGTCGGCACCAGACCTATGTGCCGGGTCAGGGGCGCGATGCGGGAGGCGACGAGTACGGCGTCCAGGCGCCCGCGCACCTGGTCGGTGCGGCCGTCCAGGTCGCCGTAGTGGGAGGACTGCAGGCCGAGGCCGTCCTCGAAGGTGACGAAGTCGATGAGGCCGCGCTCGGCCTCGGCGGTCAGATCGGCCCAGTATCCGGCGGTGAACAGGTCCCGGGGGCGGGCAACCTGCTCGCGCCAGGAGGCGGGGTGCCAGCCGGTGCCGTCCAGGGCGACGGCAAGGTGCAGAGGGGAAGAGGGAGTTGAGGACACGAGGGTGCCTTCCTGGAGGTCCGTACGAGATCGCCGGCGCGCGGACATGGGCGCACCGCGGCGGTTGGGCAACGGGTCAGGAGCAACAGAGGGCGCCGGCCACGCGCTGCAGGTCGATGTGGGGCCGGGTGTGCAGCCGGACGCGGCGGCGGGGGTTCAGGACACGGGGGCGCAGTGCACGTGTCACGTCCTGCTCCTCCGTCCGGTCGCGGTTCGCCTTCGACAAGGACAACGGCACGGCTATGCCGTTTCTTCCAGGGCGGCCGGCCGTGCGTCCGTGAGCCGTACGAACGCGGAGACCGTACGGCGGCGCAGGGTGAAGCCGATCGACTCGTACAGCCGGATCGCGTCGGCGTTGGTGGCCCTGGCGTGCAGGAAGGGACGCTCGCCGCGCTCCTTGATGCCTGCCGCGACGGCGCGGACGAGCCGTGTGGCCAGGCCCCGGCCGCGGTGGTCCGGGTCGGTGCACACGGCGCTGATCTCGGTCCAGCCGGGCGGGTGGAGGCGTTCGCCGGCCATGGCGATCAGCCGGCCGCGGTGGCGGAGGCCGAGGTAGGTGCCCATCTCGACGGTGCGGGGCAGGAAGGGGCCCGGCTCGGTGCGGGCCACCAGGTCGAGGATCTCGGGTACGTCGTCGGGGCCGAGCCGTATGGCTTCGGGGTCGCGCTCCGCGCGCAGTCCCGTGTCGACGAGCTGGACGCCGTGTCCGGTCCGCACGGTCTGCCAGCCGGCCGGTCCCCGGGTCACGCCGCGCACGGATGCGGAGCCGCCGGGCCCGACGAGGGTGGCCAGGTCGGTCCAGGCGCGCGGTTCGTCGGTGTCGGTGACGGCGTGGAAGGGGGCCACGTCGGCCGGGTAGCGGGCCGCGCGGCCGACGCGTTCGGCGAAGTGGGCGTGCGGGCCGGTGAGCGCGGACCAGGTGGGGTTGTCCAGGATGGGGTGGGAAGAGGTGGCTTCGATGCTGGTGGCGGACATCGTGTGACGGTCTCCGAGGGGTGCGCGGCGTCGGCCGAAGTGCGGGGACTCCGCCGCGGGGCGGCGGCGGAGTCCCCTGCGTGCGGCAGGTCAGGAGTCGCTGAGCGGCAGCCCGGGCGGGTTGACCTCGGACTTGGCGACGGCCTCGTTGGAGAGGTTCCAGGCCTTGAGCCACTTCGCGTACTGCCCGTTTTTGATCAGGTGGTTGATGGCGTCGGCGACGGGCTTGGCGAGGCCGCTGTCCTTCTTCGCGGTTGCGGCGATCAGGCCCTGCAGCGACGCGCCGGCGCCTGAGTAGGCGCCCGCGTTGCGGGTGGCATTGGGCGTGCTCGCGGTCTGGGTGACGTGGTAGGCGACGCTGGGGTTGGGGGCGAAGTAGGCGTCGATCTTGCCGCTGTTGAGCGCCAGATAGGTGCTGTTGTGGTCCTGGAAGTACTTGACGGTGAGCTTCTTGCCCTCGCTCTCCAGCTTCTTCTTCCACTCCAGCAGGATGCGCTCCTGGTTGGTGCCGGCCCCGACCGAGACGGTCTTGCCCGCGAGGTTCTCGTAGTTGTCGTCGAAGCTCCACTTGCTGGACTTGAGCACCTCGAAGGCGACGTTGTCCTGCCGGTAGGAGGCGAACTCGTACTTCCTCTTGCGCTCCTCGGTGTCGGTGATGTTCGAGAGGCCGACATTCACCTTGCCGCTGTCGATGCCGACGAAGAGGTTCTCCCAGGTGGAGTTCTTCAGCTCCGGCTGCAGGCCGAGAACCGCGGCGACGAGGCGCGCGAAGTCGGGCTCGGAACCGGTGATGGTCTTCTGGTCGCTGCCGACGTACCCCAGCGGCGCGGAGCCGGACGGCAGGAAGCCGACGCCGATCACCAGCTTGCCGCTCTTGCGTACGGAGGCGGGCAGTTCGGCGCTGATCGACTTCACCTCCGGCACCTTGAGGGTGGTCTGCTGGGCGGCGCCGTTGGAGAGCTGCCCGACGGTCACGCTCCCGGAAGCGGCGTTGTCGGTCGTGGTGGCGGCGTCGCTGTCACCACCGCAGGCGGCGAGCCCGGTGGCGAGGGTGGCGACGGCGGTCGCCGCGGTGATGCCGCGTATCAGGCTGCGTCGGGTGAAGTGGCTGGGCATGGCCGTTCCTTGTCGCTGGGAGAGGGTGGGGAGGTGCGTGCCGTGGGGAGAAGTCGTGGTGTGCGGCGGGGTCAGAGGACCTTGCTCAGGAAGTCCCTGGTCCGCTCGTGCCGGGGCTTGTCGAGGATCTCGGAGGGCGGACCCTGTTCGACGATCTTTCCGCCGTCGATGAAGACCACCCGGTCGGCGATCTCGCGGGCGAAACCGATCTCGTGGGTGACGATGACGAGGGTGGTTCCGCTGGTCGCCAAGTCCTTGATGACGGCGAGGACTTCACCTACGAGCTCTGGATCGAGAGCGGAGGTGGGTTCGTCGAAGAGGATGACCCCGGGGCGCAGGGCGAGGGCGCGGGCGATGGCGACGCGCTGCTGCTGGCCGCCCGACAACTGCCTCGGGTAGGCGCCGGTCCTGTCGGCGAGACCGACCCGGCCGAGCAGTTCGCGGGCGAGTTCCCGGGCCTCGGGCCTGCTGAGCCGGCCGGTCGCGACCGGGGCGGCGGCCACGTTGTCCAGGACGGTCAGGTGCGGGAACAGGTTGAAGTTCTGGAAGACGAAGCCGATCCTGCCGCGCTGGGCGAGGATGGCCCGCTCGCTCAGCTCCTTCAGCCGGTCGCCCTGCCGCTTCACGCCGACCGGCTCGCCGTTGATGCTGACGTAGCCGATCTCCGGCTTCTCCAAGTGGTTGATGACCCGCAGCAGGGTGGACTTGCCGGAGCCGGACGGGCCGAGGATCACGGTGACCTCGCCGGGCCGCACGGTCAGGTCGATTCCGTCCAGCACCCGGTGGGTGCCGTACCACTTGTGCACGTCGTGCACTTCTACGGCGGCGGGGGCGATGTCCGTCAGGCGTTCGAGGGTCTTGGCGGTCATACGGCGGCCTCCCTGCGCGCACGCTCCCGCAGGTCACGCAGGCCGGTGCGGAGCTTCTGCAACGGCGTCGGCGGCAGGGAGCGGGTGGCGCCCCGGGCGTAGTAGCGCTCGACGTAGAACTGGATGACGGACACGACGCTGGTGAGGATCAGGTACCAGACGGTGGAGACCAGCAGCAGCGGCACGATGTCGCCGGGGTAGGTGGAGCCCATGGACTGCGCGGTGCCGAACAGGTCGAGCAGCGACACGTAGAAGACCAGCGAGGTGCTCTTGATCAGACCGATGAGCTGGTTGACGTAGTTCGGGGTGATCGAGCGGAGCGCCTGGGGGAAGACGATCCTGGTGAACTGGTAGCTCTTCGGCAGGCCGAGGGCCGCTGCGGCCTCGTGCTGCCCCTGGTCGACGGAGAGGATCCCGCCGCGGACGACCTCGGCGGCGTAGGCCGCCTCGTTGAGGCTGAGGCCGATGACCGCCACGGCCATGTCGGTGGCGAGCTTCGACTCGTCGAAGGAGAAGAAGGCCGGCCCGAAGGGGACACCGACGCTCAACGTCTTGTACAGGGCACTGAAGTTGTAGAGGAAGAGCAGGACCACGATGAGCGGGATGGAGCGCAGGGCCCACACGTAGGTCCAGCTGACCGCGCGCAGGACGGGCGACTTCGAGAGCCGGGCCAGCGCGAGCAGGATGCCGCCGAGGAGGCCCAACACCGCGCTGTAGGCAGCCACTTCGAGGGTGATGAGCAGACCGTCCAGGATGGTCGGCCGCAGGAACCAGTACCCGAAGCGGTCCCACTGGTAGAAGGAGTTGGTCGTCAGGCCGTGCACGAACTGGGCCACGAGAACCAGGACGACGGCGGTGGCGATCCAGCGTCCGGGGCGCCTCAACGGCAGAACTCGCTGTGCTGCGAACGGTTTTGACGGGGTGTCGGCGGTGGGCGGTGCCTCGGCGAGGGACACGGCGGCACCTGGGGGTTCACTCATGGAGGTCTCCGGCAGAGGCAGAGGGAGATTTCCCCGGACCACGGCGAACGCGCACTACGGCAGCAGGCAGCGCACACGACGGCAGGGGACCGGGGGCGAGGAGGGCAACGGCACACCGCGCGGGCGGTGTTCGTCAGGGAGTGCGGGAGCTGCGGGGAGGTGTCAGCCCCGACAGCGGGCGCGGCCCGGTGCGGTACACAGTGCGCTGTTCACGCGGAGCAGATCGACGGCTCGGTCGGCGACGAACAGGTTCGCGTACGACAGTACGCAGCCCTGGGGGCGGCGTACGGCCGTCCTGGGAGCTGCGTACATGGCGTCACCGTCACTGTTCCGGCCCTGTGGGCCTCGCGCTTACCGAAACGTCATCCGGTCCGGTCGTCACCTGGGGCACCCCACCGCGGCGCGAGGGTTGCCGGTCAGCAAGCCAGGGCTTGTCGCTGACACTCATGACCGTTCTGGGGGGTAGTTAAGACAACTACCCGAACGAATGTCAACGCCGGTCCACGAGGTGGAACGGCTAGTGGGCGGCGTGTGCCGCCCAGTCCAGGATCTGGACGGCGGCTCCGGCGGCCTCCAGGCCCGTGCAGCGGGCGTGGTGGCGGCGGGCGATGCCGTCGAGGTCGAGATGGGTGCCGAAGGCCGGGTGTGCGGCCAGCCGGCGGGCGTAGGCCCACAGCACCGGATGGTCGGCGATGCGCTGCACCGCGGCGGCGTCGAGATGGTTGCGGTGCACGGTGTCGAGTTGGACCAGCGCGACCCACAACTCGACGTCCGCGACGGTGATCTGATCCCGGATCATGTACGTGCGGCCGTCGAGCCACCGCTCCAGCGCACCCAGCGTCTCCAGCAGCGTCTCGAGTGCCGCGTCGCGCTCCGCATGCTCGCCGCCGGCCGCTCCGGCGCGCTGCGCGGCGTCCTCGATGCCCTGCGCACACATCCGCTCGACGGCCTCGATCTCCGACTCGGCGCCGCACGGGTAGGGCGAGGGACGGTCGCTGCCGAAGCGGCGGGCGAGGTCGCGCATGATGTCCGGGGTGTGGGTGCTGACGATCCGCCCGGACCAGTCGTCGCTGAGCACCGGCGCGACGGCCGGACCGGTGTACCGGTGGGCGCTCGCCTCGTACAGCGGGCGCAGGGCGCGGTGGCCGCCTTCAGGGGTGTCGGGGACGGCGGGCAGGAAGGTCGCCGGACAGACGGTTTCCAGGCCGAGCAGGCTGTGGGTGACGGCGATGCGCAGGCCGTCGGGACACGCGGTCGACAGATGGAGCCGGTAGCGGCCCGGAACGGCGTAATGGCCGCTGCGTGCGTCCCTGCCGATCCGGCCCCGGAAGGCAGGCCTGGGCTGGGCGGGCGTGTGGGCGGCCAGCGGTGTGACGGACATGGTTCTCCCCGGGAACGGGCGCGGACGTACGCGCGGCGGTAGCGACGTCGGGCAACTCAGCCCTGGGTGCCGATCGCACTGCAGACGCGCTGCAGGTCGATGTGGCGGCGGGAGGTCAGAAGAGGCGAACGGATCACTCGGACGGTGACCGGCTCAAGGCGCCTCATGTTTCCCTACCTATTCACTAGGATTCCCTTCTGGAGTGTCGGTCCGGCTCGGGCGCACGTCAAGAGGGCCGTCCCGCATCGCGGACAGCGCGGTGGACAGGCGGTGGACACGAGCGGCGGACGCAGCCGCGGGCACGCGCACGGCCACAGACCCCGCGCGTCACCGCCGCAACTCCGTTCCCAGTGCAACCATCCGGCACCCGGACGTGTCTCCCATGGTGGAACTCGCGTTCCAGCACAGTTCATTCGTCCGTCACCGATGCTTTACCAGAGGATCCCCCACATGCTCCTGAGCTCTCCCGGCCGCCGTCCGCTCCGACAGACCGCCGGCACGCTCGGCGCAGTCGCCCTGATCGCGCTGGGCGCCTCGCCGGCCGTCGCCGACGACGGCTCGGCCGAGGTGACGCTGGGCAAGATCGCGCCCATCGACGGCGTGCAGCCCGGCAGCACCGTCGACGTGCCGGCCACCTTCACGAACACGGGCACCGCGGCGGCGGACAAGGTCTGGCTCTCATACACCGTCACCCGCGGCCTGAGCCACACCGAGCTGCCCTCCAACTGCCTTCGCTACGAAGTCCCTTCGTACGACGAGGCGCCGAGCAAGTCGGAGGCGGTCTGCGAGTTCGACCAGACCGTCAAGCCCGGTACGGTCTACGCGCCGGAGAAGGCGCTGACGCTGAAGGCCCTCGACCATGCGCTCTACGACCGGCTGCGCGTGGTGGTGGAGACCACCGAGCCCTCCCCGGACGAAAACGCGAGCGAGCCCGTGCCCGGCACCGCCCCCGCGGTCAAGCTCGTCGAGCAGCCCGATGCCACCCCGGCCACCTCCGGCGACAGTTCCCACCCCGACTGGGACGACGCCGATGTGAAGGTCACCGCGGACAACACGGCCGACTTCAAGGTGGCGGGAGACGACCTGAAGGGTGCCGTCGGGGACACGGTCGACCTGAAGGTGAAGTTCACCAACGCGGGGCCTGCCTGGGTGCTGCGGGACGGGGCCGTCTCGGTGACCAAGGTCAGGATCAAGATGCCGGCCGGTACGACGGTGACCAAGGGCCACGGCTTCTGCGACAAGGTGGCCACCGGCACCTACGAGTGCGGCACCAGCGAGTCCTGGGAGGACGAGGGCGCCGGCGAGACGTACACCTTCAAGCTGAGGATCGACAAGGCGGTACCTGGGGCCAAGGGCTCGGTGGCACTGGCCGGCGAGTCCCGGCCGTTCGACAAGAACAAGGCGAACGACACGGCCGACATCACGCTCGCCGCCTCCGGCAGTGGCGGCACGACCGGCGGTTCCGGCTCGACTGGCGGTGACGGCGGCTCCACGACGTCCACCGGAGGCACCGGCGCCGGGTCCACCGGCGGCTCCGGTTCCACCGGCAGCGCCTCCACCACGGGTGGCTCCTCGACGACCGGCTCCTCGGGCGCCTCCCCCGACGGTGGCGACCTGGCGAGCACCGGTTCGAGTGCGGCTCTGCCCATCGCGGGCGCGTCGGGCGCCGCACTGGTCGTCGGTACGGGCGCCGTCCTGGTGGCACGCCGCCGCCGTGCCACCAGCCGGTAGATCCACCGCTCCCACTGCGGAGCACAGGCCGGCCGGGGAAATACAGAGCCCCGACCGGCCTTCGGTGTGTCAGCTCGTACTCACGCCCACGGTCAGCGTCGCCGCGTATCCGTCGGAGACGCTGTCGCCAAGTGCGGTCAGGGTCAGCAGGCCGGAGGAGGCGCCGCCGCCGTCGTAGATGCCGTCGTCGTCGAGCTGGGTCTCCTGGGTGGTGTTGTCGGTGTACGGCGCGATGGCCTGGATCTCGGTGTTGACGTCCGGGTCGAAGAACAGCTGTCCGGTGTGGATGATCTCGCCGCCGGTGTACGAGTCGTCGGTGAGCGTCACGTCCGTGTGCACCCGCATGTGCACGTGGACCGCGCGGCCGATGTAGTGCCCGGGCCAGATGGAGACGAGGCTCACCTGTCCGTTCTCGTCGGTGAGTTGGCCGCCGCGCAGGAAGGTGCCGTCGTCCTCCTCCGTGTGGCCGTTGCCGCCGACGAACCCGGAGTACTCGCCGAGCGAGTCGCAGTGCCACAGCTCCACGAGGGCGTCGGCGAGGACCGCGCAGCCGTTGTCCTGGTCGACGACGGTGAAGGTGAACTGCACCTCCACGCCCTCCTTTTCCTCCCGGATGTCCTCGCGGACGAGGGCGCCCTCGAGGGAGTACGGGCCTTCGGTGACCTCGGCGTTGAGGGTGCACACGCTGTTCGTGGTCGAGGACGCCGACGCGGAGGTGCGGTTCGGCCGGGGCTTCGCTGCTGCCTGGGTTTCCGGAGCGGCCGTTGCCGTGGCCGCGAGTCCGAGGCCCGCGGCCGCCGCCATCGCGCCGCCCGCGGCGATGACATGACGGCGATTCACGGTGCCGTTGGCCTTGTACTTCGCTTCGTCCTGCCGCTCTGCAGGAAGGTTATCTGTCATGGACGCGGAAACTAGGAACGGTCCCTGTGAAGGGTATGGCACCGGACTGTCATTTCCATAAGCGTTCCTCGCCAACTGTCGACAGGATAGCGCTTATTCGAGCTTCGCGCCTCTTGACCTGGCCCTAGTGCCGACACTAGGAAGGGAGGGCGAGCCGCGTCGCGGTCTCGTACGGCTGGCTCGAGAAGGGGGTCCACGTGACCGGCAGGCTCTCCGGGAAGGTCGCACTCGTCACCGGCGCGGGCGCCGGAATCGGCCAGGGGTGCGCGCTGCTCTTCGCCGAGCAGGGTGCGAGCGTCGTCGGCTGCGACCTCGACCCGGCCGCGGCCGAACGCACCCGCAAGGCCGCCGCCGACAGGGGGTTGGCGGTGGAGGTGCTCGCGCCGCTCGACATGACCGTGCCCGCCGACGCCCGGCGCTTCGCGGACGAGGCGCACGAGCGCTACGGCCGGATCGACGTCCTGGTCACCGCGGGTGCGATCGCCCCGCACATGGCGACCGCCGTCGACATGGACTTCGGTACGCAGTGGACGCCGACCCTGCGCGGCGAGATCGACGTCGTCTTCCTGCCCGTACAGGCCGTGTGGCCGTACATGGAGGCGTCCGGGGGCGGCTCGATCGTCAACTTCGCCTCGGTGAACGCCTTTCGGGGCAGCGGGACGTTCGGGATGGTCGCGCACTGTGCGGGGAAGTCGGCCGTGCTCGGGCTCACCCGCCAACTCGCCGTGGAGGGCGGCCCGTCGGGTATCCGTGCGAACACCGTCTCACCCGGCATGGTGCGCACGCCCGCCACCGAGTCGGCCGGGGCCCACGACGGTGCGGCACGGGAGGCGCTGCTGGCTCGCATCCCGCTGCGCCGGGTCGGGACCCCCGAGGACATCGCCTGGTGCGCGGTGTATCTGGCGTCGGACGAGTCGGCGTGGGTGACGGGCGGAAACTTTCCCGTCGACGGCGGAGTGCTGGCCAAGTGAGCTGTTTTCAGGAGGTGTCAGGAGACCGCCCGGCGTCGGCGGGCGGGCTTGCGGCCGTGGCCGTCGTCGTCCTGTTCCAGCTGCTCCTCGACCGCGCGCTGCGCGCGCACCGTCGCTCCCGCGATGAGGGCGGAGGCGAGCTCCCCGTCGCGCTCCTCGACGGCCTGCAGCAGCCGTTCCTGGTCGTCGATGCTGTAGGCGAGGCGGCCGGCCCGGGTCAGGCTCAGGTGCCGCAGCATCAGCGTGCGCAGTGCAAGGGAGTCCAGGATCTGCTTCAGCGTGGCGTTGCCGACGATCTCGGTCATGCGCTCCTGGAGCAGCACATGGCTCCAGAAGTACGCGTCCACGTCACAGTCGTCGGCCAGTTTCCGCATCCGCTCGACCCGGGTGCGCAGGTCGGCCAGCTCCTCGTCGCCGGCCCGCTCCACCAGCAGGCCGGCGAGCATCGCCAGGAGTTGCTTGCGCACCTGGTAGATGTCCCGGATGTCCTGCAGGGAGGGCGCGGCGACCCGGGGCCGGCGGCGCGCCTTCATCTCGACCAGGCCCTCCTGTTCGAGGAGCATCAGCGCCTCGCGCACGGGCGTCCGGCTGGTGTCGAACCGGCGTGACAGATCAACGCTGTTGAGGTCCTGCCCGGGTTCCAGCCGTCCCTCGATGATGCCGGCGCCGACCCATTCGGCGATCTGCGCGACCAGCGGCTCGCGCCGGTCCCGCAGCCGCAGGAGGCGCTCCAGCACGAGGTGCGTGTCCTGATCGGTCATGCGGCACTTCTCCCTGCCTGATCCGGGCCCACAGCCAATACAACGGTGTCGACACTATCTCACCCACGGACGCGCAGACGCGGGCATCCCCCGCTTCTCTCACCTACTCCTGTCAGCTCCTGTCGACAGAGAACGCCGAACTACGGAAGGAATCGGGAACCATGGAACGAAACCTCACGAATCCGCCACCCTTCACCAGACGTGCCCTGGTCGGCGGCGCCGCGCTGGCCGCGCTCGCGGCGACCGGCGTCACCCAGGGAACGGCCGAGGCCGCCTCCGCGCAAGAGCCGTGGGAGCCCGTGCCGATACCCGAGCAGGTACCGGCCACCGAGTACCAGATCCCCGTCTCCGGCGGCGGCAGCCTGTGGTGCTGGGACACCGGCGGCGACGGGGAGGCCGTCATACTGCTGCACCCCGGCTCCGGCAGCGGCGAGAGCTGGCCGTACCAGCAACCGGTGCTGGCGGACGCCGGCTTCCGCGTCATCGGCTACTCGCGGCGCGGCGCGTACAAGTCGGTGGCAGGCACCAAGGCGGAGGCCGACACCGCCTCCGGGGACCTCGACACTCTCGTCGACCACCTGGGCCTCGACCGCTTCCACCTCTCCGGCTCGGCGGCGGGCGGGCCGGTGGCGATCGACTACGCGCTCTCCTACGGGGCCCGGCTGCGCAGCCTCACCGTCTCGGGCAGCGTCATGGGCATCCTGGACGCCGAGTACCAGGAACTGACCTCGGCGCTCCAGCCCGACCCGTTCGGTGACATGCCCGTCGACTTCAAGGAGCTCGGCCCCTCCTACCGCGGCGGTGACCGGGACGGGGTGGCGGCCTGGCTCGAGATCAACGCCCGCGCCAAGACCGTCGACGCCTTCGCGCAGTCCCTCGCGCACGAGATCACCTGGTCGGCCCTGGAGACACTGACACTGCCCGTCCAACTCCTCACCGGGGACGCCGACTTGTACAGCCCGCCGTCCGTCATGCGCCTCAACGCCGGGCATCTGCGGAACGTACGGGCCCACGTCGTCCGCGAGGCGGGCCACAACCCGCACTGGGAGCAGCCCGCCGCCTGGAACAGCCTGCTGATCGACTTCATCGGGCGGCACGGCGGGGGCCGGTCCTAGACACCGTCCCGGACGTCGAGCGCGACCAGGAAGCGGGACACCATGTTGTACGCCGCCACCGTCGCTGTCAGTTCGACGAGCTCGGCGTCGGTGAAGTCGGCGCGGAGGGCGTCGAACAGGTCGTCCGGGACCTCGATGTCGCGGGTCATCGCATCGGTGTAGGCGATGACCCGCCGGCGGCAGGCATCGAGCTCGGGCTTCTCTCGTCGCACCTCGGCCAGTTCGGCGTCGCCTAGTCCGGCCCGCCGTGCGCCGGGTTCGTGCGCCGCCCACTCGTATGCGGCGCGATTGAGCACGGCGATCCTGAGGATCACCATCTCCCGTATGTCCGGGGGCAGTTGCAGCCGTTCCCGGATGGCACCCAGGAGGCTGTTCCAGCCGTCGGCGAGCTGCGGGCTGTGCAGGAGCATGCGGTCGAGGGGATGCAGGTCGCCGCCTCGGCGTGCGCGGATGCGGTGGGCGATCTCGCCGGCGCCTTCGGTGTCGGGGAGTCTTGCCATGCGGAGTCCTTCCACAAAGGTCCATGAAGGTCCATGAAAGTCGATGAAGGTCGATGAAGGTCGATGAAGGTCGATGAAGGTCGATAAGGGCCCATTCACAGGGGGCGGGGGCAGCGGGCCAACAGCCGCATCGCCTCGGGGCGTTCGACGGATCCGGCCGCCACCGCGTCGCCGAAGACCATGGCCTCGCTGCCGGTGAAGGCGGGCCAGACCGGCAGCGCGCCCCCGTTCGGGTCGGCCGTCTGGACGAAGCGCGCCCAGGTGTCCGCCATGGTCCGCGCCAGCTCGCGGTCGGTCTCGGTCCAGAGCCAGGGACGCCGGTCCAAGTTGTCGAGGGCGTAGGGCAGTTCGGCGGTGTGGTGGACGCCGTACGCCGGCAGTCCGTCGTGCGGAGGCGCCAGTGGCAGACTGTCCGGCAGCGGGGGTGTCCGGGTGAAGCGGTACAGCCAGGTCGGAGCCCTGCCGCGGTGGGCCGTGGCCCACCGCCACACCGGGTAGGTGAAGCGGCTCTCCCCCGTGAACCGGCGTGCCGTACGTCGGGCTTCCGCCACGTCCCGCACGGGGTACAGCTCGTTCGTGCCGGGTTCGACCGGGAGTCGGCGCAGGACGTCGAGGGAGGCGTACACGGAGCCCTCGTCGGCGTTGCTGCCCACCAGCAGCGGTACGGCGTGCTGTTTCCCGGCCTCGAAGACCTGGTCGCTGGGTCCGGTCAGGACCCGCCCGTCGACGACGGGTCCGAAGTGGCCGCGGAGCACGAGCTCCACCCCGTCGAGCAGCCGCAGTCCCGCGAGGTCCCGGTCGCCGAACCCGTCCGCCCAGTTCAGCCCCTGCTTCTGCGCCTCGGCCTGCTCGACGAGCGGCCCTTCGGCGCGTCCGATGCCCGAGGCGCCCTGCCCGATGGCCGCGCGGAAGAGGGGCCGGGCCGCCTGCGATGCCATGAGGTGGCAGATGTGCGCGGCTCCGGCGGAGTTGCCCGCGAGCGTCACCCGGGCGGGGTCGCCGCCGAAGGCCGTGATGTTCTCCTGCACCCAGGCCAGCGCGGCGACGATGTCGAGCAGCCCGTAGTTGCCGGACGCGCCCAGGTCGTCCTCCGCGGCCAGTTCGGGGTGGGCGAGGAAGCCGAGGGCGCCCAGGCGGTGGTTGAGGGTGACGACGACGAGGCCGCGTCGGGCCAGGGCGCGGCCGTCGTGGATCTCCTGGCCGCCGTGGCCGTAGCGGTTGCCGCCGCCGTGGATCCAGACCATGACCGGCACTCCGGCTGCGTGCGACGGGTCCGGTGTCCACACGTTCAGATAGAGGCAGTCCTCGCTCATCACCAGCGCGCGCCGGTCGGCGAAGTTGGTGTGGTACATGATCGAGTCGCGGGGCGGCTGCGGCTGGAGCGGCGCGGGCCCGAAGTCGTATGCGCGTCGCTCGCCGTCCCAGCGGGCGGCGGGCCGGGGCGGCCGCCAGCGGAGTCCGCCGACCGGGGGCGCGGCGAACGGGATGCCCCGGAACACCGCCACCTCCCCCTCCCGCTCCCCCACCAGTCGTCCGGCGGTCGTACGGGCCCGGATCACGCCCGGGCCTTGTGCAGCTTGCCGTCCTTCATGATCACCGCGAGCCGGTCGCGGTCCTGCAGGATGCTGATCTCCTCCAGCGGATCGCCGTCGACGAGGACCAGGTCGGCGAGGAACCCCGGCCGGATCAGGCCGAGTTCGTCCTCCATGCCCATGACCTGCCCGCCGTACTGAGTGGCGGCGCGCAGGGCCTCGGCCGGGGTGAAGCCGAACCAGTCGACGAAGAGTTCGAGGTCGCGGAGATTGCGGCCGACGGGGTTCCAGGCGAAGCCGTAGTCGCCGCCGGGGACGACGCGGACCCCGCGCCGGACGAGTTCGGGCACCACCTTGCGTACGGCCTCCGCCGTGGCCTCGACCTCCATGCCGGGTTCGGGCCGACTGCCGGCCTCGTGCAGGTTGGCGTGGATGATGCCGGGGGTCGGGGCGACGAAGAGGCGGTCGCGGGCGGATTCGAGGAGGTCGAGGGCCTCCTCGTCGGCGAAGGTGCAGTGGTAGACGGCGCGGATGCCGTGCCGTACGGCCATCTTGATGGACTCGGCGGCGTGGGCGTGCGCGGTGAGCCGGACGCCGTGCTTCTCGGCGGCCCCTGCCGCGGCGGCGACCTCCTCGTCCCTGAACTGCACGATCCGCGAGGTGCCCTGTACGACCGCGCTCTCGCCGGACAGCGACAACTTCACGATGTCGACGCCGAGTTCGGCCATGTCGGTGACGAAGCGGGACACCGAGTCGGGGTCGCAGGCCCGTCCGTCGACGCCCGGGAAGTCGTAGACGCCGGGCTCGACCATGCCCGCGCTGCCCTCCCAGGATGCGGCTTTCAGACGCGGCCCGGGCATCCAGCCCTCCGCGAAGGCCTTGCGGGCGGCGATCTCCGTGCGGGGCAGCCGATTGCCGCCGGAGTACGCGCTGGTGATGCCGTGGTCGAGCAGGACGCGTCCGGCGTGTGCGACGAGCAGGGCCTTCTCCTCGTCGGGTTCGTCGCGGCGCCGCGAGAGGTGTTCGACGGTGGAGCCGAAGCCCAGGTGGGTGTGGGCGTCGACGAGTCCGGGGAGCAGGGTGCCGCCGCCTCCGTCGATCACCCGGGCCTCGGTGCGCCGGTCGCGTGGGATCCGGTCGGCGACCGCGGTGATGCGGTTGCCCTCGACGAGCACCTGGGCCGGGAAGGGGTCGCGTCCGGTGCCGTCGAAGACATGAACGTCGGTGAACAGGGTTCGCGTCATGGTGCCGTCCTCCGGAAACGGTGCCGCATCTCGCCGACTCCCCTGATACGGCTGACCAGTTCGTCGTCGGGGGTCAGGAACCGCTGGGGGGTGCGCCGGTTGCCGACGCCTGCCGGCGTGCCGGTGAAGATGAGGTCGCCCGGCAGGAGAGTGCAGAACTCGCTCAGGTACGAGACGAGTCGGGGAATCGGAAAGATCATGTTGCCGGTGCGGTCGTGCTGCACCACCTCGCCGTTCAGCTCGCAGGTCAGCTCGAGGTCGTCGCGGTCGGGGAGCTCGTCCGGGCTGACCAGAGCTGGGCCGATCGGGCCGAACCCCGGGTGCGACTTGGCGAGCGAGAACTGCGCCGGTCGGCCCGCGAGTTGGGCGATCCGCTCGGACAGGTCCTGGCCGACGGTGAGCGCTGCCACCGGCTCCCAGCCCTTCTCCACGGGGACGTGGCGGGCCTCGCGGCCGATCACGGCGACCAGCTCCAGCTCCCAGTCGACATGGCCTGGCGGCAGGTCGACGGTGGTGTACGGGCCGGTGAGGCAGGTCGGGAACTTGGTGAAGACCAGGGGTGCCTCGGGTTCCTCGTAGCCCGCCTCCGCCGTGTGGGGGCGGTAGTTGAGGGCGATGGCGAAGATCTGGCGGGGTGTGGCGGGTACGGGCGGCTGGAGGTCGGCCTCGTCGTAGGGGCGTCCCCCTGTGGCGTTCCTGGACCAGTCGAGCAGCTCGTCCCACCGGTCCAGGACGTGCCCCTCGAAGTCGGCGGGGACGTCGACCACGCCCTCCGGCGTCAACACGACGGTGCGCCCCGCGAGTTGTGCGATACGCATCAGCCGATCACACCCACTGCTCAGCGGGCGGCTCGTCGCTGCCGTACGCGTCCCGCCAGGAGACGACCGGGTTGCGCAGCACGCCGATGCCCTCGATCTCCGCCTCGACCACGTCGCCGGGCTTGAGGTAGTTGGCGAAGGGGTCCTCGGTGCTCGCGGCGACGCCGGCGATGGTGCCGGTGGTGACGATGTCTCCCGCGCTGTAGGTCTGCGGGGAGTGGTAGGCCACCAGTTGCGGGATCGACACCGACATCCGGGCGGTGTTGGACTTCTGCCGGATGTCGCCGTTGACCCGCAGTTCCATGTCGAGGTCGTGCGGGTCGTCGATCTCGTCGGCGGTGACGATGTACGGGCCGATCGGGCAGAACGTCTCGATCGCCTTGGAGAAGGAGAAGACCCCGGACTCCATCTCCCGGCGCTGGATGTCGCGGGCGGTGATGTCGTTGAAGACCAGGTAGCCGGCGATGTGTTCGGCGGCCTGCCCCGCGGAGAAGAAGCGACCCGGTTTGCCTATGACGACGGCGAGTTCGAGTTCGTAGTCGAGTTCCCGGGTGAGGTTCGCGGGGTACACGACCGGCTCGTCGGGGCCGATGATCGCGTCGACGTTCTGGAAGAACACGATGCCCTTGTTGACGGGGTGGGACCAGTCGACGCGGACCAGGTCCTCGTGGTGCTCGCGGAAGTTGCCGGCCGTGTGGAAGAACTTCTTCGGCACGATGGGTGCGCGCAGCCGGACGCCGGCGAGCGCGAACGTCCGCCCCGTCTCGCCGACTTGGCCTTCCAGCTCGAAGAACGCACGGGTCGAGGGCACGTCGAGCTCCACGACGGTCTCTCCGTCGAGCCGCCCCACCAGCCCCGTTTCAGGTCCCGTGTCGAATGTCACCAGCTTCATCAGACCTCCCTAACTGTCGACACTCAGCCTGCCCAGCATGCCGATCACCGTCAAGAGCCGTGCAAAGTGTGGACACAAAAGCCGGGCGTGGCTTACGGTCCGGGCATGCGGACAACGTGGGACTTCGCGGGTACCCGCGCCGTGGTCGCCGGAGCCGGCGGGATCGGTGCGACGGTGGCCCGGGCGCTGGCCGAGGCGGGCGCGGAGGTGGTCGTACTCGACGTGGACAAGGAGAAGCTGGCGGGCACCGCACCGGGCGTGACCGGCCTGGCGGTCGACCTCACCTCGCCCGACGCGTGCCGTGCCGCGATCGACGAGGCCGTCCAACTCCTGGGCGGGCTCGACGTGTTCGTGCACGCGGTGGGCGCCAACGACCGCAGACCCGTCCTCGAGACACCGGACGAGGTGTGGGAGCGGCTGCTCGCCGTCAATCTCACCAGCGCGTTCCGGCTGGGGCGGGCCGCGGGAGCGGTGATGGTGCCGCGCGGGTACGGGCGGATCGTCTACCTCTCCTCCGTCTCCGGCCTGCTCGCCCACGCGGACCACGCGCCGTACGCGGCGACCAAGGGCGGCGTGAACCAGCTGATGCGGGTGATGGCCCGCGAGTGGGCGGCCGACGGGGTCACCGTCAACGCGGTCGCCCCCGGCTACACCGAGACCGACCTCACCCGCGACCACCTCGCCCGGCCCGGCGTCCGTGCGTCCCTGGAGGCCCTGGTGCCCGCCGGGCGCCTCGGCCGGACCGGCGACCTCATCGGTCCGGTGCTGTTCCTCGCGTCCGCCGAATCCGCGTTCGTCACCGGGCAGGTGCTGTACGTCGACGGCGGCCGCACCCTCGTATGAACGCCGTTGCATTCCAACCTATGAACGCCCTTGTGTTCCAGGCGACTTCACGAACGGAGCCCGTATGACCCCCGTCCCCGAACGCTTCGCCGGCAAGACCGTCCTCGTCACCGGCGCGGGTACCGGATTCGGCGCCGAGATCGCCGTACGGGCCGCGCAGGAGGGTGCGCGTGTCGCCGTCCACTACCGCAGCTCCGCGGCCGGCGCCGAGAAGACCGTCGCCCGTATCAAGGACGTGGGCGGCGAGGCGTTCACCGTGCGGGGGGACATCGCCGTCCACCAGGACGTCATCCGCATGGCCGAGGAGGTGTTCGGCCGTTTCGGCGGCCTGGATGTGCTCGTGAACAACGTCGGCGACGTGGCGGGCGACCAGATGTCCTGGCGGGACCTCACCGAGGAGTCCATCGACCACGTGCTCGCCGTGGACGTCAAGGGAACCATGCTGTGCGTCCACGAGTTCGGCTCCCGGATGCTGGAGCAG
>Ga0307512_10002233_pt1 | contig 25193 bp, 30 predicted proteins | sample 14_EM_MG_FD_200267 | JGI IMG/M metagenome (GOLD analysis project Ga0307512, IMG submission 200267) | Populus trichocarpa ectomycorrhiza microbial communities from riparian zone in the Pacific Northwest, United States - 14_EM | ecosystem: Host-associated > Plants > Roots > Unclassified | place... | reverse complement strand
ATTGCAGCAGCAGTATGGCGTTCAGAATGACGCGAAGGCGCTGTGGGATCAGCTGAAGGAAGACTACAAGTCAAAGGTGAAGATCAATGTGTTGGCTTTGTGCGACGAGATGTCAGCGGTGAAGTTGAGCAATTGCGAGAATGTGCAGGAGTACGCATCGAAGATCCAGGGGCATGTGAATGACTTCAACCTCTGCGCCGACAGTTCGACTGGTAGCGGTACGATGCCAAAGAGCGAGCACAGCTACTATCTGATTCAGGGTATACCTAAGGATGATGATTGAAGGTATTTCACCCAGTTGCTGTACGACAAGATCGACACCTTGGCCGACAAACCGGAGGAGATTGTTACGAAGATGAAAGCCCACGAAGCGTGATTACAGAAGGATGACGATTCGGAGGTGGCAGCCATGTTCTCAAAGTTGCGGATTAAGAGTGAGAAGCGGAATTCAATGCACTCTCGGAAGTCCCAGAAGTCCCGTGGTAGTGGCAGTGAGAGCGATGGTAGTAGTTCGGAGAGTGAGAACCATCGCCGCAGGCATACTCAGGAGTGCTACAGATGCCATAAGGTGGGGCACATTGCACGGTATTGTCCAAGCACTGCACCGGTGGAGAGCGGAGCACCGACAGAGACAGCGGCAGCGGCAGCGGCAACGACGATGACGACAACATCAGTTGAGAACTATTGGATGACAGTTACAAATCGAGAGAGCCCATCGAAGGAGAGCTGGTACTTAGACTGTGCGACCACCTCCCCAAGTTGCGGAGATCTGCGAAAGTTCGAACAGTACACGGAGTATACCAAGAGAGAAGAACGGGAGATCCGCGATATTGCTGGAAGAGTAGCAGGTAAAGCCATCGGCCATGGAGATGTACGGTTGAGGCTTCGGTTACCTGGAGGCCGTAGGAATGAAGTGGTTGTGAGAAACATCTTGTATGTCGAAGGATCACACAACTCGCTGTCACAATCGCGGCTTCTGGTTCGGGGATTGCGGATTGTCCCAGTCAATGGCTACAGAATCCAGATGTACGACGAATTGCCGGCAGAGGACAGTGCTGGAGGTCAAGGTCGAGGTCGAGGTCAAGGAAATCTTGTGGGTGTGGCACGCCAGACTGGAGGGTTATTCCGGCTGGATGTGAAGTGGCCGAATGTGATGATTGCAGGAAAGAGGCATCGAGCGAGAGGATGATTGTTTCGGAGGAGCTCCAGGCACAGCTGATTGCATTGGAGGAGCTCCAGGCACACTTCAGTGCTTCGGAGGAGCTTCAGGCAAAGCTCTATCTTCGTTGTCTTTACAGTTTAGCACTTACGGTCGTGATTCCGCCCTGGAGGAGTGTAGGTACGGGTTTAAGTGAGGTCATCACGTGGGTTGGTTTAGGGTTGAGCGTGGCGGAGCCGCCTGCACTTTAGTTCTTGTGTACATGTCAATTAGACTTAGCGAGACAGTCAGTGAGTTTAGGTCAATAGAGAGACGCAGGACACCGGACACCGTACAACATTCCAGAGAGCTTTCTGCTTGTCTCTCCACAGGCTGCAATGGCGGAGGAGGAGCTCCCGCATCTGGGCCACTATCCCTGGACACTGCCGTCATGTATTATCCTCACGGTGGCTGAACCGTGTTAGGTAGACTCCGGTGGGTAGATGCTTGCACTGTAGTCTGTAGACCCTGGTAGCCAGCGACTACACGCTTGTCATTGGGACCGGTCTCTTGGTCCCCCCCTTGCGCTTGAGTCTGTAGCTGAAGTCCTTGCTGCACTTGTCGGCCTCTCATGTTGCACTGGCTGCTGACCTTCCCTTGGCGATTTGTCTAGCTCCATTCGACGCCGAGGTGTATGGCCGCTCTATCGCTGTGCTTCAACTTGCTTCTCAGGCGAGGTTTGCCTGGCGGTCGTCTTCGTTGTTTCCAGGGATGCGGGAGTGTCCAGGGACCCAGTGAATCTCGGTTGCGATGCCGTGGGCAAGGACAGCCTGCCTTGTCCGATTGTTCTGCCTCTCAAATTGCTGCCCCGGGCCTGGCACCGGCTGTGCCGTTTGTCGAATTGCAGCTCTTGAGTCACTGAAGACTGCCACCGTTTCCATTCTGTGTGTATGCAGTTCTTCGCTTCTCTTGACTGTCTCCCTGAGCGTGCGTCAAACCACCCACTGCTCGGCATCAAAGACCTCCTTATGTCCAGTGCCTGGATAACTGCGGCTGGTCCTCCATTCATCACCGTGCTTGCACACGGCTGCCACACCCACTCGGCCATTGTCAGAGCGTGATTCGTCTGTCCACGATATCTAGACTCCCACCCCGACTTTCGCTTCCTTCTCTCTTGCCCAGTGTTGCGCAGCTCTCTTGGCTGTGCTTTGTCATCCAGTATAGTGGTTTGAACCACTGGTTCTTCGGCTGGGGCTGGGCAGCTCATGCCTTTGGTTGTCCGGCTCTGCTTTTGCTCCATCTCGACTACTTGGGATATAGGTGTGCCGGACGGATGGTCGTGGCGCAGCTCGTCCCGTTAGCTGCTGCATGCGTTTGCTAATCTCCCTGCGAATCATTGTTGTCTAGAGTCTAAGATTACAGGCGCGGGTGTGGGCCCTCACTCCCTGATTAATGCCCCCCATGGGGTTGTGGGCAGTGCACCCAGGATGAACTTGGCTTGTCGATTGAGGAGAAGTTGGAGGTCATCTCGCCAGCCAACTTCTTCCGGATCCCCACTGAGCTTGCTCCCATACTGTGCGACTGCTTAGCCGCAGGCTACCTCGACGGCCCTTACACTCTCTGGTACTACCCCGTATGTCATTGTGAGGGTTCGGAGTGTTGCTTCTGCTGCCCTGGCTTTCTTCATGCATCAGTTGTGGTGCTCCTTAAACGTTAGGTTTGCATCCATCCAGATGCCCAGCCAGGGCGTCACCTGTTTGTTGAACCATATGAACCCGTTCCTGACCATTATCTTGGCTGTCAGCGTCGGCCGGAGGTGTTTCTTGCGGCCTCGTCGGCGCGTAAACAGCGCCCCTCCCGTTTTTGCCTTGTTGAACTGTAGCCCTCATCTACTTGGCCACTCGATGCTCTTCGCAGCACATCACCCGAGTATCGTACTGACATGATTGACATCCCTTCCAGTGGCCGCCCAGCTGGGATCGTCGATAAAAGACAGCCCTTCGGCTGAGACATACTCTCTGACCCATTTGATTAGTCCTGAGGTGTTTATCGTGAAGAGAATTGGTGCCATGGGTGAGCCCTGCAGGATCCCTGCTTCCACTGGGTGTCTCTCCATGGCGTTGCTCTCGAGTATCATCCTCACCGTGCTTTCCAAGGGAAAGCCCTCGGTCCATCGTATAAGGTCCACATCCATTTGTCTGACCTTCATTAAGTTGACTAGTCTTGCTTTTGCCACGCTTGGGACGGCTGCCGTGATGTCCATGAGAAGCACGCCTGTGATGTGGCCGTTTGTCCAGGCTGCATGACCTCTGTCAACCATGATGGCCATTGCGTCGATGGCTGACCGCTGCTTCCTGTTCCCAAATTGTCTGTCACTCAGTAGGCATCTTCTTTCGGCCTCTTCTGATCATAGCTCCACAGCCAATTTTTCGACCACCTTTCCTATGCAGCTCAGCAGGGATATGGAGCTATACGCTTTCAGGTTCCTATTTTCATCTTTGCCAGGCTTGCAAATCACCACCCCGCTAGCCCGGTTCCATAATGCTGGGTGTCTTCCCGTGCGACTGGCCGCCCTCGTCAGCCCCACCATTGTGGGCAAATAGGCTCTCCGTACATATAGAAGTGAATGTTATTGATGATCGAGCAGACATCTCGCTAGAACTAACTAATACGCGAGTCTCCCGCAGAGCCGCACTAATGCCACAGAGCCGCACCTAATTTGACAGAGCCACACCTTAACATGACCAGAGTCGTGCACCTACATCACAACCTTCTCCAATCATCTTCAAGAAACCTCTCGAAGACACAAAACACCCTGATCTAAAAACAAACATGCCTCCGCGATGTCTCTCAATCATGCAAAAAAATGCCTACGCCTCCCGCCTTCTTTCGTGTCATTTTCCTCTTCGCCTTTGGCCGCCCGCCCATTTCCTTCCAATACTGCTCCACCATTTCTTTTGCTTTTGCCATATTCTCCTCTGGCTCCCATGTATTAACCTTCTCATCCCAACCTTCCCATTTCGCTTCGTATTCTCATCTAGTTACGTCAGGGCTTGGCCGGTGTTTTGCGATTGATTCGACGACGTAACTTGTGCCTGGGCGGCTGGTCCGTACCGGCAGAGGTGGCGGACGCCAGGCAATCCTAGAATCTTCCGTGCGGTCAACTTTGGGCCTGCTGGCGTTAACTGTGTTGTGGATCGTCATGTTGTTTGAGAGATCGAGTTCGACGGCGTTTCCACGTATTCATAGGTTCTCGTATGGGCCAATGTAGCGGTGCACTAGTTTGCGTCGCGTCGGGTTGACATTGGCGTATGTGATTGGCAAATCCTGTGTATCTAAAAATACTTTCGCGCCGGCGGTGATGGTGGGGTCAATTGGGCGTCGTGACTTATTAGCCTCAGCCGTCTGTTCATCTTGAGCATTGTGCAGCTCATCCCTGGCAACTCCCAAAATGAGCTGCAACCGTTCAACGAATTCGCGGCCTTGCAATGTTTTCGCTGATTCATTGGCTTGCAGCCGCTGGAGATCTGCAATTAAGTCCAGCGGCAAGGGCGGCTCATAGCCAAGATCGAGTTCAAAAGGCGTCATCTTCATCGAATGGTGTACTGAGGAATTTTAAGCATACTCCCCTAATGGGAGGTAGTCGTCCCAATTGGCTTGATCGTGAGTGGCGCAGCCATGCAAATAGCATACGACCGTCTTGTTCGAGTTCTCAGAGAGACCATCCGTCTCTGGATGGAACGCCATAGACATGAGCAGCTTCGTCTGCAGAATCTCGGCAACCTCTGTCCAATAGTCTGCTGTGAAGCGTACATCGTGGTCCGTTACCACCTCTTCAGGCACGCCATTTAGACAGACAATGTCGTCGATGAATATGCGCGCAAAGGCCAGGGCGTCAATTGTTTTTCTGCAGGCTCGCCAATGTGCTCTCTTTGTCATATGGTCGACAAACATTACAATGCAGTCGTGGCCACTTCCCGAGACCGGCAGGTCCGTTATACAGTCAATGCCGATTCTTTGCCAGCGGCCTTTGGCTACAGGAAGTGTTGGTAAGAGGCCCATGTGTTTCCTGCTCTGGTGATTAGTTCGATGGCATAAGTCGCAGCCCGCTACGTGACACAGAGTATCGCGCCACATTTGCTTCCAGAAATTCTGGTCTTTCATGCGTACGGATGTTGGGTCCGCACCGAAGTGTCCCCCTTCTGGAGTGTCGTGGGCCTCATGGAGGATTCGACGCCGCATCGTCTTTGCAATACAGAACCGTCCACTCTTCTCTGCCATTCCGTCTTCTTCCTTCTCTGCCATTCCGTCTTCCTCTTTCTCTTTTGCTCTTATCGTGATCTCCACTTCCTCTTCGTCCTTCTTGTTTTTCCTTGCCTTTTTCTCCGCCTGCTTCCTTTCCAAATCTCCACGTAACCACATTAGGCCATTTTCTCCCAAATTGAATCGCTCTGCTGACACCCATAATTTGCGTTCTTTTGCTGACAGGGTGGATGGCGGGGGGCGGGGACTTGGGTTGGCCAAGGAATGTGCAATAGGCCTGAACCATTCGTCGTCAACTATGCCCACCTTGATGTCCTCAATCCATCCCCCGGCTGCAGTAACTTCCATTGCCATTACATTGCATAGCTCCCGTCGGAAATCCGGACTGCGAGATACCGAGTCCGCGACCTGATTATTGCCACCCGGGATGTGCTGGACCTCCCAGTCAAAATTTTGGAGGACCGTCAGGATGTCCATTTGACGTACGGTGACGTGTGGTTGTTTGAGGATCCAACACAAGGTCACATGATCCCTGTGTACCAGAAATGGTTGCTCGGCTCCGTGTAGGTTGAATTTCCAGTATAATATTGCATCTCAGATGCCCAATAGTTCTCATGCATATGCAGTGTACCTCGTTTCCGCATCGTGTAATTTACGGCTGAAATAACCTAGTACTTTCTCTGCCTTGTCTTGCATCTGGGAGAGCACTGCACCCAATGCGTACTGGCTGGCATCGACATGCAGGCAATATTTGGCTTTGGGATCCGGTAGAGCCAGGACTGGAGCATTGCAGAGTGCTCTTTTGAGGGTGTCAAAAGCTTGCTGGCATTCTCTATCCCAGGCGAATGGAGTGCACTTGCCCTTCCTCGGCTCTCCACGTCGCCGCCCAATGTCCCCTTTTGTTTTCGGAGGTGTGCCAATGGCATACAACGGCATTGCAATGTGCGCTTAGTGTTCAATGAATTTTCTGTAGTAGCTGGTGAGACCCAGGAAGCCTTTGACGTCCTTACTATTTTCAGGTCGAGGCCAATCCATTACCGCACGTGTCTTATGTTCCTGGGCGTGGATGCTGTCCTTGTCAATGTCAAAGCCGCAAAAATCGACTTTCAGACAAGCCCAGGCACATTTTGCATGTTCGGCTTTGAGGCCATGTTCTGTTAGTAAGGTAAGCACTTCACGGACATGTATGACATGCTCCGCCAGGGTATGGCTGTGAATCATAATATCGTCAAGGTATATGAGGATGAATTTTCGTTTCATTGGCTCCAAGATGCCGTTCATCATGCGCATGAACTGGTTGGGTGCATTCGCCAGGCCAAACGGCAGGACTCGCCACTCGTACAAGTCAAAGGTAGTCGTAAAGGCCGTCTTTTGCCTGTCGGCTGTTGCGATACGAATTTGGTAGTAACCAGCCCCCAAGTCCAGTTTTGTGAACCACCAGGAGCCATGCATGGAGTTGAGTAAGTCCTCGATGTGTGGGAGAGGATAACGATCTTTGACGGTAATGGCATTTACTGCGCGATAGTCCATGCATATATGCAGGGTACTGTCAGGCTTTGGCACGAATAGTACTGGTGAGCCAAAGTTGCTTCGAGAGGGTTGAATCCAGCCGCAGCGAATCACCTTTTCTATCTGCCTCCGAAGCTCTTCTTCTCCGCGTGCAGCGATGCGGTATGGTGAGTGGAATGGAATTTTGCAATTCGGGTCCGTTTTAATTTCGAAATCAGTCTGCCTTCAGTTCTGCGCATTTGCATAAGTTGGCTCGCCGACAAGACCCTGGAATTCAGTCAACATGTCTTGAAACTCTCCTGGTGGTTCTGTCGGAAGTGTGTCGCCATCGCCGCGGTGGTGCACATTGATCAAGAAGGCCCGTTTCAACAGGCGGGTAGATATGTTTTTGAGCTCTGCCTTCCACATGATGTGGATGCCCATGAATTCGGCCTGCTCCACTATTCCTTCGTCAACGTCCAAGGGGCGTAGGCTAGGCACGTCATTTACTCGGCCTTCCTCTCTTTCCTCCCAGAGGTTATCGGCAATCCAAATTTCATTGCTGTCATGGTCGATTTGATATCGCCAGTTTATATCACGCATCCATCATTTGCCTAGCACAATATCGAAGCCCTTGACGTCGTACATCATAAATTCGGCCTCATAGACATATGACGCACCGAGTCGTAGTTTCAATTTGACTCTTTGGCCTTTCTCGATGCCATTCTCTGCCTTGATAATGGCCGTCTCCACAATCATCCATCCCGCCTCCATTGCCTGTAGGGTGGCCCCTTGACGTTTTAGTTGATCAATGAACTTCTGCCCCACATAGTTTTCTGACGCACCATCGTCCTTCACTACCCTTGCCTTTTACCTGCTCCACCATCCTCCTTTAGTTTGGTATCTTATCTTCCCATTAAACCTTAGTAGGTCGACCACTGAGTCATCTAGTTTACTAACTTTCAAGGGGTGGTAACGGGTGAAAAACTTGAATCGACTATCTGGCACCAATTTGCCACCATTTTTGTTTGACGATACCGTACATGATGGTGTTTTTATGGGAGGTACAGCCGCAGTTACTGACCTCCTTTGCCTGTTCCCGCTTCAGAGTCCGAGTCTGAGAGGCTCTCCAACTTGCTCTCTGCCTCACTGTCAGTCTCCTGCTTAGCCTCCTTTTCCTCTCCACGCCACCCACTCTCCTTTCTACCGGTTAGTGCACCTCCCCATTTCTTATCTTCACGGGGGTGTCCAGACTTGGCTTTTGGGGCATCTTTAACGACCAAAGCTTGTTTGAGTAGCTTCTTCATCATGTCGCGGTTTGGGCAATTGCGAGAGATATGACCCACCTGGCAGCAGTTATAGCAGGTCAAGCCATCGTGTTTGGCCGGGCCAACTGTGCCAGTTGTTCCACCGTTCTTGGAGTCCATCTTCCTAGCTGAAGCTTTCGTAGTTGTGGTAGTGTTGGGGCCACTTCCAGATTGAGACTTGTTGAGAGACGTGTCCAGTGCGGCGAGGTGTTCCATGCGCGGTTCGAGGGTTGGAGTCCAATCGCGCATGCCAATATAACCAAACAAGTCTTTATAAACTCCCTGGTTGCCCATTTCGATCTTGTATCCATAAGCGTCGGCTACAATTTCAGCAGGCAGAGGCTGGTGCAGGTCCAACTTCGAACAAAGGCGACGGAAACGGGCGTTAAACTCTGTGATGCGTTCTGCCTTCTTTAGGCTCAGTCCTTTATATTTGCGTTTAACCAGGTCCAAGGCGTTGGACGGAATAAATTCAGCTTTCAACTCTGTGCAAAAGGTGGACCATTCGATAGGCGCACTCATTGGGAAGTGGTGCATGGCCCAGACTGCTGCGTTGCCTTTCAATTGTGGCACTGCTTGTTCTCCCCAGCCTGTCGTGCCAACCCATCCAATGGCCTGGGCTGCATTTTTGAAGTGTCAGTCTAAAGCAAAAAGGAAGGCGGTGACATTGTCCAAGGTTCGTTTGCCCTCATACGTCGAAAGGTTAGATGACTTGCCAGAGAAGCCATGGCTTCCAGCCAAGCCAGGGGTTGGCTCGGCGGAGCCACGGATCCCGAATGGGCCAGAGGTCGGTTCAGAGTAGCCACGGATCCCGAATTGGCCTGGAGGCGGTTGAGAGGTGTTCGGAGCCGGAGTCGCAAGTACATGGTTAGTCGTCAGTCGTCGAATGACGCGTTCGAACGCTCTTAATTCGGATTCCACGCTGCTCTTCTCTGACAAGAGATTTTTGACTTGGTGCAGCAGCATGTCCTTCCCCAGCCGGAGCTGTGCGAGGTCAGTCTGCTCCGTTGTCTCCGGCTCCGACTTGCACTTGTCGAGCCGTCTCTCCAACTTGGCAGATCGACGTTTCTCAATCTGAAGCTCTTCCTCCAACTACTCAATATCCCTCTGCGCGGCCGCTAATTCCCTACTCGGGCCATCACGGACGGGCTAAGTCGCCTCCAAGTCCTTGACTTTAGCGGCCAAGCTCTCGTTGAGGTCGCAAATCTTAGCAAATTTCTCGCCTTGTTCAAGGCTCTCGGATAAGTTAGAATCAATGATGTCCAATTGGACGTCCTCCGTGGCCCTGATTCAGTTGTTTGCTTGGTCAGACAAGACCCCAGGGCCGTCGTCGATGGTCTTCATTCGGTTTGTGAGGGATTTTGTTGTGCAAAGTTCTGTAGGTTGGAAGCACGCGGTGGTTGAGGTCTTGAACCTGCTGCTGAACTCAATTTACTTGGTTTTGTCAATTTTGTCGGTAAAACTGACATCGTGCGTGTCGTGCGTGTCATGTGTAGCAGGAAGAGGTGTGAAGTCGGAAGACTCCTGCGATGTCTCTGAGCCGCCGGCAGTCCACTGGTTCGAAGATAAACCAAGTGAATCCGCCATGGTGCGGTGTGTTTCGATCGCATCTGATGCTTGTGATGCTGTCAGAAGTCAAGTGTTGCTACCAATGTGGGCAAATAGCCTCTCCGTACATATAGAAGTGAATGTTGTTGATGATCGAGCTGACACATCGCTAGAACTAACTAATACGCGAGTCTCCCGCAGAGCCGCACTAATGCCACAGAGCCGCACCTAATGTGACAGAGCCGCACCTTAACATGACCAGAGTCGTCCACCTACAACCATTCTCTTTATATCCCACCTCTATAGTTGCCGGACAGCACCACAAGACAGCTTGTCTGTGCCGGGGCTTTTTTGACTGATTCAGAATATACGGCTCGCTCAACTGCTTCCTCGATGACGCATGTGTGTGCGCTGCCCGCTTGGGGTAGCTCGTAGCCCTGATCTTCGTCGTTCGGGGGGAAATATCCACGGCTCAGCGTCTCCTTTTTCCCCGTGGCTGTGTTTGCTTGCTTGCATTCTCTGTCCGGTGAGGCCTCCACTGTCATGCCCGCTCAAGGGTTGGCGTATTGCGCTGCTCTCCACACCTCAGCTCCCCTGAGGTTCTGCAAGTAATCACTCCACATTTGGCTCTCAGACAGCCAAATCAACATCTGGAGCTCTGCCTTTGCCTTGGTGGCCTACTCCAACATCCATTATCATCATTTTTGTCTTCCGACGGCTTTGCTTGTCTCTTTGATGTCGGCGTTCCACCACCTGTTCGATTTGGGACAGATCCTGATCTTCTTTGCCGTGGCATTGAGAACACTGCTCATTGCTTCCTGACACTATGCGGCCTCCTGTTCGACCTTGTCTCCTGTTCATTCTACAATCAGTTGAGCTCCCTTCTTTGCTGGTTCCGTCCATACCGTCTCCACTGCCTCCGAGTCCTTCTCTATCATCGGAGCTAATTTCCACCCTACTACCCTCTCGTGAGCGGCCTGCTCCTACCAGTCCGCTTCTACCTCCCACGCTATACCCTCGTGGTCAGACCCAGTGGGGTGGTCATGAGCCAGTATGGACGATTCTGTTATCGTTCGATTCACTCATGTCAAGTCAATGACTGACCCTCCTTCGTAATCTTCTCTTGTGCAGCACTGTGAGCGCTGGCCATCATTCCCAATTTCCTGTCCATTCTCGTCAATCACTTCTGCCCAGAAGGTGGCGTTACACTGCCTGTGGCACGTCGGTTCCCACCGAGCGCTGTGTGCATTGGAGTCTCCCTGGAGAACACTTTCTCCCTCCGGAATAACTTTTTGCCAGTCCAACTTTCGTGCTTGGCTCTCTCCTGACTGTGTGTCCCTTCGATCGTAAATATTGACAATCCTCGGTATGTTCTCCCCACTCCTACTGACGTCTGTGACAATGACATTGTCGTTAGCTCCCCAATTTGAACCCGTGCGCTGTTCAACCAGCAGACCACTCCCCTTTCGGATTGCCATCCAAACTCTGTTTCTTTTTCTTATTTCGTATGCCGTGTGGTTGATCCCGACACCCCCCCTGTCTCTCAGTGGCTCCTGCAAGCACACTACATCTGTCCTACAGTCGACCGCCTTTGGCAGCGCCGCAATGGTCCACTCGTACAACCTAGCGCATCTGTGCTGGATCACTCTCATCATTGGTAGCCAGGGCTCCCTTTTCAGTCTAATTTTCATTTTCAGTCGTGGGTGTGGCTGCAAACTCGGTCATCATAGCATCTTCCGCCTCTCATGATGCCTCCTCATCCTCCGCGTCCGCGAACTCTGCTTCGCTTGCCGCCCCGTCTTTCCCAGTCCCCGTAGGCCAATGTCCTAGCACCATTATGTTTGTCCCCGATGCCACCTCAGTAGCTGCGTTTGTGGACGCCCGCCCTGCAAGCCCTATTCCCCTCCACTGCTGCACTGCCTTGGTGGCTTCAGTCATCTTCGCCAATCTGTTGCTAAACCCAATGTGATTGCCACTGCAGTTGGGGCACTTCTCCAATGTATGACCGCAGAGTGATCCCTGCTTTGCTGTGCACCCCACCACGTTGCACTTGTGGTTGCTTGTCTGGTGATGACCTGATCAGTAGCCACATGTAGGCTTGCTGCTGCACAAGTCCTCGATGTCACCCCATCCACAGGAGTGCTCACATCTGCCGTCAGGACCCACGTTTGTGTATGGTTCGACTCGGTACCACACTCCCACTGCCTTGATGCTCTTCTTCACCAAGCTCTTTGCCACATTGCTACCTGTTACAACAAAAGCAACCAATGATGCGGCGATTTCTCTATTCTGCCTAATGTCCTTGATGGCGTGGGGCTTCACCAGCTTCCGTACTTGGGTGGGGATTGTTATGCCTTCGTTCTCTGCTTTGTCGAGCTGATTGGAAGTACGGATATTACTACGCCAAGGACTATGATGTAACGTGCCTCTTTTGTAGTTAGCACCATTAGTGATCGATCGACCTTATGTCAATGTGACATGTCCCACTACATGATACAATAGACAATCCTATGCATACGCCCGCGGACACTCGACTACTCGAGCACACGCCGCCGTACGACATGCTTCAAAATCGTCTGGCATCTTCCGCAGGCCTTCCGTGCATTTTCCCATTTATGGTACGAGAGGTACTGCATGGATCTTTGGCCATTCCCAGGACTTATTGTCTTCGACATCAATGACTCATTTCTTGACAGTACTCGCTGCTGTGATGATGATGTCACCATATCATGGACCCATCTCTGCTGTCGCATTCTGGTGCGTGATTGCCGTGATTGCACCCTTGGCATTCCTCCTTGCATTCTTGATCCTAATGTGGGCCGGGGCCCTGCTGGTGGAAAAGCGCCCTGTTGATTACTGCCACAATTATTTCGTCCATCTTATTGTGCAGTGGCATGCTCGCGTCTCTCCTTAAAATTAGGCGTCTCTCTGCCATCCTTGATCCAGTGGTAGGGGCGGGGCCTAGGCCGGCGGATGCATTCAGACTCTGCTTTCGGAGTTGGACTGTCTCCCACCGTCTGGCTGGAATTGGTGTTGCCTTAGGTTTAGGTTTGGGTTTGTGTCACGGTTCTGGCTGCAGTGTGAGTTGCAGTTTGGGTTTAGGATTTGGCTGCTGCTGGAGCTAGCGCTTCTCTGGCTCTTCATCCGGCGATGCGCCTGCATGCTGTGAGGTCACTAGGCCTCCCCCGCCCTGCCTTGCAGTCTCATCTCATCCTTCCTGTCTTTTTTCCTGGGCCGGTGCCGTTTCGCTAACTCTTGCTTTGGCCAGCACCTGCGTGGTCATGACCGTGATGCCCGTCCGCCATAGAACATTGTCGTTGTGGGGCTCATCCTGGTTCGTCTCCCTATCCTCCTGCCATTCTTCCATGCCGAGCCGTAGCGCCTCATTACTCGCCGCGTGTGCTTGTACCATTCTAGCCATCCTGTCGATGGTTTGGTGCAGCTGAGTCACATCGCGCACCTGCTGCCTCACTGTTCGCTCCATTCCACTCCTCCAGTCTCCCGGTGCGCTCACTGGCTCAGAGATCTTGTTTCTCAGTGTTTTCCCGTTCTCATTACCCTCCCACTGCTAGCTTGCAGCCATGAAGGACACGAGTGTTGTCTTTCCCAACGTTTGGCCAGCCGCAGCACTGGCTTCTCCTGCTTCCGCCATGTCCAGATCCCCCTCAACTGGTGGGTTTTCAATCGTTCCTCCAATAAGACTATTGCCCACTTCGGTCGCCATCATGGTTGGATTGCCTGACGTCGCGTTGCGTCACTCGCATTCAGCCTCCTTCACTCATGCAAGGCAGCTGGAAGTGTCGTTTCAGGGTCAGGGTGATGGTAGAAATTGAATGCCACTGTCCGTATGTCGCTCTCTGCCGCGGTTGCTGAGTTGATTGAAGTTTCTCTTTTTGATCTTTGCAAAGACTTTCACGAATCCACTCAATTGCGCGGATTTCTGTGCAGGATGTTTTTGCTGACGTGCTGACTCTCCTCAGACAGTCCAGGTGTGCTGGGAGTCTCGTTCCAGCGTCAATTCGATGTTAGAAATCAATTGCTGCTGTCTGCTTGTTCATTGTTGTCATTGTCGTTGACTTAATTCACCATTTTCGTTTGCGCGGTTTCTTTTATCCATCATACTCATCTATGGTCGATACATAGGGCTGTGCACATGGCTCAATTGAACTATATTATGCTGGCAGAACCTATACTGGTGTTTGCAACCCAATGGTTATGCTGGATAGAGAGCCCACTGGCACATGAAAGCTTTTTGAGAGCCTACTTTGAAGCCTGCTTTATAGCCTGCCTGATAGCCTACTTCATATCCTCCTTGACAGTGTGCTTGGGAGCATGCTTGTGAGCGTCTTGAGAGCTGACTTAGGAGCATTTGGTCAATTAAGCTGCAAGTGTATCGTCTAGTGCAGTTGGAAATGAGCGTGAGAGGGTGCTCAGGAGTGTGGTCAAGAGCGTCTTCAGAGCTTAATTGCATTGCGGTGAAACGACAGAGCTAGAAAGCAGAGACCTCTTTATCAACAGTCCGCCGCACCACTCGCAGCATCCAAATGATTGTCGTGAGAAAGAGCAGTTCTGGCTGGAGAATCATAGAATGAGGGTGAGAAGATGTGATACTACCCGGCCATGACGATTCACCCCAAGTGTATGGATATACGCAATCTCAGAAAGTGCCAGTGAGAGCAACAGCTGTGAAATATACAGTGTGTAATTCAGTGTATCAGAAGATGAGATGGTGGCTATCTACCCCAGGGGTTCCCAAATATATACTTCCTGTCACTCAGGCTATCTCCGTTTCCCCTGTATCCCCGTATGACCCCATTGCCCAGTCCGTTTTCATTTTCCCTGGATCACCGTGCACCAGCCATCGCTCGGTCCTCTGCCAAGCTGAGTTGCAGTGGGGGTGACAAATGCATTTTCCCGGCTCAGTGTGTGTGACAGGATGCAAATTATGGAGTGTTGCAAAATGTAATATGATGTAAAGTATCACGTACAGATAATCGCATGCATATCATAGTAATCCAGTCAATGCCCAGGTCCATGGGTGTTCATAGTGTCACATTGCATATATGCAATGGAATGCCATTTCAGAAACAGCTTATTAATGAGTTAAGCATTGCTGAAGTTCCTGTTCCCCAGTGTCTGCTTCACGACCATTAATATCATTCCACACTATGATGGCAGTGATGTGAATATTCGAATTCAGCAATCATGATTGTTGATTGCATCGTCTGGCTGGTCCAGTTGTATGTGGCGGTTGCTATACTTGGTGAAGTACGCATGGAGTAGTGTGTCCTCCTTGGGCCGGCAAGTGTGCAACAGGCAAAGAATGTCTTGTCTGCCAATGCTGGATCCAGCGCTGTCCAGACTGGTTGCAAGTCTGTTCCACAACTTGTGAGGATTTCTTATACCTTTGATGGTGTGCTGTACTTCAGGGGAACAGAAAGGTCCAATTATCGGTCCAGCCTTGGCTGTCTTCACCTTCCAATCATCATCATAGTCATCATAGTCAAAATCAAAAGGCTGGGGTTTAGGATTATCTCCAGTGATGATTGCATATGTTCACTTGGCAGATAGGACAAGTATCTTGTTGTCTGGCCATTTGTCACAGTTAGTATAAGTGAGCATAGCAATATCCCACAATCTGGTGTTGTTGGAGGCAGTTTCAGAGGGAGATATTCAGGAAGATATCTTTGTATTATTTTCATGTATTTGGGAGTAAGTGCTATTAATGTGGCGGTTGCTGCAGCGATAAGGTTCAGGGTACTTGAGACTCTGTTGGAGGTCATGAAAGATATCATAGAAAAGATTGTGAGATATTCATATAGTAGAGATGACGGGGCGACTTAACTGCTGAAAGTACTGGTCGCTAGAAGTTTGTATTCTCAAGTATCGGTTCATTAGTGATGTTATATACAGGCTTCACAGTATGCCCTTTATACAGGCTTGCACAGTTCTCTGGCATTACCAGCTGAGTCTGGATTCTCTAGCTCAGTCTGGAATGATTGTCATCTTAGGGTGATTACACATCGGCCCAGCGGAAGTCATCTGGCAGGGAGGTAGACCATATTTGCAATATAGGAGCTAAATCTAAATGTAAGTGAGAATGTATGACTCATTTGTTAACAATCTTAGCATTGATGAGTGCATGAATCAATCACATTACCCCTAAATCATTATCATACCATACCATTCTTACTCTACACTTGTATCTCACCTTTGTGTACCCAAATTCTCTCCCTTCTTCATTTACTTTAATATTGTTGTAAAAGTATTCAGCTGACACAGCACAGATGACAACATGACAAGGGAATTGATACTTACACTATTCCCTTCCTGACTGCTAACAAAGCTTGCAGTATTCTAATACCATACAATATCACGAAATCATTTCTGTTCTGCTTCTTATGCCACATATAAATGCATATCTCTTCCCTATTCAGAACAAACTTTGTATGAACTCTGTTCACACAACCATCACTTGCAGGGTCTCAAATCAACAGTCTTGTGTAGATTCTCAATACTGCAATAATTCTATGCCATGTGGTCGCTTCAAATGCTTGAACTTTCTCCCATACTATCAATCTTGGAGGAGTTATATGTCAGACCACCTATTCTTACTCAGATTCTCTGTACTCCACTTGGCCAGCACCAAGGGTCAATTAACATTACACACCATGCCAATGTTGCAAGTGTTCTTCAGGTGGGTCAGGTTAAGGTGTGTCTGGTCCATTTCAATGCATGTTAGCATTAACCAACCTCAAATTATTGCATCCTTATATCATCTTGTTCATGGGGGTGATAACAATCTGGATTGCAAATTTGGAATCCATCATTTCTGTTGCCCCTGTCACATCCAATATTGCAATGTGAGACTACCATCCTTGATTTAAATATGAAACATTGAAGTAATCTCTTCCAAGCCCATTCAAATGGAGCCTTGAATTGAATTCTCCACAATCCTATGTAACCTCTTAAACCATTTCCTTTGGTATTCTATCATACTTCGACTTGTATTTAACACCAAAACACTTTGCTCTTCCATTCCCCAACTCTCTATCATTATGTCACCCAATCGAACATACACCTAGCCCGGTAAGGAATTACAATTCACAGATGAATCGAGAAACACCTTATGACAAAGCTCGTGCACAGGTCTTCAAGACAACTGGCAATCATTATTGACCATCAAATGTCAGACTATCCAACTCTGTGCCATTTTGCATTGTATTGCAGATGACTTATGTCCCCAATTCATGAATAAAGGTGGATGGCAACACTGATCAGGAGATCAGCAATGACTCAAGTGTGGACACAAGAGAGGTCATCTTGTCAACCAACATTGTAGAAGATAATGTACACCACTAACAGTAGGTTCAATATTGCTGCCAGGTGCACTGGGACAATTAATTACACACTACAAAAGTTCCTTACTTAAAGCACCAGAGCTGTGCCAATACTGTCATTGCATGCCCTCTACTTCCCACTTCCCAACATCCAGCTGGGGCAATGGCACCAGCATTGCTCAAGTGCAGATCATCTACCCCTTTCAATACACTATGCATGTCTGACTGTGCACCACCCACCAAGGAACTCCTGCAAGTGAGGCCCAGTGGAGACTCAAATGTTCCACAACTGAAGGCAAGTACAGTTCACAACATTCTGCCACTGAAGGCAAGTAGAGATCACAACATTCCACAACTCCATCAGGATAGTTTTGGGGTAGTGAAAATGTACATGGAGGCAATTAGAGCCACAAAGACTCCATAGTCAGTATGACTGAATATATAGTATTTAATCGTTTACGAAGCTTAAGAGCTAGCCATTGAAGCTCAGAATCATCCGCAGGCATTAGCAGGTGCTTCTGTTAGTACATCAGTTTTGTGTCAACTGCCTAGTGGTATATTTCTTAATATAGATCAGCAAACAGAAGAAGCTGTAAGTGCTGAATTGAGTTGAATGCTGTACTATCAAACTTAAAATATTGACTAGGTGACATCATATACAAAGTTTAAACAGAACATTTGTACTGTTTCAGAACTGTCAGCAAATGGGAAATGTCAGACTGTTGTCTGCAGGTAGGAGACTGATTTGGACTTGGAAACTACACATTGAATCGAGGTTAAGGAGCTTCTGTATGATCATGTTTATCTCTCAAAGGTCATGGAAGATACTATATCATTGTTCACTCAAATTGAACTCCAGGATTTAATTTACCATCAACACTTCCTCACTGCCAATAACTGGGGGCTCCAGCCAACTATATACAGCATCTTGAAACCTCTCACTCTACCGACTTCATTGGTAGCAGACAAAGCAATCCCTTATGTGTCATCTGAATATTCCTTGCCCAACAAGGCTACATCCAAGTTTCCCCACAATGAATATCTAGGTGCATTTTGCCCTTCCCCCATCATAAATTTTACTCTGGAAGCTACTGCATTCATTATGCACACATTAGTGTGCCGCCATATTCCCCTACCCCCCCCTTCAGCACAACTCCACCAGTATAGGCACTGCATAATCTCTGTTGGTACTCCTCAGCCCTGTACTGCTGTATTAGATTTCACACTCAATTACTCCTGTTAATGCACTCTTCCATTGTGTTAGGTACTCATCAATCCCCGCTGTCTGGATTGGGGCTCATCTGTTTCATTTACCTCCCCACATCTTCTCCCCCCCCTGTCCATACTCCTCTGCTGGGACGGGTATACCTGAATCCCTACCAGTGCTTCTCAGTCTGGATTTTCACTTCAACATTTCACTTCATGCTCCTTACCCTCCCTCATCTACACTCCTCAGCAGGGATAGGCTCTCCTCAATCCCCATCAGTACATCTCAGCCTAGATTGGCCATCCTCTGTTTCATTATGCCCTCCATACCCCCCTTTCTGCACTTCTCAGCTAGTTTGGCTGCTCCGCCTCTGAGACAAGTGCTGCTCCATCCAAGTTGGTTCTCCTCAGCCAGGATTGGCACTCGTCTATTTCAGTCTTCGCTCCTCCATCACTTTCTGTGTACTCCAATTTTCCACCCAAGCACTCCCAATCTTGCACTCCTCTGTTCATGGTTGCTGCTTCCTGTTTTCATCCGAATATCTTATCAAATTGCCTTTGTGACCCAATTATGATTCACAGCTAGGTAACAGCTCATCAAACTATTGTTAGATCTGACACTTCTAAGTTTACACTCTGTCTTCTGTTACACCCTCCTGGAGGCTCCCAGTGGCTAAAATACATTTTGGCCATGTCTAATATTGTAAGACAGAAAGTATTACATCTTTGATAATCTGTTGACAACTGTCCAAATACAATATAAACTAATGTACTACAGAAGTTACACATCAAAATGTATTTATATCTTATTCAACCAAATTTCAGGTGAGGAAATGATCAGAGAACTGTCAGTCTTAAATATTTTGAAATTTATATATACAAGCATATGAAACAGTTCTAGGCATATGTGTCAACGTTCTACAATATTTTGTTCTTGAATCAATATCTGAGAAGAAGGTCAAACATTTCAGTATATCCAGTATAGAATACCAGAGTAGAGTGGTAATGTTTCTGATGTATGCTGCCTTCAATCTTATAGCATTCTGGTATAGTCTCTGTCCATAATCACTATCAGTTACTATTATGAACACCAATTTCACGACATGTAACTTATTGTAGACTGCTCTAATTATATATACTAGTAGTAAGTCAGCCAGGTTAACTTCTTATAACAAATAGGAAATGTTTTGATAGCTTTGTATAGAAGAACTAGCTGATACAAAACACAATTGCTGTTGTAAAATGTATATCTCTAAGACTATATTCTTGATATTGTTAAACTTTGTATCTGCTTATTGAGAAATGTTTCCAGACATTGTCATCAATGGACCAACAGGCCTGCTAGTTTGTTCCAGCTGGTATACTATCTCATGATTAACATCATATAAAAGTAGAGTCAAATCAACCACAGTGGAATCATGATATGAAATTATCATGAAATCATCCAGATTCATTACATCGATTATCAGTTGATAAGAGTATACCCTTCCTTTCATCTATGTCAGCATTTCTTCAATACTATTATGTTTCCAACATTTTCCTGATTGTGAATAACATTTCTATACTTGGCTAGAAGATATCTCTTCAACAACTACACCAGGGAACATAACCTTAAATTGTGTGTAACTCATGCTGCAGCAGGTTTTGGGCAGTACTTCATAGCATAATGAACCCATCGTATTATGAAACTGTATGACCTGTTATGGACCTGCATCTGGATGAATTCATGATGTTATCAATTTGACATTATGAGAAGAAATTGAACTGGATTGCATGAGACCTGGGAGAGCTACAGGCCTGATGCCCAGGGTAAGTTTGTTGTGACATGTAATGCTATGGAACATAGCAAGGCCAGAGAAATAATGCCTCTGGTCGAATATATTGTACATATTGTGGTATGGATTGAAGGAAAGCCTGCACTAATGCTGCTGCTCAAGAAATGTCTACTGCTGGAACTATAGATTGCGGAACTGCCAGGACTGAGTCCTCCAGGCAAGTAGTGTCTACTTATTAAGCTATAGATTACAGATGAGTCAGAAGACTGTTACCTCGGGGAGATTTCATACTGATTCAGCCATATGAGCCAGACAAGTTGGAGTAATAGAATACCTGACAGCATGAAGAAATTGTACCTTCAACTACTCATTATCATCATCCTCCTTGTTGTTCTCCTTTTCCTCCTCCTCCTCTTCCACTTCTGTGTCCTGTTGTATAGATTAACAACAACATTGGAATTTAGGGTTCCTGCAGTATTTCTCTGGCCTACCATTATCATCTTGAGTCAACATGTCACCATCAGCATCTGGTTGGAAGGGACAGAATCAATTGCACCAGACACCGTCAATAGTATCATTGAAATAGTGGTGCATACTACCTGAGATTCGGATTTGGTGCCCAACTGTGCATATACACTTGATAGTTACTACAACATTGTTGGCCCAGGTTTGATGGAAACGATTGTTGGAGACTCTAAGCAGCATACTGGAATGCATTCAATTGCTTTTGCTTTAATGCTGCAGCTTGTGCCAAAGAACAACTCTTCTTATCCATTGTCCGTTCTGTAGCAATACAATACTCACATGCTGTGACAGTGCTAAGTCACCTAGATTTTTTTTTGCAGTCTCATCTACTCACAACCACCCATGGTCATTCTGATCCACAGTTTTGTAAAAGAATTGTTTATGCATGCAGCGGTGCAGGTGGACAGTGTATTCATAATCCCCAAAAGACTGAAAGTTAGTGTCTGGAAGGGTTCATTGGTTGGATCAGGTGGTACACCTCCCACAGATGCCACTCCTGTCAATGGTGTGTAAAGTAGTATCATATCTGTAGTATCGATATACATGTTCTAAAAGAGGAAAGTTGAATATCAGCAGACACTGGTTCATGCCAAAGACTCCATATTGTCTGGGTGATCACAGCCCACAGACTGGGATGTATCTCTGATTCTGATAAATGCAGAGGGGTAAGTTCCCAAGGATCGGCACTTGATCATGCTCTAATTTTTTGTCAACAATTTCACTGTCGTATTGATAAAGATGAAGTGCCACCTGGATTTCTGGGGTCCATTGGCCTTTGATAGCTAGCTGCCAGAGGTGAAGGCCCCATATTCGGAGGACATGGATGTGCAGGAAAGGATTGCAATACTGTTGTTCCTACCGAAAGTTGCACTTCAGCTGTGGTTATCGATCCATACACATGTTGAGATGGTTTACTTCCTGCAGGTAGATGCTGTTGTTGAGTATGTGCTCAAAGTGCTGAATGAAATCCTAATAGTCAAGTATGAGGTGAATTTTGATGTAGTTGAAAATGGTATGGCTGTGTGATGTGGAGTTGTACACTTCTTGTAGGTGTATTGTGTCATCTGCTTTGCAGTGGTCCTATTGGTCGTGGCAAAGAGCTTCCCCACATTTGGCCCTTTTTCCATTCTGGATAGCATTGTTGGCTTGCAGTAGCACCTTTCAGTTATTCATGAATACAGTAGTGATAGATAGAGTGACTCAGCCTTAATGATTGGTAGGGAGTAACAATGTGATTAGTCAATCTCAAATCCTCTTTACAGTCTGGAATATGTTTAAGAGTCTTGTTTGGGTGGGTTGAGTTACATACCACAGGATTCCTGTAGACTGGTACCCACACACAGGTCGATGCTCTCCAGGAGACAGCTCTCTGCAGGGGTGGTGGGCTGTGCAATACCTCAACCTGTACCAGGTGGATTATTCGACCGAAATGTCATATCTCTTTACGACTCCACTGCAAATACTCCTGGTAGGCTATACCATCGTCAATGAAGTTGGGGAATAGAGAAGTGCCGTCCAAGATCCGACCAAATACTATGGCTTTGCTGTGGTGGTGTTGAAAGTCCTCAATCCATGTCATAAGGTGATTTAGCATTCCCATATCAATATGATACATGATATCTGGCCTGTGGCGGTATTAGACTACAACATGGTGAAGAGCACAAATGATCCATAGTAATGGCCTTGCACTGACCAACTAGAACTAGACCATTGTGATCTTCATATTCCGACAGTGACCACTGGGTTGGGCATCATGGAGTGACCAACCATTTCAACTGGAAGACCACTGACTACCACCGGTGGGATTCCATGTTCAGCCAAAGAATCAACATTCCCAGTTTGTACTTCGGAGTTCAACACCATGTCAAGCATTGTACATGACACCCATTCAGTTGGCATGTGGCATGTGATTCGCTACTCCGGATGACTTGCAAACTTGCGAGCAATGGCACATGTTGCAATCGAAATATATCCTCAGAGCACTAGAAAATACTGTCTCCTTCTGTGAGATACTACGTGAGCAGCTTTAACACTCTCTGTGCTATCTGACACAGCACCTCATGGAATGTATCCCATTGAGATCGGTCAGTAGATGTAGAATCAAATTGAAATATGGGCAGCACCACGAGAAATGCAAGCATAATGTGCACATCATAGCCATACTTGTTCCATATAGTGGAATGGGAGTTCCCAATTGTCAGACCAATCAGCCAGAACATCATGTTTCTGGAGTAGTTAGTGAGCTGTATCTTGTCCAATCCACTGATCAGTGGAATAATTGTGACACCAGGGGGATGTCTGTTCTGGGTTTCTCAGAGTGTATATTTGCAATAGATCATGGTAAACACCGAATGGCTTTCCACATCCACTTTCTGTATTAGACAGTAGACCAGTTTGTTGTTATATTGGCCTTGGTAAAGGAAGTACTGCACACATGGTACCAGGTGCCGAAAAAGACCAGTTTCAGACATTTTTGTGTAGAGATTGAGCCTACTATCAACTGTGGCCACATGTTATCCTTTACATCGATTGAATTGTACATCATTGATTAGGCGGTGTTAGTTAAATCACGAGGAACAAAGCATCTGCCTTCTGGGAAGTGGCATTCAAGCTGTGTCATGGGACAGAAGGCTTCAACAAATTTGATCGCCTGGTTGAACTCTTCTGATCAACAGCATGGTTGTTCAGGGTTATAGAGGAGATCTCAGAATTAATTCTACTTGGAGTTGTCAACAATGGTTCTCCCAGCCCTGGGATGTATGTCAATTTCCAGACATTTCTTGTGTGGTGGGGTTTCATCAACATTAGTCTCCCGTGTTACAGAATACTTTGCCGGAACCCGGGGTTGCAGTACAGGTCAGTGGAGGATATTATCTTTCAAGTGAATGGGCCCTGGAGTGACATGGAATGTAGCGAACAGGATACTACTGTCCTGTTCAGCGTTTTTGGTTGCACTCTGCCAATGCAGTGAGTAGTGTCATTGATGTAGTCAATAGCTATGTCGATGGCTGGGTGGGTGGTAATTGTTAATGCTAAATGCAGTTTCCCAGATGGCATTTGTGGTTTCCCTGCCAAGCTGAGATACTCATGGAGTCATACTGTCAGCATTTGATTGCATCTAGGGTGCTTATCTAGAGTCAGCATGCAGGTGGCATAGCTCGGGGTCTGCTAAATAGTTAGAAGGTGTTTGCATTCCATTGGATGAAATCACTTACCAAGTCACCTGTTCCTATACAAAGACAGCCCTAGAAATGTCTCAATGATAGTGCATTTGGTAACCTCATTATGGCAAGTATACATGAGCTCTGTCACAAGGTCAGAGAGTGTGTTGAGTAAAACAATGCTTGAACAAAGAAGAGCCATCTTGTCAATTGTTTTATCCTGTGTTTATGCAAGGTTTGAAAATGGATATAAAATTTGACCATGCATGGAATATTTGACAATGCATTTAATGTTTCAAAATATAAAATGTGACAATAGTCTGCAGCTGGGTGGATAAGACAGGTCCAGTGGGTGGAAAATGCCAACTGTTTGCTTTGGTTAGAATTATGTAATAGTAGCAGATCTGGGTGTGGGTGTATGTGCAAGCCAGACTGCCGTCAGCTAGTTTGCGAAGTCTCCCTCTGTTAAGAGAATGTTGACAACCATCTAGAGTCACCAGTCTCAAGGATTACCCAATGCCTGCCCTGATATACTGGGGGCACGGAAACCAATCAAGTGCCCCTTCGCAAGAACATATCCTACAGTGATGCCAGTTCTAGCAGAGTTCTTTGGTCTACTGGCAATATTTGATTGGTACACCAACAGAAGTTTGAAGCATTATAGTAAATTCTCCTTGATCGAGTTAAATATCCATCTGCCCATGGTGGTAAATGATAAGTAGTATATCTGGAGACTATCTCTAGCACTGACACTAATTTGATCCATCATCCATAAACTTATCCAGCTTCACATTGGCACCCCCTAGAAACAATGTAACAATGGCACCAATGCGGTCATGGTCAGATCATCTCCCCAGCGTGTCCCGAGACCTCTGATCCTACAGGTATCGAACCCACCCTGTCGATACAATCATACTTGCCACTGAATTGTGGTCCCAATCAGAACAGTTGTTACCAACGCATGTTACTTTGATACAGCCTGTATACTGCAGTGTTACCGACTGATATACCTGAGCAATGCAACCTCAAGCAAAGTGGAGGCAACCAGCTAAAGAGGAACCATGAGAATAAAGACACTGACTACCCTTCAAAGGACAAGCCAGAATTAGCAATGGTCAAACAAGTGGCTCGACATATAGCCAGATATCAAAAGTGTTGAAGGTAATTCCCATTTTCAATTATAAGGAGAGCCACAAAAAACAGAAGCAAGAGTTGAAGCAGCAGCCAAAGAACAAACAGCTGGTGGTGCAGACAGACTAGAATGAGAATTACAAGTATGGAAATGGACAGTACAAGGATGAACATGATACGGATAATTAGTGTTAGCAACGGGTCCAAATTCCCGGTTCGGTTCCGGGTCCGGTTCCTACCCGGAACCGGACCGTGGCAACGGGTTGTACCACACCAAAAACCCGGACCGTTGCAATTGGGCCGGTTTACCA
>Ga0307512_10002232_pt1 | contig 25201 bp, 15 predicted proteins | sample 14_EM_MG_FD_200267 | JGI IMG/M metagenome (GOLD analysis project Ga0307512, IMG submission 200267) | Populus trichocarpa ectomycorrhiza microbial communities from riparian zone in the Pacific Northwest, United States - 14_EM | ecosystem: Host-associated > Plants > Roots > Unclassified | place... | reverse complement strand
ATGATCAAAGTACTGAATGGTGTGGAAACACCTTAGTTTCAAGTGATAAAACCCTGAATTTCAGGTGTTTTGCCTACTGAGATTCAGTAGCTGTTGCATTCATAGTGTTGGATGTAGAGATGCAAGCGACGCGTCAGCGTTCCCGTACTGTGCGGCACCCGGTCCGGGGCCCGGGAATCTCACGCGTTTTCTGTGACCAACTCTGCAGTGAGACATCCCGGAATCCTGTCTTATCTCATTAACGCCGTATCTCGTCCCGCCAACCATAGGATCTGAACAACAGCATTGACAGCTTTCCCGTCCAAGGAGACGACCAACACCCAGACACATGATTTTGAAAAAAGTGAATATCAACAGCGTTCTCGACCGCGAGCAAAAATCGCCACCGATGCACCAGCACGGGCATAGACAGGTGAGTGGAACTTGGCGCAATTCCGCAGCACCTCGTTGCGAGTAAAATTTTATAACGATGTGTTTCCAGAAAGTGCGGCTCTAGGCCGAGTGGGATGGTAGGACACTGTACATGAAGCTACGTTAGCCGAGCAGCAGACCGAAGATATGTTCACCTCATTATGATTGGCAATTAGATGTAGATCGACGTTTAAATTAGCGCATCTTGAAGATAGTGGCCCCTGGAAGTTGAAATTCATCACACTCTATCCTCATTCTGGGGCACCGTTTTACAAGTGCACACTGGCATTTGCGCGATATTTGGACTTGACATATCCTAAAGATCTCGTGTGTGTTTGGATACCGTCAGTCAAGGTGTTGAATTAAAGTGTCGCTGTCTCGTCGTGGCTCGCTCGATCTGTTGTATAACTGTAGGACTACAGTATGCATGGGTCATTGACGTAATGAAAAACGCGTAGGTGTGGCCTCATTGGTGACATTTCGCAGGGTCATCAATCAACTTTAATCGACTAGAATTAATTGCTTCACAGGTTTCGCGTCCATCGACAACTCCCAGAATTCATCATTCGCGGTCCGTTCTCGCTGAAATGGCATCTTCCGAATCATCAGCGGCCGGTTCCCGTGGCAGCGGCCTGTTATTCTCCCTGGAAAACATCCTCGGAAATGACCAGGAGAAGTCGGATTGTCTAGACATTTGACCGAGGGTTGGTATGAGGGCACCGAGCGGGAAGTCATGCACAAGTATTGTGTCAAGTGCGAACGTGAGTGGTGGCGCTCTCTGGTTAGCTGACTCGGACCTGTACGTAAAGCAGTCAGAAAGGGACGCAGTAGATTCTCTAGCGAGTGGCGAGAAATTTCCACGCAAGCCTACCCAAACTGGGGACTACTACAGTAGTTGTCGGACCTGTTCTTGCCTCGCGCTCCGCAGGCGGCAGTACACTCGGCTTATTTCTTTGATAGGGATCCCTCGAATCACGAAGATGAATCATTGAAATGTTAGCTGCCAATTCTAAACCAGGGTTCTACGTGAAATCTGCCACCGAAGGCGCGCATTCTAACGCATCACAATCGTAATGGAGGGTATGTTTAGTGCTGGCGGATGTGCATATGACACGTGGTGCGACACATACAGTAGTTTGCATATGCGTTCGAGGAATGCCCCTGCTGGTCACCGTGGCGCACCGGCGGTGTCGCGATAGACTTCCATTATCGGTCTAAATGGACGGAAATCCGGTAAAAGAGAACACCTGATTGTTTCGGCCGAAGTAGCAACTGAGTTAGACATCTGACAGGTTAGCAACAATCCACAAGTAAAGTTGATGTCGATGCGGTGATACCTTGGTATGTTGGACATACATGTGGCGAGACTGAGGCTTGAGGACGTAACTATGTAGGAAAAAGCGGAGTCAAAGTATATTGAATACGGCACAGACGCCAAGTGAGCAGGCGATGCTTCGGATGTCGGCCGACGATAAGACTGCAGCGCCCGTCGGGCGACGGCCTCCGAAGGTCCGTGCAAAGTGACCAATGGGATTGGGGCAATTCCGAGTCGCCGAGTCGGATCTTGCATCCGAACGTGGGCGCGACGCGTTCGTCGCCGTCAACTCCCCTCACTGCTCATTCAATCTATGCCCTTATTATCTTCCCCAAACTCTATTCTATTGACATATTTGTGACGATTCATAAAGCGGTGTTTCTCTCCTCCCCTCCCAGTGCCTTTGCCGAGGTAGGTATGCTATAAAGCCCAACTGCTGGGTCTTCACGGCTCAGCTATCTGCCATCCCCTCGACAACCTATTATCAACCGTATCCTCAAAACATCCAAGCGCTCACTCATGCTTACCTTCAGCGCCTGGAGACCCAGGAAATTGGTCGAACGTGGTGACCAGCGACTATCGGTGGCCCTTCACTTGCTTGCGTCTTACGGGCCTGAGTTAGACCAGCCGAGGCGTAATCGAGCCCGAGGCTTAATTGATTAGTGAGTAGGCCTTCCAACGTTGAGGCTGTATTCTAAGACAGTCTCCAGTGCAAACGACGTCAAACGTACCCTGAACAACAAACGCTTCCTGAAACGAATAAAACCGGCAAGGCTATACGCGAGGAAGGCCAGCGAAGCACTCGAAGCGATCAAAGTTAGTTGTACGGCAAATTCTCGAGACGGTATCTGATCTTGTCTCTCAGGCTATGCCGGTTCTTCGGGCTGCACCCCCAGACACCCTTGACAGACCGACTCGTGGGTGATGCCCACAGTACTTCATGGAAGCAGAGGGAGGAAATCTGACCCCGCCGAGGGAGTTGAGGGGGTGCGCGAGCACCCAATGGTGCGCCAGAGCTGGACCCGCGCGTTGAGTTGGCTGTCAGGCCTGCCTCTGCGTGTGGCCTTGGTTGGATGGAGAAGATCGGGCGCGCAATGCTGCGCGTCAATGGGCTTTGGACCGTTTTCCGTTTCTGACTCATTGAGCACGTTAACCTTTAACTCTTTACATTTAGATTTTGTCCACACACCGACGACGACCCGTTATCACTCGCCATTTGCCATTTTCCTTTACATTAGACCGAGTGCGGCGGCACGGGTCCTTCATCGATGAGTGGCGACGCAAGCTCGCAGCCGCTTCACGGGCCAGGACCCACATCCCCTTTTCCCTTTCTACTTGTACGCACACCAGCCTGAACGCCCCCTTGGCTACGACGCTTGCACCCCTTATTGCACTCTTATTTTCTCTTCTCTGTGCCATCACGTACATTTTATCTCCGAGTGGAGTCCCCTTATGGTACTCCCAAATATGTTTACATGTATCGTGTAAATATCTGGTCATGAATCCGCCACGTGCTTTCCTCGTGCCTCGTCACCACCGAAGTTGGCCGTATTTGTGATCACTACATCACTACACCATCGTGCGCGCCCTCGTCTCCTGGCTCTAACATATCGCCATTAGGGTTACTCTGAGTGGAATTGTGATACAAGAAGTCCGCATTTTATTCATGGGTGAGACTGGAATCTATCATGATCTTTGTGCGATATTTTAACTCAACCCAGAATAGCCGAACGATCTCGTGTGTAGACGCAGTCAACCGAGTATCGCCAACATGAAGGTGCAAGGGAGTGCCGGGATCCCTGACCCCTTTTTTGGAGCTGAAAGAACGCCCTCAGGAATATTTCCCTCAGCGTGTCCCTTAGCAGCATGTTTATGTCACGACCGGGCAACCACACTCCAAGCAAAGCAGATGTGGCCCTGTTGGGAAACAGGGTCAAGGGTACATTGGCAATGTTACATCGTAACCGCAGCGTTGACATTATAGCTCCTGAGAAAACACGAGGACGGAGTTAAGGGCCTCGAGGCTGAAGGGGTACCCTTTCGACGGTCACGATTCGTCGCTAATTGCCACGCGATTTCGCGGTGAGGGAAAGTAAGCGTGCCAAAGACATGATAAAAGCAAACTTCACGATCAGGATAACTACCGCACCGTTCAACTTCACCGATGTAGGCATGGGACAAGAACTTGGATGATGAAATGATGAGATGAGAATGTTGTGCGTTTAGTGGAGAGTGCGGAAATGAGGGTGCCGAAACACCTGAAACGGGGATAGGGGACACTCGGATTTACACTGGCTAGAAGGCCTCAGTACATCACAGGGGTAGGAAGGATATAGTGATAGTAAACACTTATAACACAGACCTCGAAGGTTACTATGATCATGGACCAATCGAAGGTGCTTATTCCAATCCTGTAATGCTACAGTAGTGCATCCGAGTCAAGATCGCGGTCGGACAAACACATGACGCGTCGTGGTGCTATATGGAACTACTGTAACGGCGACGATGTTGGCCTGCCGGCTCACGATCTCGGAGAATGACCCTGCTGAGGATGAGGAACGTGGACCACCTTACGGTTTCCCTACACAACTACCTGACGAATGAGTGAGGCTGTAGCTTAACATAACAGTCGAAATTGACATCTTTTAGATGCATTTCTGCTTTACTCGTGTTGAAATGATAAAATTTCCACGAGAGTTGCGGCCTTCGGTTTCATTCATGGGATGATGCTGGCGCCCCTGATCTGGAGATGAGTGTTTTACATACAATGTGCGGGATATCATCATCGTGTGTAATGCGGGGACGACGACTAGAACTCACACCAATAGGGTTTTCGAGCCTGTAGACCGCCCTTGAGCCTTTCATTTGAATCGTGGAGGAGACGATCCAGAAAATCATGAGATCGTGAGGAAAGGTTGCCCACCGCGTCAGTAAACCAGTAAGCATCTTTGGTAGCCGTGCTACTAGTGTATTGCTTGTATGAACTTCGAAACATCTCTTTTAGATCCCAACTCCGCCTTGATCTCTGTAGCACTGAGGTGCGTTGAGTATCACCCCAATACTGTATGTTCTGTGAAGGCACAACTCACAGCGTGAATTTGAAAGACTTCTTCTTGGCGATTGCAAGGTTACAGGGGCCGACCGACCTTCATTTCATATAGCTAAGTCGCGAGCCTTGCAGAATGGCTCAGGGCCTCTTGTGTAGAAAGGCGCTAATTGAACAAAACTCCAATGGTCTTCGTGCGACAACACCGGATGGATCGGGGTGGGCCAGAGCCGGTGTAGGACACAAGATAGGAGAAATGAGAGTAATAAGGGTGAAGAGAGGACGTTAAGGAGGCTTTTTCACAAGCGACGATGTTGCCTTGAGGCGAGGTTCATGTGTGTTGTTCTTTGGACAGCCACGAACCTCGTCACAAGCACGCGACAAGATTAAGGGCGTCAGAATTCACTCGGAAAAGGGACCACAGCAGAAGTCTGCTCCAAATTTCCAAGAATAAACGAAGCCATTCCCGATCATTGCACTCAGGTTGACTCCAGTCGGAGGAATCGAGAAGACCCGAAACAGACCCCAGTAATCGTCATGATAATCGCAGCGGTCGCCGTGCCGGTCAGGAGGATGGAAAACAGCCGCCTAGCGACACGACAAGCAATGAGCTCACGGCTCGGTAGCAGTTTGGGACACTCACGCCTTGACCAATTGTCTGAATGCCTTGTACGGTAGCCGTCAGGAGGAGCGATCAGAGGTCATCGGTGACGTCAGCAACGATCTCGGGACTAGGAGTGGGAGTGGAACTAGTGAATAATGATCTAGTGATCGCCTGAAAGCTTTGACTCGGACTCGGAAGTACTAGTCTTATCCTCGAGGCCGGGAGTTGTCACTGCAGTTATAGACTTCCTATTGCAGTGTTTCCCAGCAATAATTGAATGTTCCCTCGATCACGTGTCACCGAAATGCCTGAGCGGGCCTGCGCCGCGGCAATCAGCTTGCTCCGTCACGGTGATGGCCTGTCTGCTGAACCTTTCGATGAGGCCGTCTAATCCCAACCCATTATGACGACCCTGGGGGATTCGCGGCTGGTGCCTCAGCCCAGGCGGATATGTTCCAAATGCGCAGCTGTTGGATCTTCAAGTTTGCTGGTCTTAAATATCCATCCGCTATTCCCTCAGCAGCCAATCCCTACATCCTTTACACCATCCCTCAGCGCCGCCCACAATACCAAGGCGTCAATCCTAACCCATGCTTACATTCAACGCCTGGAGACCCAAGAAATTGATAGAACAAGGCGACCAGCTAATATTAGCAGCAATTTACGAACTCCACTTGCTGGAAACTTACGGGGCGGAATTAAGTCAGTCAAGGCGCAATCAAGCCCAGAGCTTGCTTGATCAGTGGGTAGACCTTCCAATCCCGATTCTTTTTTCTAAGATGGGGACTCTATAGTGCAAACGACGTCAGACATACCCTGAACAACAAATGCCTCCTGGCACGGATAAAACCGGCAAGGCTATATGCCAAGAAAGCCAGCGATGCGCTCGACACGATCAAGGTTAGTTTTACGGCAAATTTTCAGCCTGAGAAGGGATTCGATATTGTCTTTCAGGCCATGCCGGTTCTTCAGACTGCGCCCCTTAACGCCCTTACCAGACCGACCCGTGGGTGATACCCAACGGCGCTCAATGGAAGCAGAGGGGGGAAATCTGATCCTGCCGAAGGAGTTGAGGAGGCCCGCGAGCACCCACGGTGCACTGATGGTGCGCAAGAGCTGAACGTTGAACCCGCGGGTTGAGTTGGCTATGACTGCTTCTGCGTGTGGCCTTGGTTGGATGGAGAAGATCGGGCGCGCAGTGCCGCGCGTTAAGGTGCTTTGGATGGATTTCTAACGCATCGAGCACGGGTAATTGTAATCCTTACAATACATTAGACCGAGGACAGCGGCACGGGTCATCGATGAGGGGGAACATAAGATCAGACCCGCTTCACGGGCTGGGACCTACATCCCTTTTTGCCCTGGAGAGATACACTGATCGTACCCTCCAACTCGCCTTGGACGTCATCAAGCCCCCGTCTTTATTCCTCAAGGACGCGCCCAAACCTGCCACGAGCAAGCCAGAAGCCTATGCGTATGAGGCGCATGTGATTGAGCCATAGCCATATCTAAGCGATGTCCGGAGCGCCCAACTGTTCCGTTCCGGGTTCACTCCGACACCAAGTCCGTGCGTCACTCCGAAAATGACGATACAGTAGCCTAAGATTGTATTCCACAAGCTAGAGGGCAACTCCTTTAATGAATTAGCCTCTCAACAAGAGGACCTCAGAAGCAACGCCCAAGGGTGGTGACAAAGGGCGAGGTTCTATTCGCGAGCCGTACAAGACACGTCGTAACGAGGCGTTGTGAAGAATGGTGGTTATTCCTCCACTGAGCGAGTAAACGTCTCGTCCTGTGCCAAGACAACCGTAAACTTGTCACTATAGCAGACAGAGCGGTTTCCGAGGGTCTCGGGTTATTATGGAACAGTTCTGAGAAGCACTCTTACTATTTGGTGGGAAGAGTCTAGACAGGTTGAAAACGACAACATATTCCCGAAAAAGACAAAATAAGCTTACACAGGCAATCGCCTCATTCGGCTGTCCTAAATTTGGAATCGATTGACCAGTAATGATACAGTAAGGTTTATGGCCAAACAGTCTCCAAACAGTCTAACACATTGCGCCCGCAGACAGTGGACAAACAGGCAAGCTCGCGCCCACAGACAATGGACAAACAGGCAAACTCGCGCCCACAGACAATGGACAAACAGGCAAGTTTGCGCCCACAGACAGTGGACAAACAGGCAAGTCGGACGCAGACGTACTCCTGGACCCACAAACTGATTTGGCTCGGAATAATTGCCACGTCACTTTTCAATTTGGATTCGGGTTCTAGTTCACTGTTTCCTCATACATGCGAACTCCCTCATTGTCTTTTTTGTGTTTTGTCCCTTCTCCTGAGGCGAAAACGCCATATATTGCAGGCTCAACAGTGCGTCTTCTTTGTGGTTTACTAGCGGCGACCTACACCCTCTCCCAATACTAATGTCTATCACAGGGTCCGTTGGGGAAGAACTTGAACAAGTAGGATGGGAAACTGGTATACTCTTCGACAACGAGCTGTGGTGGCGGGACCAATACCGAGAGATTGAGAATCATGGATACAGACTTCGACCCAGGTATCACCCTGAGTGGGAGCCCTCCTGGATAAGATCGGGCAAGCCCTTCTTCAGTACGGAGGACGGTCAACCCACACTTGTAAGTGTCGCCTCTATCAGACGTTCCCCACTCATTACGCTTGCCTCAGCTGCCAACCGCGATGGATGCAACGCGCCAGCGGGATGGGAAACAAGTCATGCTCAAGAGGGTTTCTACGGCAAGGGAACTCGGGATTAGTCAGCTAGTCTCTTCCCCACTACTCAGGCACGATCCCAGGAACCATTGTGTCCCTTTGTTGGAAGTCATTGGACCACCCGATGCCCATGACCAGACATTGGTGGTGATGCCCCTCCTGCGCCCATTTGATCAGCCTCGGTTCCAAACATTTGGCGAATTCGTGGCGTTCTTCACACAAATCTGTGGCGTGAGATCCACACATCATCTCTTCGTAGGGGTCGGCGCACTGACAATCCTTGACCCGGGCCAGGGTCTTCACTTCATGCACAAACAAAATATTGCCCACCGGTACGTTTTCGCATGTCTCTATTATGAAGCCCCTACATGGAACCCTCCCAGTGACTGCACGGCAAGTAGCATCATGCTCGATCCAACTGGGATGCACCCTCACCCTACCCAATGGCGAAACCTTATCATGAAAGCTTCTAGGGACGGGATATTGACCAACATCAAGTTCGATCCGTCTGGGATGTATCCTAATGGTTTTCATCCAGTCCAACTGAATCGAAGCAAGGACTTCAAAGGAAGAGCTAAGAGATACACCCGGACGCAGCGGCCGACGCGCTATTATCTAGTCGACTTTGGCTTATCCTGCCAATACGACTCCCGAAATTCATTGGACGATCCGCTTCCTGGTGGTGACAATTCTGCACCCGAGCAACAGCTTGAGAGGCCGTGCAATCCGTTTCATACGGATATATATGACTTTGGGAACGTCATTCGTGAGCGATTCCTGGAGGTGAGCACCGAAGTATTGGTTAGTAAAGTGGTTTATACGGTCTTTCAGGTGTCTAAGGGCTTTGAGTTCATGATAGGCCTGGTTGACGCGATGACAGATGAGGGCCCAGAGCAGCGACCGGTGATCGAGGACGTTATTTCGAGGTTTTCTCGCATCCGCAATTCATTAAGTGGATTCAAGCTGCGCTCCCCCATTACGCCCAAACAGGATCCCAGTCTCTTCACTACTCTTCGATATGCCCGTCAGGCAGTTCGCACTGCACGGTACATTATCTCTAGGAACACTGCCATTCCAAACGCGTAAGCATATATCGTCGAGTTTACATACTGTCCTTGGTACATGCTTGAACTATGCGGTATTTGCCTGTGAATCAGTATTTTTTGTGCTAACACGTTTGTTCTATCTCTACTCGTAGGCATGAGGAAAAGCTTTGGCCTACGGGGAAGCCGCAGCTGCTAAGCGCGAACGCGGTGGGCCCTTCATTTAGCTGAAGACGCCCGGACGGTTGAGGCCACATTAAAACATAGCCTTTAACTAAAAAATGACTCATGAGTCGCGAACCCAACGCTCAGTGGGTATACGTCGGTATATTCTGCTCCACGATCAGCATCACCTCCGCCAACCCCACTCGGTGCGGTCGCCGCGTGTACCGGTGATACCAAAATCCTCGCGGCAAACGCTTTTCACACGTTGCTCCCGTGCGGCATGTGGCAGCTCAGAAGCTTACATTGACCCTGAGCTCATTTAGCCTAGCTTACTGTAGTACAGCAGGGTGCGGCGGCATGGGGCAATGAGGCCGTCCGTACATGTTGAATGATGAGGACGCGTGCCCTTCTCGAAAGTAGACCCGGTGGTTGTTCGCCTCACGCGGCATGCCCGCGTTTCAAGTTGCAGTGCTGTGGCCAAACCAACCCAGAAACATGACTTGTAGGCAACGCACCTGAGTGGGGATTATGACAAGTTCAACTGGAGGTGCCATGGTTACCGAACACGAGAATCTGGTTGCTCTACGTTGGGTGGCCCATCTGCCGGATACGTCACCGCCATAGTCATCCGGAACCAAAAGGGGCACGTCTCCAGTCGAAGGTGCTCAGGCTTATGCCCATAGTCTCTGGATTGCTGTATCGCCATGATGGAGGGCACGGTCTCCGACGATAGCGACGAGACGCGTTGTCAGCACACCACATAGCTGATCTTGCGGACCATTTGCAGAGCGTAGTTTTTAAGGCTAGTGATCGGAGCCAGCGATCACTTTGTCTTTATATTAATATTCCCACCGCGTCTCGGATGTCATTATCGGTCTGCTTGTACCGAAAGCCAGGTAATACTCGGAGCGGCGGCTGCCCCGAGGTCTGAGGCGGTGTACCGACGATACATTGTAAATGAATATGCATTTCAGCCAATTAATTGCTGTGCTCAGCACAGGCCTGAGTACATTACTGCCGCGTAGGACACCTCTACCAACGGTGCTAGAACAACCTTGGCGGTGCCTCTGTTATTTAAGCTTGGTTGGTATCACAATACCACTCCAACCCCGAGCACCCTCCCCAACATCGAAGAATGAGCCCCAAGTCGATGCATACTTTCGATAGATGGAGACCGCAGAAACTAGTGGAGCGTGGTGACCAACTAGTTTCGACGGCCCTCGACTTGCTCGCAGCTCATGGGGGCCAATGGAGTCAATTGACGCGCGCTGAAGCCCGGGAATCGGTCCACTAGTGAGTAAATATTCCAATACTGGTGACGTACCCGACGACGACGATGTCTCCCCAGTGCAAAGGATCACGGACGAATACCGAAGAAAAAGTCCCTGCTGGCACGGATTAAACATGCGAGGCTATACGTCAGAAAGGCGGGCAAAGCGCTGGAAGCAATCGAGGTTAGTTGACGGTATGAGTTCAACTTCGATGGGGATCTGATATTTGTCTTGCAGGCCATGATACCTCAGCCCGGGGCTGTACTCTTCAGGCCCAGCAGACCGATTCATTCGTGATGCCTGTCGAGCGAAAGGAAAATTATATTTATGGGAAGCGCAGGGCGCGATAATACGACATACTTTAAATTAAGATACATACTTTATTATTCCCTTTAGTATGACCCAGTTTACCCGTCTCTCAGCTACGTAGAAGAACCCCAGTTGCCTTCGTTTTGAATCGAGTAGACGTGTCAGAAGGGCCTATTCCTCATACCGATTACGTTACTTGTCGAATAATATTGCCTCCTTGTGTGTCTTGATATCGATCCCAAAAGCGATTTCTGGCTGCAGGAGCGAGGGGTATGGGTGGTTGGAGTGGAGCGCGGTGGCGAAGTTGTGGCGAACAGCGCGTGTCAAAGCGTGTCAGACTCGGCTCAGCGCGGAAACTGCCGAGTCAGCAAGCTGAGCCCTGCGAGCGACATCCCACACTGGAATAAACCACTTTTTGCGGGTAGATAAATTTTCGCAAGTCGATCCTGCCCTCGTACATGACACGTTTCCATTACGTCATCGCTCAAATCAAATCTGTCGGGCCATTTGGATGGTTGGTCCAAATATCATGCAAAGATGGACCACTGCTACAGTACAGTTCCCATAAGTTTCTCAGTATGACAAATTTTTTACTCCAAGGCGCCACTTGCCTCAACTTGGTGGCCGTACCTGTTTGATTTGTGGGTCTGACCTGACCCTGGTCGAATCATCCATCTCCACGGTTTCCAGCTTTGACGAAGATCCCCCCGTTACCCATCACGATGAGTCTGTCACATTCCTATGGTCTACTATAGCACTGTACTAACGGGGCTTCGTGTTGGTCGGCGTGTACCCTACCATCGACCCAGAGCCGCACTTCTCTGCGCAGACGTATCGCGGCAAGGTCGTTTTGATAACGGGGGCATCACGCGGTATTGGCGCGGAAACCGCGCTTGCCTATGCCCGTGCTGGTGCATCTGCGGCAATCCTTGCTCGCAACGGAAATTCGCTCCTCGATTCCAGGCGCCCAAGTATTCGTTCATCTCTGTGGACGTTCGCGACGCGCAAGCTGTCCACGCTGCCGTTCAAGCGACACTGTCACGCTTTGAAAAGATAGTCATAGTCCTCGACTCCTCGCGAATGCTGGGACTGCCACCAAGTGTCTGAACGTACGTCGATTCTTCAACTAAAAACTAGGGAGAAAACAATCCATATCTCCCGTTGCCTAGTTTCTTCATGCGAAGGACACGGATGGATCAACATTCGTGGCGTTTATAACACATTGCAGTGAGCAGACATATGTGTCCCCATGCTGTTCTTCATCTTACCCCCGGACCCCATTTAAGCGCATGTCACGGCTCTATAAGCGCCAAATGGGTACTTCATCGCCGTTGCTCTACGGGAACCCGGCTGCGCGTCCCTGGCGCTAGCGAATACTGTGTCTCGAAGAACGCCCTTAGCCGACTCATCGAAGTCGTCGCCCTCGATGAGCTTGGACCTTGATTTCGAATCTGCACCACGCAAGCCGCCTCTGAACCCCCGCTAGAATATCCACAGATCAAGGCACTCTCGTTGCATCCTGGCGAGATCCTCACACAGCTACAGAAAGACGGGCACGGTGACGACTGGTCATCGATCAAGTACGATTTGATCCAGCATCCCGCTGCAACGATGCTGTTTCTTACCTCTGGACGGTTGGACTGGCTTAATGGAAGGTGAGCTCCTTAACCCCCACAATAAACAAACACTGTCAGGTACGTATCCGCGCAGTGGGACCTCGCGGAGGTCGAGAGAGACATGAAAAGGAGCACCCTGGAGGGAGGACTCTTCAACAAGCTTTGCGTCTCATGTTAGGTATATTCCATTATACGCATCACCTTCGAATCGTTTTTTTTTCTTTTGTTCTCGATTTCCAGAGACGACAGATTACGATCCCCAATATCAATATACGGAGACTCCGATAACTAAGGATGCCTACATGCCTAGATGTTGGAAAAAGTATAGCTATTCAGCGTCACCAGGGACTCTTCTACCTCTAGCGGACAAACCTCTATGAGCAAGCAACCTCCTCCATGCCAAGGTGCCTCTCCGAGCTCGCGGTCCAGCCCACATTAATATTGTTCGAACCGACGTATGTTCTGATTCCACCTAGTGCCTCTGTGAAGACGAACCTGAAGTACTTTGATGACATATGGTATTGAGACCAATACCCAAGGCAATTGTCTCCACTGCAACGTTGCTAGCTTCCGACTACTGAAATAAGCATTGGACATGGCACACTGGCATGAGGCCGATGACGTTCCAGTTTCTTACCACCACGTCGTGGTAATCTTCACCTTGCCAGTGGCCCCCTTGAATGGCACCTGTCTGACATCAGAACGGGAAACAGGACCAGACTATACATCTCTACCTTCGAAAGTGAAGGCTTCGTTATCCCGGGGTATACCTTTGAATATCTGTACATATCACTGCAGTTCTCCAAACATGTTGCGGGAGTATTTGGTGAGCTAATGGCCATGTCCGTCACGGCCGAAAGCACATTGCGGCAGCCCTCCCTCTGGTGTACAGTACCTTGATGGGATCTTCCTTTCCTGGGATGACGCTCATGATGTTTGTGCCCAGAGTACAAGCAAACGGTAGCATGGGTGGAACCTCACTTTAAGGCGGTGGTGGTAGAACAGATGCCCTCCAACGCGAGCTGCACCGTATTCAGGCAATTCTGGTTCATCTCAGTGGGGATGACACAGTTACACTGCGATATCTAGTTGCTGTTTCGCGAAGGTCACTGCCAGATTGTCAGCCATTTCCGGGCCAGCGAATACTGCAGAGTTCCAGGCTCCAAGCTTCAGGCCCTCCGAAGTTCGTGCAAGGAATCACATTCCGGATTAGCCCGGGTTACCATTACCTGGGCTCGTGGAGTTGCCTAGTCCCACCACTCCCTATAACCGGACACCTGGAGAGTTTAAGGGGAGCTTGTAATACATCCCAAACCACAGTGTCTACTATTGTCCGTACAGCACTCTTGTATTCAAAGCTTCCGAGCAAAGCCGCCTGGATTCATCCTAAGACCCTTCTCCTCTAATTCCTCTAGCTTCCCAGCGGCAAGCAACACGGCATGCACGATAATGCCAGGCAGTCATGCCTCGTTCCAGTCTGGGCCCAACGTTGCAGGAGATGTTCTGGCGATATTCAGAATGTCATACTTATAACTGCGGTGAGCAACCAGGACCGTTCAACTCACCGGTTTCAAGAGGCACCCCTCTGGTTCGTTTCCATCGGGTGCCATTGTGCCAGTGCACCCAGCAGGCATCACAAACGGGGTCATTCTAGTCAGGGATACAACCTAATGAACTGGATGGCCGGAAAGACAATACTAGATCGTTTTGCAAACTGAGGACTTGCCTGACCACTGACCTCGATCCTGTGGAGTGCCTCGCTGGCTATCCTGATATATAACCTTGCCGGTTTAATTTGTGCCACCAGATATTTGTTGTTCAAGGTATGTCTGACATCGTTTGCACTAGAGACCCTGTATTTAGAACGCGGCATCAGGGTTGGGAACACTACTTACTAATCGAGTAAGCTCTGAGCGTGAACTCGCTTTGATTGGTCTAATTTAGACCCATAAGATACAAGTAAGTGAGTGGCCACAGAAATTTGGTGGTCGCCATGCTCCACGAGTTTCTTTGGTCTCCAGGTGTTGAAGATAGGCATGGGCGTGGGAGAGCCAGATCTCAGCATGAGATGTTGGGATGGGTGGGATAATAATCTTCTGAGGGAATAGCGAGTAGATGCTTAAGATGAGCAGTGAAGACAGAAAAGCTGGGAATTTATGACATATCCACGATGAAAAGTAGGCACGCCCTGATAACGAAGAAACTACTGGTGATGAGCAGTCGCAATGCGTGCCAGAACCTCAGGATTTGGGGGAGGATTCCTCTGGCACACTGCACAGTTTCCATTATTGGTCTCAATGGATGCCTTCAAGTGCCGAGCGAGCCTCCTACAGCCATCTGATAAATTCAGTTTGCATGAACATGAACGCATGTTTGGCACGTTCACCACGAGGGGGGACATTGACGTCCGATTACCGTAAATCGAACTGACTGATTGTTTGGCATTCGGGTGCCCCTTCAAATTCAGGCTCCGATCGAAATCAGATAGCGCCCGGCGCCTTGGATCCTGGATCGGACATGAGATTTGCCAGTGTGGCGCAACCCTGCAAAGCTTTTCTTCCTGTAGAGGCACCCATCAGTTTGCAACATTTCTTTCATGCAAAATTTATGGGGCCCTGACCAAAATCTACTGACCACCATTATTCAAACGTAGGTAGCTTTCTTTGTGCAGGTCCTCGAGGGTAGGGTTGAGCAGCATCGGCCATCATTCACGTATGATGGGTAATAGCAATTGAATCCACGACAGGACTGGGGGAGAAGCTTCTATCGTCTCATTTCCCTGGTTGAATATGCGAAGATCATTTGAAGGACTGCTGCAAGTAAGTCGAAGGCACTACTCGGTCTTTGGGTGTGGCAAAGCCCGGCAGCGCTTCGAGAAGCGACGCTTTTGGTATTCGTTTAAGGTGACGACTTGACGCCAATAAGCAGCCACTTCGGGAAGGTGAAGGCTCTCAGAAAGGTAAACGAGGTTGAGAATGTCCTTTTGGAAGCACGAGCCACCAAAGCCCACGGATGCGCGCAGAAACTTGTGCTCAACACGGGTATCCTGGCCGACAGCGTAGGTGACTTCCTCAATGTTGCCCCTCGTCGCCTCGCAGATGGCAGAGAGAGCATTGATAGATGAGATACGTTGTGCCAGCATCGCGTTGGCAGCCAATTTTGACAGCTCCGACGACCAGAGACCGACAGTCAAGATGCGATCAGTCCTGCAGGAGGGCGTCAGGTCAGGAACATTTAGTTAATGTGATGCCGACTGACGGAACCCAGTTCGCATAAACATCGATCAGGGACGGCATGCACTTTTGCCCTCAGGCGTCTGCAGCGACCCAATTAACACCCGATCGGGGGCAAACAGATCGCTGATGGCGGCGCCCTCCGCGAGGAACTCAGGGTTGGAAAGGATATTAAAGCGGATACCAGGTTTTGAGTTGGCCTCGAGGATTGTGCGCATAGACTCCGCCGTGCGCATGGGCACCGTAGACTTTTCGACGACAATTTTGGAAGCATTCGCAACGGCGGCAATGCGACGTGTGGCGGATTCGGCATAACTGGATGAAGTGGTTAATCTCCACACGCTCAGTGTCCATGAATCGCACCATTCAATGATCGGAACGAGAAGCGAGGTCCAAAACTGGTCCAACTCTATGCCTTTTGCTTTCGATAATGCGAGCTCCCTTGTCACAAGGGGTTTCCTGTGTCTATCCGTATTACTGCTGTCTTCCGAACACTTACAGTACAGTATGGACAACGGTTGGTCTTGGTCGAGCAGTTGAACCAGCTGACTCTGACCCCGTAAATGAGAGCTTAGACACGAATTCGGCAATTCATTCCCACTAATCACGTGCATTACACCGAGCTGCACAGAATTTAACTCCTACAGTACTGTACTGTAGCCAAGTTTGGGGCCGTCCGCGCACTCTTGTATATCGGGTGACATGTTTATCGTTTCGCGTGCCCCATGTCCTGGGATCGGAGCGTGATCCACGATGACCGCTTTTTTTTTGTTGCCACAGTAGCCCAAAACATGCAACGACGATGGTGGGGTCCGCATTTACTCATGGGTGCCATTGTGTCTTCTTATGGGTGTTTGAATGGTGGAAGAGATGAACAAGGATGAACAAAAGACCGTATCTCGATCACAGGGCCATTACAAGTATCTTCCGAGTCAAAGCGCCAATACGTAGCGTTATTGACCTCAAAGAAGTCTGAGCCCAGCGGCCCCAGCCCGCAGATACACACCCACCGTAATTTCTCCCCGCTTGTGAGAAGGGCGGGTATTTAAAGGCGGGCTATAAGAATGAGCAGAACTGGTACACACTTGATTGGGTATGGTGAAAAGAGTGGTGAAAAAAAAAGGGGCCTGAGCGTGTAAATCAATTACGTAGCAAACCCTCAGGCTGAATCGCGCTGGCAGCGACTAGAGCAAGGGGTTTCGTCTGATGCTTCACTGGTCAATAATAACACCCTCGTCCCCTTATTCTTTCCTTGTCCTTTGTTACAGCACTCTACGATCGAGGACCAGCACGAGGCCTCGCAAAACACCGTTGAACTCGAGTCGGCATGGGGACGTCCGTTCTGTAATTTGATGCTCCCCTCCCCGGGGCATCCAACACATACTACGGCCGTAGGCCACCAGCCCATTTTTCAGCGCCGATCTCTATTTCAATGTCGGTGAAGGGCTAAGTGTAGTTTGAATGACGGAGTTCTGTCCTCGTGCGTGTATCGTCAGTCTTAATGGATAGTCGAGGATGTTTTGAAACTTGTCAGGTGCTGGCACTCTACTCATCACCTAACCACCTCCTGTGCAAGGCAGGCTCGAAGTTGCCTACTCTGACACCGTCGTCGCAGCCTACCAGCCTATCACACCACCACTGCAAGCTGGCCCTGAGTTCTCCGAGTGGTTGCTTCTTTTGTTTTCCCAATACCGCTGTAGTCGCATTGCGAACAGTTTCAACCGACATTTTCAACATTGGTTTGGTAGGTCGTGGAACGGCTCACCACAATCCCCTACCGGAATGTTACTATCGTAGTTTGCTTTTTATTGTTGAACTGGCAGCACTGAAAGGTACCGTTCCGGGTTATAGAGACTTTGAATCATTAACATGATACTATTAGGCATACCCATACACGAGGAGGCATGGTGCAAAAAGGACAGTTCATGATCCAGCATGGAAGACGCCAGTGGATGTAAATAAATATATGTAAAGGAGGGGAATATAATGTCGGGACGCGAACCAAGCTGCATTGCTCAGTTTTCTTTGTCATCCTCCATGATACTACGGAGAATGTTGCTCTGGCGAGCAGGAATAACTGTGATTGAAGGACCTGTCGAAATATGACTTCTTCACGATCGTCACGATAGCAAAGGATCTCACCTCCTTGGTCTGTAATGTCACAGTCGAAGACCTCAGGTGAAAACGTTGCCATGATATCCTGTGTGATCTCATCTTGTCCGTGAAGGGTAATGGTAGCAGCCACATCTAGATACGGGGGTCAAGCCACTAAAAGGACAACGGGATAGATTTGCGCCAACCTTGAGTACGTTCTGACCGATACGTTGTTAACTCAATCCCATCTAAGAGGTTGACGGATGAACTAGTAAGACCCGTAAGGGGCGGTGGTGGAGGATCGTCAGAGGTCTTGGGAGCCTGAGAGCCCGATGCTTCAAATCGCCCGGTGCGAAAGTATTATAAGCCTGCCTCCTAGGTTACACAAGGGGACTGCATACCAGGTCTCCCTGTAGCACCCCTTATCTGATCGAAGAGTGAGTCGTCGATACCCCGATCGGAAGCATTCTGTAGTACAGTGAGGGAGGCATGCCCTAGTCACATTAGATCGATCTTTACCTTGACTATGACAAAAAATTCCTTTGATTGTTGTTTATATTCCCTAGCTTTCAAAAATCTTTGGAATTTGGAGAGGTTGGAATTGCCTAATTCCGTTTTCGTGTCCTTGGCGCTGTTGCAAAACCGTCAACTAAAGGTCTTCAGTTGGGCAAAAAATTATCAAACCTACTCTTCGTATGCAAGCTCGATTTGCTGTTTCTCGCGCGCATTCATGAGGTCAATGTTCACTTGTAGCAGATGGCGCGCCCCATCCATGTATGCATCGCCACGTTGAGTTTTGCGAGTAGGAAACTGCCTGCGAACGCTTTCGACAATGGACTGTCCAAGGAACTGACTTGCTACTTGAATGAAGGCACCGCCCATCTGAGGTCCAAACGTCTGAGGAAATGAATCAGGCATTGAGGTAGGTTGTACGATGGGGTGTTCTGGACCAGCAGAAGGTGGGGGGTGAAGTGATGGGTTGACTATAGCCGTTGGGGTGCGCAACGATTAAATACTTGGTGGCGGACGGAGACGCGCATGCAGTACTACGCTTCAAGAGAAAAGGGTGAGAATGGACTTGAGAGTTACACATCGGGAACAAATAACACAAAAGGCCGAAGAAGGAGCACAAGACGACGCCGATGCGACTCAATTGGCACAAGTTGCAATGTAGCACAGCTCGTGCCTCCGTATTGTCTTCTGTCGAGATCCAATCGCGGCCCGGGTTGGCGGACAACCGCGGAGTGTGAAACACTAACTCAATCAAGTCTCCCACTCCCTTCTTCCCCCACGAGCATCTCATTACACCCCACATCCTAAATGTCGGATACCTACATCGACTTTCTAGACAATCCTCGTCCAGGAAGACAGCCAGGTGACCTAGGTCAAAATGAAGAATGGTGGGTTGAGCGACAGGAGGCATTAGAGAGAGCTGGTTACATGCTTCGGCCTCGCTATCGTCCGGGTTGGACGCCATCGTGGGCCGGAACCAACAAATTTTTTCTTGATTTCGAGGATGGTCAATCAACAAAAGTGAGTATGGACGACTTTTCTTCCTTCAATCGCACTCATAACCTCCAGCGCCGTGTCGTCATGGATGCGACTCGGATATCGGACGGAAAATACGTCATGTTGAAGAGCCTCCCCGTGGAAGAGGGTCCCTATGAACTCCAAATCAACAAGATGTTCTCAGAGGAGCCTCTCGTCTCTGACCCTCGAAATCATTGTGCGCGTCTACTCGATGTCATTGAGCTGCCAAACGACACCCCAATCATGGTTCACGCTCTCCTACGCCCATTTTATAAGCCGCGTTTTCAGACGTACGGAGAGTTTGTCGCCCTTTTTGAGCAAATTTCCGAGGTAGGAATCACGGTTCGTCGTCCCAAGGTCGATCGTATCGCTTACCTTATTAGGGTATCCAATTTATGCACCAAAACCATGTCGCTCATCGGTAATCGTCCCTCCATTAATACCATACAAGTCGCTGAATCTGGCCATCAGAGATTGTACATCTGGAAATATTATGCTTGACCCATCAAACATGTTTCCAAAATCATTTCATCCCACGAGCATAAAGCGCAGCAGAGACTTTCGTGGAAAGGCGAAAGGATATACGCGAACTTGGTGCCCTCCTCGATATCTTCTCATCGACTTTGGCCTTTCTCGCCAGTACGATCCCGCCAAGGGACCTCCGCTTGAACAACCACTGCGTGGTGGTGACAAGTCAGCACCTGAACACCGAGACAGAGAGACGCCGTGTGATCCATTTCCAACTGACGTATACTACCTCGGGAACTTGGTACGGGAGAACTTTATCCAGGTCCGTATCTTGATTCTCTTGTAACGATGGCATTTCTGACTTTGCAGAATCAGAAGTACCGTGGTTTTGAATTCATCCAACCACTGATTACGGACATGGTCCAAGAAGACCCTACAAAACGTCCAAAGATGGATGAGGTTGTGACTCGTTTCGCTGATATAAAGAAAAGACTTAGTACGTGGAAGCTACGCTCTCGGATGGCTCGTAACAATGAGGTTTGGCCTCTCGCTGCCTGGAGGGCGTTCCACCACTGGCGCAGGACCATGGGCTATGTCTTTACTCGCAGGGCTGCTATTCCAGAACCCAAATGACTATCTAATTTTACGTTTTCTTACATCGTGCTTGCTCTCGTCCTCACACCCTACGCTCTTTTTCTGCAAGACCACGTAACAACTGTAATACCCGCTATTTAGTGTGCTCATACAGTATCGTCCGGGAGTTCTGATTGTGTTACTTTTATTATGTCATAGTACCTGGAATATTACATATTAGTATACATACCCTGCTGATCAACCCGACTGCCACGAGACTTGCTTTGTCGACTAAGGCGTCTGTTACGAGGATGCGATCAGCGAGTTCAAATTGCCGCGAACCTGAACAACAGCGTTGCCCTCTCCGCGCAGACTCATTGCGTCATGGAATACATCGTAAGACAAGGAACTTGGAACAAACAAAAATAAAGTTCGCGACTGCCACTCGGCCACTGGCCGACTCAGGTCATCCGCTTCAATCCGCTACAAATGAGTTGCAATCAAAGTGGACGGCATCGCTGATGCCTGTGGTGCCTTGGTTTTAGTCGTTCCCGATCTACTAGTACTATACCTGCCGTTGTAGGCCAAGTTCGATACGAACAGACAGATTGCAGACCCAAATCAGTAGACCTCGGAAGGTGCTGACAAACAGCTGATTCTTTTGTTTTGGCCTTTTCGAACTCGTTCTATCGATACAAGAAGTTGCGCCTGTCAGTGGGGAACAAGAGCTCGAATATGATCTCGGTATACATCACGTCCTCTTCTGTCACAATCCCGAGCAGGCCGTTGGATGGACAGAGAAGGAAGTCGTCACAGGGTGTACAGTGTCCCCACTATCGGCCAAAGCACTCTTAAATGACAATGCTATAGGCCCTCAAACGTCGACTTGCGGTCAGGAGCCTTGCACGGTGATTAGCATGGAGTGATGCCGCCAATCCGGATCAACAAGTTCATACGGTGGGTGCCAGTTGGGTGTTATCAAAAGAGGACAATTACGCGCGCAGCCTCTGGTAGATCGAGAGATGTGATGTGATAAGACTAAATGTGAAAATGACATGCAGCGGCACCACACGAGTCCGCAGGTGATACAGTTCGTGGTTGACGAAATACAATTAACGTCTGGAAGCAGTGATGCCACAACCGTGACATGCGATGGTGACAATGTCAACATTCTCAGCAAGAGCAGGATTGATGGCCCTGGGGCTTTCCGAAAAGAAAGAAACAGTCGTTAGGGAAGTAACTGCCATCCTGAGACGTCCGAGTCTTCCAGGACCACGGGGATTGATTGATCAACAGCGCGTTCTAAACGTAAAAACATCAGATTTCGTATTTCAAATGGGAGGGCAAAAGGAAGACAAAAAATACAAATGACAGGTTGGCTTTCAACAAATCTTGACAGCCAACGCGGGGCGAGTACGGTAGGAACGAACTGCCGTCCCATCGTGGCCCACCCACCAAAAGATTGCCGCATTCGGATTGTACGAATTTAAAATTGCCCTGGGGCACCGAAACGTCGCCGCAGGCATGGGTCTAGGCCAGCCAGCTGTCGACAGCAACAGCGGTTGATCCACAACTGAATCCCGGTCGCAGAATCTGGTAATTCTTCTTCCAGATTATTATGCTGGCCAATGCGAGTTGTGTCCCTTCGCACATTGGGGTAGCATATGATTGCGTTTCGTACCCAATGTCCCATTCAGAAACGGAACTCGACCAGGCCTGGATGATGCCTTGCCCTGGTTACGAATCGTAAGCTTACTTGTGATCACGTTCGACATCTGGGTTCACTGTCATTCGTGTGTACCGCTGTATGCCTTTATGGGAGCTTCATATCAGTCAACCATTCTTCGCTGGGAATAAGTGAGCTTGGCAGAGAGAAAACTTCAATCGTAGGCAGGTAAATCAATCACATGGCGGGCAATGAAGGTTCGCTGAACGCTTTTGTTACCTCCAAGTGTAAACAGACGCGTTGACTCCGAGTCGGAGTAGCCTGTGGTAACTCCGCGTTTTGCCGCATTTGGACGGTAACTACCGTGCACTTCCCACGCCAAATCCTTAAAGTTGATTGGTGGATACCACCGGTTCACTATTTCAACTCGGCACTCTCGGACGAGGTTGCTATCACCACCACACATGTACAACGTCACAAGGGGACTCCAAACAGACTTTGACAGCTGATAGCTTGAGAGGTGTTGCAGTATGGATGGTAACACCAATATCAGGTGCAAGAATCACAATGAGGCGTGCTTTGGTTTCTCTGCACTCCTGACGTACGGGGGGGAACCTTTTGCTGGACGTGAAAAAAAATGAAGAGCACCATGCCTGGTCCGACTTACAGCTTACGGTGACACTCCTCTCAATGACATTGCTCAATGACTCTCCTTACTATTCTTTGGTTCATCCTCCAGTACTTGCATAACCTCCGATCCTCCAACATGGCAAATAGCAAGATGTCCACAGGACAGTTACGTTACTACTTTGTTCGCCTACTTTCGCCAACCCATGTCATCATGTAAAAATCACCGCCAAATCGATCCCCAAGTAGCGGTTGCCCGTGCTCCACACAGGAACAGTTATATCTCACTCTTTCCATGTAATTTTGCCACATCAACACGAAAACAGTGTTGCGGTTGCGGAATTTTTTTGTGTTCGGTGGGGAGGTGCACGCGTACGTGAGTATTCCAATTGGGAGACTGTCAGCCTGCACAATTTCACACGCGCGCGGATTGCATATATTGCATCCTCACACACACCGTGCGTTTGTCTTGCTAGTAGGGGCCTTTGAGTTTCCCTACTGTTCACTGCCAGCTTATAATGTCCCAGGAAATGCTATGCATTACATCCTCACTAAATCGCCCCGAATTGCGGGCTGGACGGCTTAAAAGTATCGAAAGGCAATGAGCCGAACGGCAGAAAGCTCTCGAAGAGGCTGGTTACATGCTACGGAATCGCTGTCATCTTGGGTGGCAGCCGTCGTGGATTAAGTCAAGCCCATTGTTTTGGAAGGCCGAAGATGCGCAAGCCCAGGTGGTGAGTATAAGTCCCCCCTTTAACACCTACCAGACGACATTGATCACAGAAATGCCATGGGTCTGAGTTCATGGAGCCACTGATCGCCGATGCGATTCTGCCAGTGGAAGATCTATAAAAACGTCCTACGGCGCAGGGAGTCGTATCCCGCTTCGCAGAAATCATCAGATAAGGTCTAAGCGTTTGGGAGCTCCGATCGTGAGTGGTGCGCATGAGATTTGGCCGATGAGGGTACGATGGGGCAGGTATTTGCGTCGCACAACTGGGTATATCCTCGCTCGAAAAGCAGGAACAGCTGAATCTCCATCATAGTTTTGCTTTGTGTGATTTTACGCACCATACACCCACCCACGCTACATCTTGTGATATACCCATCATCTTTCTATTCGCCATCGGTCACAGAGACCCTAGTCTCGGGTATCTCGGGTCCGAGTCTTCCTGCTCCAGTACCCAGGTAAAATACGTCAGTCGCTCTGTCAGGGCTGCATCTGATGCACAAAGTCCTGTACACCTCGCAATCGTTCAGGCCAATCTCATCACGTCGAACCCACTGCACAAAGACAACAATGATCCGCTTGGGAGCCAAGCTCGCAACACAACAGTGGAAGTAGGTTCCAAGTCATAAAGTGAGTAGGGCCCATCAAGGGAAAATAAAGTACACCGACATGGCCTTCGATAGACCGGGAGGTGTGATGGGCCCAAATAAGAACGTTTCGATTGTAACAACTTGCCCTTTTTGATTTACGAATGGCAATAGAGCTCGTGGTCAACAAATACAATTACGAACCGATGCTCCAAGCAAATTTAAGGTTCTGCCTTTCCAAATCAAAGAAAGAACAATCACCAAAGAAGTAACGGACAACTCAAGACGTCTCCAAGACGTCTCAGGTTTCCAAATAACAACACCTTGACGGGGATGATCTTTTCAAGTCATCATTATCGGCAGGCTTATTCTATGCAGTCAACCACAAACCTTCCTGATTTTCACATTTCGCATTTTCAAATAGGGGAAACAGAGTGAGGACATCACCATACAATACAAGGTAACAGCCTGCAGGGCCTTCAACAGACTTCGACAAATGTATGGCTTGGGAGCGGGGGAGCAGGGGAGGGGAGCGTGGGATGTGGGATGGATAGTACCAGTAACCTATGCCGAAGGCGGAAGAACCACAATAAAACGTGGCATGGTTTCTCTCAAGCTCTCTTTATTCCTGATGTTCTGGAAGCATTCTTCGCTGGGACGTGGGCAAGCAGGTTGAAAAAAAATGACGAGCCACCCTAGCAGCGTTAGACGAGAGGCCATCTCAGGCACAGCAACTTGCGCGGGCGGAAATAGACATTTCCATCGGAGTTCGAATGCCACGGGGACGCGGCGTAGCGCGCTTGTGCTGATGTTCGGGACAGGCGGTTCGGCTAGACAAAGCTGGCTGGTCACTTGACTGAGACCCGGCGCAGAATTCGGTAATTCCTTCCCACTCAGCGACGAGGGACCGCAAATTCTCACTTCGGGGACTATCCCTCACACGATTCCAAGTTTAGTTACCTTCCATAATGTCTCAGGATTTGTTGAGCGTTGAGACCTCACGGAGGCGCCCCAACCAGGCAGGAGAGCTTACTAGGCTCGAAAAACAATGGGCCAACCGACAAGTCACTCTTGAAAAGGCAGGCTACATGTTGCGGAAGCGTTATCGTCCTGGGTGGCAGCCGTCGTGGATCGGCACGAACAAGTTTCACATGGATGTCGAGGATGGCCAAGCTCAGGC